>Ga0307517_10008203_pt1 | contig 15022 bp, 19 predicted proteins | sample 23_EM_MG_FD_194515 | JGI IMG/M metagenome (GOLD analysis project Ga0307517, IMG submission 194515) | Populus trichocarpa ectomycorrhiza microbial communities from riparian zone in the Pacific Northwest, United States - 23_EM | ecosystem: Host-associated > Plants > Roots > Unclassified | place...
CGACTCGGCGCAGCCCCCAAGCCCACCCATCCAACGGCCTCTATTTTTTTATTGTTATTTTCGTCCGAATTTTCCCAGTCCGGCCTCCCGACTGCCTAAACCCAACTCCAACGCAGCGAGCAACATCTTACAATATTCCTCAACACCCCTACAACGTTCAGACGAAGTTTCAAGGACCAGGAGATGGCCATCACCAGGAGATAATGTTTTGTGAGACTGGAAGAGAGGGTCTTGTCGACGAAAGATGAACCCAAGGTTCGTTCACCCTCGTATTGCCTCCGCTTACACCTCCTCTAGGACCTTCCGACGACGAGGGTACCGACCCCCCACACGCCAATATAGTCCAAGTGCCCCCCAGAGCAAGAAACCCCAGGTTTTCCACATTTTACGACGAATGAGGCCACCTCCTCCTCGCCCTCCTGGTCGATCAGACACTCCTGCCACCTACGGACCACCACGCAACAGCTCCTCGCCATCCCCCAACCCCTGGCCACTGGATTTTTACGACATCGCCGACGACCACCCATCCCGGGACTCAGTAGGACCAACTCACCACTCCACGCCGTCAACTTTATCGGTTGTGGATGGGGCGACGACCACGACCCCCTCACTCACTCACCGACCGCATAATTTTTCGCCTTGGGGCACACCGCTTCCAACTCAGAGTCACACCTTCGACCGCAACGGGCCCGGCCTCGCCACCAAGCCGCAAAACCCCCTCCACCTGGTCGCACTCTGTCTGGAGCATCACACCACATTTTACATCACTCGGACCACTTCGTCTGCGGAGGATACATGGTCTACTCTCCCATCCCCTCTCAAAAATGTACAGGAAAATACGAGACGCCCATTACGTAAATCCTTCCATTCTCCGAAACATCCTCCAAACCTGTGGTCGTACATGCACTCCCAAGCATCGAATAAATCAGAGGTTGAACCATCTTCGCGTCGACTGTTCTGCGGCAAGTCTCTTCGCCTATTCTCGTCGTCAGAAGGTGGAACGACAAGACCAGAGTCACTGAAGGGCCCACCTGAGCAAGCATGTTCTCGCTTCCTGTTCTGAGTGAATTGACAGTGTCTTCCAGACCGTCGAGCATCTGACCCCGCTCAGACACTGCGCTGCCGAGCCTGCTATAAAGATCGTTTGCGCCGCTTGCGACTGAATCTTTCGTCGCGTTTGCCCGATCCGTGTAGGATTGGTTGATCCCAGGAGAGGTGGAAGTGGTCTCCTTGGGTTGGGGGATCGGCCGATCCGGCCCAGCCACTAAATGCGCAAAATCATCAATCAAGGCGAGGGGTTGGCGGTTACAAGCGATTATACTCACGGAGAGCATCGATTTGTGCCCCCGTAGTACTTTGACCACCAACGTACGCATACATTTGACCAAGCAGCGTCGTCGGCCCCATGGAAACAGGCTGTGGTTGTGCAGGGAGCTTATTTTTGTCTCGAAGGATGTCGAGAACTTTGTCGTGGTATAATGTCTTCCTGCGCAGCCCAAATAACGTGCCGAGCTCACACTTGTGAGCGATGCCATCCTTGATCGTCCAATCAACGTAGTCCCCGCTTCCATCGATGCTGAGCGACCTGTGATGACCGCATGATGAGTCGGGGTTCTACGGAGCCACATTCTCACAGACCTGGGCGAAGAGATGGTCACGGGTACTGTGTACATGTATTCGAGGCGTGGGACTGAATAAACGAGCAGTTGACCCTTATCCGTGAAGGCACCGACAACGCAAGATCCTGAAGGACATCAGTTTTGGCGATGTGGACTGGTGAAGACCCTTACTGTGTTTGTGAACAACTCGAGCGCTTTCCACGATTCCGTTCTTGGAACCGAAGTCTACTCTCCCCAACCGATCTCCGTCGGCATTCAGACTGCACCTCACCCCCTTTTGCCCAGTAGTTATCCAGTAAGTATCCACCCCATCCGATTGGCCTTGAACCACACCAGAATACCGCGATCTGCTCGCAGAACATGGTGTTCCTGTGGTTGAATCAAGAATGTAGGATCCATATGGAAAACATTGGGGCACTGCATCGACCAGGATTGGCTTTGGGGGGACTTGGAATTGATGTGTGCTTGCATCCTTCTCGATAGTGTAGATGTGTGCGCGTCCCGACGCGCGAATCGCCACGAGATGGATACTGGGTGCCTTCTCTGCTTCGAAATCAGCTCCCCGGAAACTGACGATAATATTCGAACTGACCGGAGCTCAACTTGAATACCTCCCAGCTAAGAGAGACGAACGGGTCGGCAGTTGATTGTTTCAGGAAGGTGTGCCGGTGAGCGTTCGAGTTGGTGTCCTTGAGGATGAAAGAGGGACCCCTCATGTCAAGAATCACCAACGATCCGTCGTTGTGGGCAAAGGCAAAGAAACCTGGAAATTCATGAGCTACGAATCAGAGTAGTATCAGCCAACGTGGACACACCAATATCAGAAACCCCAAACGCGGAGATCGGACCTCTACCGCTTGGAATCATCAAGACTGGGCGGTATCTCGCTGGAGGGTGGATCAGGATGTGGGCCAAAGAGATCATGTCCTCGTCGGTAGGTTTCAATTGCCTCGCATCCGGCTCCAGCTGGTAGATGAAAACATCCCCGGTCTTGAAAATCGCGACACACTCCAGAGATTCAGGAGTAAGATATACATGGGTCAGACTACCTTCATGGAGAGTATCCTCCGAGCACCGCTCGAGGACGTGCGGATCAGACAGAACACTGAACAGGTCGATTGTAAGGGATGGAAGGGGTCTCGGGAATGACCCCTGCAACGGCTTCGCCTCGGAGCTGACCAGCAAATGTGGGCTGATATCTTGAATGCGAATCGTGAGGTCTCTGTGCCATGTAAACAACGCCCTGTGAGGTTCAAACTGCACTCGTTCAATCAGTTTCCTGCCAGGCAAAAAGTTCGAGACAAACCTTCGCATGCATGGAGTCGTCGTTCTTCCCATCCATCCACGCAGCGCCTCCCCTCAGGCCACACTCGCTTCCTGAGACTTCTGGGTCCTGGAGGCATAGTGTTCCATAGGAAGCGGTGCTCAGAAGTGCGATTGCTCCGCCAACGACACTAGAACTACCGGTCCAAAGCAAGTTCGGAAGGGTCAACCTTTCTGGGTCCGACGAGCGTTGCATCGTGTGCAGTGTTTCCGCCATCTCCTCTCCGATAGCATCTGCAGTCAACGATGAAATATTCCTTGCCATTCCTGGGTGCTTTGGGACAATCGCCAGTTCCGGTGGGGGAAACTCCATTATGCTTATCGAGCGTCTATCGCTATCTCCATTGAAAACGAGTGCTATCGCGATAGGGTCGAAGTTTCCGGCAAAATGCGGGGTATCTCTAGGTAGCAGTAAGAAATCAGAGATGGTGCTCTCGGATCGATAGCTGGATACGCCGGGGTTCGAAAGGCAGTCCTGCATAGCTTTGCGTATTGGCGGGGGTAACTCAACCTTGGGGTCCGTCCCGCTATCTGTGGGGTTAAAAGCGGAGAACGAGAAGACAGTGACACCTGAGGATTCCTTGCCCCTTCCGCCCCCAAGGACTGTGAGAGTGTGGGTTCCTCCTCTAGGGTCCGCAGAATTGGAATAACCGCTCCAGGCGAGTTTATATATCGGTTCTGGTGCCGATTTATCGTTCGGTTTGCTACCACTCGGTTCTAATGCGAGATTCAACAGTTCTTCGTTGGCCAAATTGATATCCACTTCTTTAATGGACCGAACCAGCAGAGGCTTATCCTCGTCCTCAGTGGCCCAAACGGCTATCGAACCGTCTTCGTAACCTGCGGCGAAGAAGTGGCCTATGGGATGGACAGCCATACAGCTCACGAAAGGATTCCTTATCGTGAGCATGGCCTTCCAGATATCAGCAACAAGTCGGGGCGTCGGTGGAGAGAGGACGACTCACAGGGCTTGGAGCCCATTCAGGACCTGGGGCGCCTGGCGGTAGAGTAAGTTCATAGACCCTACAATTGCTGCGATCTTTCTGTATTCCTCTCAGCAGCTTGTCATGACATTTAATCGTTATCGCTTCCTCACCAGATTGACCAGGGTTATGGCACCTATGGGAGATGTGAGAAAGGGGGATCAAAGAGCGGAAGGGACGGTACTCGCCCGTGAAGCAAATGTATATTAAGTTGAGGTCCCGGGGGTGAATGACCAAGGCAACTGGCACATCACTGGACGCTTTGTATCAACAAACGGTGGATCAAAACCAAGAGGCGAGCACCAACGATCCGCGTGTGATTGGCATCCCAAGTTTCTTCCTGTACTCGTTCCAAGCGCACGGGATTTCGAAAGGGGATACCCTCGAGCATAATAGATCATACGTCTTGATTTTGCCGCTCTTCAGGCCAAAGAAAACCTGGCATTCACCGTAGGGTCAACGAGTCCTAATGCTTGTCGCTATGAGGAACCCACATGCTCATGAGAGGGGGAGGCGGTCATACACCTTTGGGAACGACCCAGATCAGAAACACCGTTACCGAACCTCCAAGGCACAGAGTGACCTACGTGACCTCCTCAGAAAATTTGTGCGTCGCGGTTCGTTGGAGGCGTGGCTGGGTGAGATCCCATATATGCAATCGACTTGTAGTGTCTGGGAACGAGGGTTCGAATCACGCGTCAACTCGATGATACCATCCGATAGCGTACCCATGCATATCAGTTTATTGGACGACTGAGCAAAATCCAGGAATCCGATAGGAGTATCCGAGGCTTTGATTCGTTCCTGTACGCCCCTCGATCCAATCAACCATACCACACCTGCGCGAGTTCCTGACGGAGGTATGGCGTTCGAGCGGGGGGAGAGTAACGGATCAATATTCAATGGGGACCAATAGGCCACGGGAGCTTACCGATTGCGAGCAATCCGGTCAGTGGGTCAAAGGCCTGAACGGCGATATCGTGCGCATACTCGAGGGTTATCAGTCTTTCCGGAGTGAAATCGCTGGCGTCGAGCAACTCAGAAGAGAGGTCCGCGTCTGTTGACTGACCAAACTTGAGGTTGCCAAACGTTAACATCGACATGAGAAAGAGGAGCTGAGCGTCATGTGACACACACCTTGGACAAAAGGCCAATGCTGACAGAACCTAATGCAGAACGTCATCGGGACTTGTTGACTACAATTGAATCGACAACGTGGCTGATCAACCTTTTCCCAAAGCACCGTGGTCCCGCTCCTCACGGCCTCACGCTCGGCGCATGTTCTGAGCGCTGGCATATAAAAGTGGAAAGCATAGCCCTCGAAGGAAGTTTGCGTTTGCTCTCTGCCATCGCCACCTCCCCCTCCCCCTTCCCCACTTGCTGATTCAAGGGCCGCCATGTCCGAAATTCAAGCCCAACAAAGTGAGTCCAAACCCCAAGCACACTCGTACTAGCAACCGACGGACAGAAGGCTCCTTCCCCCCTATTATTTCTCCCGAGGATCTCGTCAAGCTCGGGGTCCAGTCTCAGCGTATCTCCTCTATCATCTCCATGGCGTCGCGGGCTGAACTATCACCGAATGTTTCGCCTCCGCTCAGCCCATCCGAAGTGGAACTCGTTGTAGAGATATTTGACCAGGTACTTTTTTTTTTCGCGGGCCCCTCCCCACGTGTTCAAGCCTTCCATGGTCAGGCTATGTCATCCACCGCAGTGGATCCAAGCTCGAAGAATAGGTGTTTCAAAGTTTTGCGCAAGGTTTCACCCGCACACAGGGTTCTGCCTAAATCGTACTTTCCACTCGGAGTGACATCGGGTGACACCATCCCTTATGCTTCAGGGGGGTTCGCAGATATCTGGAAAGGGCAGAAGGATGGGAACAGGGTATGCCTCAAGGCTTTTCGGACCCAGGCGGCGGAGAATCTGGACAAGATAAAACGGGTGTGTGGCGGTCCCATATTCCGACGAGAGAGTGGACTCGGTCTGACTCCAATCAGAGATTCTACCGTGAGGTCATAGGGTGGAAGTACGTCTCGCACCCGAACGTGCTACCCTTCCTCGGAATTTCGGAGACTTTGTTCCCGTTTTGCATCATCACCCCTTGGCTGCCAAACGGGAACATTGTCGAGTACATCCGGCAACATCAGGGGGTCAATCGGTTACAGTTGGTACGCTATCGCCATAAATCTTTACAGACAAACCGTCTGAGACTTCGTGCTCGATAGCTTGCGCAAGCCGCCTGTGGTCTTGAATATCTCCATTCCCTGAATATCGTACACAGTGACATCAATCCGGTGAGCCACGAACCAGGTTCGGATGGACTGAGGCGCTGATGTACGCTCCGTATAGGGAAACATCCTGATCACTGAGGAGGACACAGCGTGCCTTGCGGATTTCGGGATCACAGGACTCATAACCGACCCCACAGTTGTGGAGCCAGGTAGCACGACAACATCCAAGTCGGGAGTTGTCCGTTACGTGGCCCCGGAAGTGCTGAACCCATCGCAGTTCAGCCTCACGCACTCCACGCTCTCGAAGGAAAGTGACGTTTTCTCTTTCGCGATGACCGCCTACGAGGTACGTTCGCGGAACATCACACATAATCATCACTAACGTTACCGCTTTGCTATAAGATCCTCACGGAGACCCTACCGTACGGGAATGCTCGGGACGGTGTCATCATCTTCCACATAGTGAACGGCGACCGCCCACCCCGCCCTTTGAACAGCCGATGGTTGCAGGATCAGGTATGGGATATGATCACGGCATGTTGGAATCAGAAGAGTGGACAGCGGTGGGACATACACAGGATATACGACCAGTTCTCGACGTCGAGCATCCAGGAGGTCCCAGGTAACCAAACGTGCTTCTCAAACGACGACATCATTGAAGTGATTGTTCCCTGCTCATAGACATTCAGACGACAACGCAAACCCCGCACGCCGTCGCGGACGCTCCTACTGGGGATCTGTCCATGCGGGTGGAAGGTAACTTTACCTCCCTCAATGATCGAGCCACTCTCATCGCCACAACCCGTTCTCGATTCTCGTAGGCCCGATACCCTCAAATGTCCCGAATACACCGAAAAGGAAGACACCGAAGAGGACCTTTACACTCACTCTCTCTCGTAGTGGTCGCAACATCAATCGTGAACCAAGGGTGGACCTCGGTGTTCAAGAGGAGGGAACACGAAAGACCGCTACCGCGTCACGGAGTTGGGACCGAGTTCGGAAGATGGTCGATGCTCTAAGAGCGTTCCAGCGATCCAGGACATTCCCTGGGACAGATGGACGCCCCTCGTGATAATTCAATCCCCTTCTATGGCCAATTTGCGGACTTGATAGGGTCGCATGCAGCCTGCCAGGTTTTATATTGTGTGTGTGTAATGGGCGACTATCCGTAACACTTGAATTATAGATATCCGTTCCGGTAGCGTTCCATTAACCGAGATTTATTCCTCAATATCCGCACAGGATGCCAATGAAATCGAAAGCTCAGGCATAGATCTAGAGATGGCACCAGCACCTCGTGGGCTTGAAGTAGGTGGGGTTGCGGTCCTTCCCGGCCCCAGTAATTTGGAATGTTTGTCGGTTTTCGAGAAAAATGTGGTTTCAGATGGGCAGCTTGGAAACAACATCCACGGCCCGGCGCAACGGACGGGGCCCTGACACAGTTCCCTTAGATATCCGCCTGGACTCTCGTGCAGCCTCGCGGGTGGTCACCCAATATATTCGCGGGCATTCGGAATTGGTGAATTTTCCTTTATGCATGCCACTTCAGCTGCTGTTTACTGTTAGTCCCTTCCTGACTTTTCAGCATGTTGTGGTGAATGTCGGAAACAATGGCATGTGTGTTTGCAACACCGCGATGAACATCAGAAATAGTTACATGTATATCCATCGCAAATTCGGTCTGGGGATGAAGATTCAGCGATAGCAATGCGTCGGAAACGATGGAACACACGTTGAAGACATGAAGGATCCTGTTGAGGCCCGACCTCCAGGTGGCGATTTTTTCCTTGTCGTCCTTTGTGTGGAAAAGCTGAGAGAATGCGTTCCGCCCACCGTGCTTGATGATCTTTTGAATATTCGCGACAGTCCTGGTATCAGGCCGAAAGCATCGTCAATGAGGTGTGGCACTGGTGTAACCCACGTCGTCAGCTTCTTGATTGCCTCGCACACAAAAGTGTTAAGGTCTTTCGACCTTTTCCCGCTCAGTCCTCGGTCGAGAGCAGTACAGACATCGGCACAGGCCAGCGCTAGTTCGACGTAATCCACCCGGTTGACCGTGAGGATAACGCTGACGGAGCCGAAAACAGCCTTGGCGGGCGTTATACTTGAGACTCCCTTTGCGGGATTGGGATTCATGGTTTCGATGGCCACATTCAACGCTGGGATAACACCCTCCCGCCCATTCGGTCGTTGGGACTCGACTTCCATGGTCGGAGCTCAAGGTGGCTGCGAGAAAACAGTGCAGCGTGGGGGCTGTGAGGAAAGCACCGGACCCTAATACGGATGAGCGGCCATCTCGCCATGACACGCCTCGTGTAGATAGGCCCATTTGATGAAGGAATCAGAGGTCAAAGCACGGAAACCGACCCGATCCTGCGTCGACCTCTCTTCGCGAGGAGTCCCATCGACGGGTACCCTCATGCCCTCCCACCAACTCGACGCTCTACTCGGCAAGTCCCACGATCAAGCCAGCAACCCCCATGATTGCGGGGAGGTTTCAACTCTGCCCGCCCGCCCGCCAGCACTATCGGGCACCGCACATCTAACATATCCTGGACCTCCTCCCCGCCCTCTTGAGTCGTCCATTTACCTCGGCTTCGACCCTCCAGGCTGGAAACGTTTGATCAGCGGTCCCCTCGACACGCACGAACGCATCTCCCTTATTACGGCCATCCTCTCAAAACCCGATGAGGTCGAGATGATCAGTAAGGACGACGCTCAGGTTTTTATCGACGTGATACACGAAGTACGTCTCCCCACCGTTCCATCTACGAAGGGTGGATTCAAATACTTCCGTTCAAACCTCCGCGACCTGTCGATCAGGCGCTGGATGACCTAGGCCACACACCACGGACGAAATGTCTACGCCTTTTGTACAAGATCTGTGGCTCTCAGTCCCTGCTTCCGAGATCACTGGCTATCCCAGTTTCCTACGACCGAACGCAAGACCCGCTGGTCCGCGGTGGATTTGCGGACGTGTGGAGGGGCAGATCTGAAGACCAGGATGTCGCAGTCAAGGTTCTGAGGACATATCAGAACACTAGCTCTGAGACTAGAATGGTAGGCCGTTGGTGATGCTCCCTATCTGCCAGGCACATTGACAAACCTGCTGTGACACCTATAGTTGTTCTGCAAGGAGGTTGTGATGTGGAACGCACTCCGCCATCCGAACGTGCTGCCGTTGCTAGGAGCGGTGATGACCGACACTCGCTTCGCGATGGTGTCTGAATGGATGATTAACGGTAACATCAACGAGTTTGTGAAAGTATGTCCAGATGCAGATCGCTTAGAGCTAGTAGGTCACCCATTCGAAGGCCTGCTATCTCACTTCTGGTTGACAACCATCGGACTTCCATAGCTGGGAGACGTTGGTAGGGGATTAGAGTATTTGCACGGCCAGGGACTTATCCACGGGGATCTCAAGGGGGTACGTCTGGATCCGCGGTCACTCCCCAGTCGTTGGCTTACTTAACCTCGAGGCTAATATCCTGATCGACCGTCACGGCCACGCCCGCATCGCAGACTTTGGTCTGCTTACGGTGGTCCCTAACCAAAACCTTATAATCACAATCTCACGCCTATCGGGCGGCACCATTCGATGGACGAGCCCAGAACTCTTTGATCCGGCACAGTTCGGTTTGAAGGAAGCTCGTCCCACGGAGAAATCGGACTGCTATGCGCTAGGGATGGTAATATACGAAGTCCTCAGCGGACAGGTACCATTTGCCCACTGCGTGGACACTGTCGTGATCCTGGATGTTATGAGGGGAGAACGCCCTAGAAGACCCCAAGGAGCGCAAGGGGCATGGTTCACTGGTGGTCTATGGGGGATGCTGGAACTTTGTTGGGAATCTCAACCAGGTGACCGTCCCAGTCTCAGAACCGTGCTTCAGTGCTTGGAAGGTGTTAGGCGACCATCGATGTCACCCCCTACCCCTGCCATGAATAGAGACGTGGAGAAAGGTACCGATGACCTATTGGATTTCATAGCAACCAATCCTGGTATGTCTCCGGGTTCGCCCGGAAGCCTCTGGCTGACCTTCAGTCACTCTCATGACATGACAGGTCCAACGAGCGTACTGAGTGGTGACCAACTCCCAGTTCTGAAAAATACAATATGGGGTCGCAAAGGTTAGTTTCTCCGATAGGTGGGCGATGGTCCAGGTCTCACTTTTACCACCGGCGAGGATAGCTCACAAAGAAAAAGAACAGCCGGTGTTACCGGTCGTGCCACTCCACCAACCCCCCACATCTACCCTCCTGCGCCGGATTGCCCACTGGGATGGCAGTTCTCAAGAGATCAGTCGGGTGTTGGCCACAACATTTGAAGCAGTAGATTATTTTGATTGTATCAAGGGCCTCAAGGAACAAGACATCGACCCACAATCATATATCGACAGTTTAGATCGGGTCAGTTCATGCTTGACCCTGGGATGACGGTATTTTGCTTATAGGAACTCGGTGATAGATCATCGACGTCCTTCCGCTTGATCCAGATCTCCGGAAACGCTGCGCTGGGGGGTTAAAGAAGGCTTGTATTCTACACCGGTTACTCCCTACTTCCTGCGTATTTCTTTCGAGGCTCGGTGGGCGTGACTCACAAGCGCCCGCACACGGAGGATTCTCTGATGTTTGGAAGCTCACCGATGAAAAAGGACATGCGTTTGCGGTCAAATCGCTTCGCGTATGTAGGTACGCTCCCGCGGATGAATTGTATAAGGTACGAGGTGGCAAGACTGTTGGTCCGTTAGAAGTTGATCCTTTGTCTAGAGATTCTATGCGGAAGTGATACTTTGCAAGCACACAAGGCACCCAAACGTCTTTTCTGTCGAGGGTGCGGCGCCACAGTTATTTAGATTCTGTGTGGTGTCTAGGTGGATGGTAAATGGGAACATGCGTCAGTATATCACCAATCACCCAGAAGTTGATCACTTGGAGTTGGTATGTCCCATGCTTCGATAGCTGGTCGCGGGCTCATCGGAAGTCAGTTGATTGGAGTCACCCGTGGTCTCCATCATCTACATGAAAACGACATAGTCCACAAAAAATTGAAAGACGTGGGTAGCGTTCACTACTCCCGGTCGTTCCCCCCAACCGACCAAACTCCCCTCCAGACGAACGTTCTCATCGACGAAACGGGAAGTCCCCGTCTCCGCATTTGCAACGCCCGTGGTCAGATGGCCCGCTACTGGGCCCCAGAGCATTACTCTTGCCAACCGGATGCCGAAAGGGGGAAAATGACGACGGAATCCGATGTGTACTCCTTGGCCATGATTATCGTGGGGGTATGCCTGCGTTCAAGAGCATAATCCTGTGTGTCCACTGACAGTTCGTTCCCAGCTCGCTACAAGGAATATTCCGTTCCCCGAACTCACCGACGCCAATGTCATGATTCTGGTCTTGGAGGGGGAGCGGCCACCGAAACCCCACCGCTTCGAAGTCCCAGGGATGACTCCCGAGGTCTGGAAAATCGCTGAAATGTGCTGGCACGAAAAACCGAAGAAGCGACCAGAGGTCCGTACCGTCCTCCAACATCTCCAAGATCTTGCAAACCCAGGTGCGCGCACGTATATCTTTGCCGGGTGTCCCTACATATCCTGTTATTTATGTTATGTTTCTGCCCATAGAGAACACCACGAAGGGTATTACAAGGCCGAGAGGACATTCGTTCCGGGACCGGCTGCGCTCTTTCGGATATAAATAGCCGGGCCATTTACAACGACGGGTGCTGGTGGTACCCCACCTCCCTCACCTTCACCCGAGACACGACGGTGAAACAAATGCCATCCACGCGGCTTTTTGCTTGACCGCGAAGACACGGGCGTAGAGTGCGGGTAGGACAATCACAGGGAACCTCGTCAGGACAAGAGTGTATCCCGACCACAGGCAACGTGTTGTCGATCTACATACCCCATTGTTGGAGTCTTGTGCGTGGTACGGTCGGATGAGTACAGGGGGGGCGGTAAAAGTGTCAGCGAGAGGAACCTCCTCCAAGTGAGGTAGTGTATATCATTACGTCTACTCTGGAAATCAGTCGTGTCCGGCCAACCTGGGACTCACTTGACAGCCTTGGGTAGAGGTCAGCTCCTTCGCTCGGTCTGACAAGTTGCTGAGTGTTCCCATTTGTGAACCGATCCGACTTGAACAACCGCATCAAAGACGAGTTTAACGCCATGTGAAAGCACTCCAAAAAAATGCCAATTCTGAAAAAATTGAGGTAAACTACATGTCCATGCGTATGATGTAAAGATACCAGCTACAGCATTAGGGGTAGGTAGAGTCTAGTAGGAGTAACCAGAGCGGAAGTTTATCGAGGTTTCACGTTCCGCAGCCAACTCCGCGCTTTTACAGGTGGCTGAGCGGCTTGCGTTGTTGGAGGGGCAGGTTGCGTCACAGACCGTTGCGCCGTACCATTGGTGACGTCGGTGATTGTGGTTGTAGAGGGAAGCGCAGGAGCGGCAATCCTTCCAACGGGGTCCTTGGATGGGGGTCGACTTCTGACTGGTGTGAACCCTCCCCGGTTACCCGGTGTCGTCTTGCGGGAACGAGGCGTCTGGTGCTCAGAGGTCTTGCTCGGCACGCTCTCTGTGGTGAACACCTGCGCAGGAACGGACTCACACGCGTCAAAGTCATCCGGGGCCCTGCGTTTCTTTCCTATGGTCACAGGTTCTGATCGTTGAACTTGAACCGTTGGGGCCGGCGCAGGCTTCGCTTCATGACGAACTTTTGGTTCTGGCGTTTTCGTACGGGGTAAGGTCGAGCTAGATGCAAAGGTGGATGCCAATGGACGCGAGTTCTGGAGGAGGTGAGGGGATTCTGTGGTGGAAGAGGCTGCGCTCGTGCGAGTTGAGGATGTCCGTGAAGAGGACAGTGAAGGGTTTGTTGTGCTTTTGCGGGATGAGGCCGAGGTAGTTCGAGAAGGGACTGGAGCTCGTGTAGATGGCTGCGAACTAGAGGGTTCCTTGGTTTTTGGTGCTGGTTTGGTAGCCGCATCCGCAAGTTCCTTCTCAAGAGCCTTGACTTTTCGCGTGAGAGAATCAACCTGGAAGTTGAGCTTTTTGCGTTCCTTGAGCACCCTAGAATTGGGAAATTATCAGAACGCGTCTGAGGAACGGAAACGCCAATGCTTACAGCAAGTATTTGTCATCAGTCCTCTCGATTTCGGCACATTTCTCCTTCAGATCCTCCTCCATCTCGTCGTATCTTTCCTGCAGTTCATGCAGCCGTGCCTCCAGACTAGGTTTCTCGCGGAATGCGTCAAGCTCGCGCTGCAGTGAGGCCAGAGCCTCCTTATGCTGAGCCTCCTTGAGCGAGAGCTGCAGCTCGATGCCAGAAGACTCTTGCTCCAATGCGGCATAATCTTTTCGCAACGCAGCCAGCCGACCTCCAAGGCCAGAAGTCTCGGTTTCCCTATGATTTCCGATAAGATGTGAACACTTAGGATCGAGTTCAAGCTACTCACTGTTCCTTGACTCGTTTCTCGAGGTACTGAGAAAGAGTGCGATAACGCTGGATTTCAGCCTCGAGGTTCGTCATCTCGGCTTCCATCGTGTTCTTTTCTCTATTCGCAGTCTCTAAAGCGGAGGAGGATTCTTCGAGATTGCCTTCGAGCGTCCTAATGGACCGGTGAAGATCCGTTTCGGTCTTGTGGCTGCGTTCGATCGTAAACCGGAGCTCGTCCTGCAGCTTCTCCTCCGACTGAGTCCAAGTTTGAGACTTCTCGTCAAATTGTTGCTGAAGGGTCGTGAGGCGGGTCTCGGCGTCGACTAGCTTCTCCTCGAGCCCAGACTTGGCACGGGTCAGTTCCTCGATTGCGGTTTGGCGGTCCTTCGCGATCGTGTCTTGTTCTGCGGAAACCTTCTCGGCGGCCGCACTGGCCTTGGATAGCTCTTCTCGGAGACGGGAGAGTTCCTCTTCCTGGGCGGAGCGAACCGTCGAAAGCTCTTTCTCCAAAGACGCACGGACGGTCGACAGCTCTTGGACCTCCTCGAGCTGAGCGTTCAGTTCCTCCTTGGTGGTACCAACCTCCGCCTTAAGCTTCTCGCACTCGGTGTCCACATCATCTCGAACGCGAACAGCTTCCGCCAACTCTGATCGAGCCTTCTCGAGCTGTTGTCGCAGTTCATGTGCCTGATCGGATTGCGCTCCGTTAAGCTTCTCGATCTCGACCTGCAGATCGGTGACATGGCGAGCTTGTTCCTCGGCCCGTTCGGCATAACCGCGTAGCTGCTCCTGGGCATTCGCGAGCTGGTACGAAGTTTGCTCCTGATGAGAATTCGCCTCCTGTAGGTTTCGCTCCAAGGCGTGGATCGTCGACTCCAGTTCGGTGATATGTGACTGCAGCTGGGTACGGGAAGCATCCTCGTCAGCGGATCGATGGTCTCTAAGGGCTTGGAGCTCCTGTTGTAACGACGAAACACGGGCTTCTGCGGAAGCGTGCTGGCACTTAATGAAGGAGAGAGAACCGACGGCTTTCCTATAGGCAGTTTGGGAAAGAGCAAGAGCGACGGTGGTCTGATGGAGGTCCTGAGCCGTCGCCGTGGCGGGGTCCTCGTCAACGTCCATGGTATCCTGGGTATTCGAGGCGATAACCGACTCCAGTTCTCGAATCTGCTGGGCCAGAGAATGAATGTGCTCTTGAGCGTGGAGAAGTTGACCCTGGACACCCCGGTGTTGTTCAAACTTGAGGTGGAGGAGGTTCTTGAGTTGGAGGGTTGCATTACGTCTATCCGAGATCGCCTGGACCATAACCTTCACCAGCGTCGCCACCTCCACGTCTCGTTCATCACGTTCCCTCTCGACACCCAGCATCCTCTCTTCGGACGACTCCACCTGTTCCTCGAGGGCCTCCACCATTTGGATCGCATGG
>Ga0307517_10008204_pt1 | contig 15019 bp, 13 predicted proteins | sample 23_EM_MG_FD_194515 | JGI IMG/M metagenome (GOLD analysis project Ga0307517, IMG submission 194515) | Populus trichocarpa ectomycorrhiza microbial communities from riparian zone in the Pacific Northwest, United States - 23_EM | ecosystem: Host-associated > Plants > Roots > Unclassified | place...
ACCCCCCGAGACCATAGAAGAAACTCCCCCCGCCTAGCACCTAAGACTCGCACCTCAGACACGTAGGGAAACAACTCATAGAAACGTACAGGAGAGAGACCCAAACCCTTCAGCAGGCTCCCCAAAAACAAAAGAAACGACGGCTGTTCTAAGGCCCTTTCGGGGCCCGCGGGAGAGGATTGATGATCGCCGACACGGGAAAACTCATAGGCTGAGGGCCCACCAAAAACCATGATGTACGGTCGGGCAGGTCATTACATCGTTCCCAAGCGTTGGACAAAGTCACGGAGGCAGTGCTATACCACGACTAGGCGTAACCGAGGAGAGGCCGAACGATCGGAGGGGGAGAGGGGCGAGCGGAGCCACCGAGCAGAGGGGATGCCAGCCAACGATGGTGAGCAGTAGGGTGCCAGCCGGTGAGTAGCAGTAGGGTGCCAGCCGGTGGGGGGTGAGCAGTAGGGTGCCAGCCGGGGGAGGAATTTTTAGCAGTAAGGTGCCAGCTTAAGGGGCAGTACGGTGCCAGCAGACGGAACCGGGAGGGGGGTAGAGGAAGGATCGCGAGCGGGCTAGCCACAACCGACTAACGGGCCATAGCAAGGGCATTTGGGGCGACAGCGAGACCGAGCGGGACCGTGATGTTACTAACCGAGGCTTTCCCCATCAGAGGTACAAGCCCAGCAGAACCGAAGCCTTACTTTGACCGAGAGTCCGACACCGTAACGCCGACCGTGAGCGAAGCGAGAAGCTTTCCGACCGTGCAAAATGCTAAGCGAGGTGCAAAGCAAGTGCGGGGTAAGGGGGAGAACCGAACATCATGAGCGGGAGTCAACGACGAACAGGAACGAGAACCCCAAGGAGGGGAGGCCGAGGCCACAGGGGAGGAGGGTAGATGGCTTAACGTCAACTCCTAGGCAGTAGCCATCGTGGGAGAAGAGAGGTGGGTGGGGGAAAGTGACGATGATTTCCCGTGGTGTTGAGATTTCAATCGCCGGAGGTGGAGGTGAGATGGTTCGTGGCCTATCTCTTGGTCGGAACCAAGCTCCTTTTATAGGCATCTTCCCACAACCCTAACCCTGGTGACTCGTCACCATCGTATAACATATCCCCCATGACTCATAATTAGTCATGGTGCGAAATCCCTCAGCTGATTCTTACAAATCAACTGCGCACATCCTTTTACCTCGATCCAAACCAATAAACCCGATCATACGCTCGAATGAGTCGTATGCGTGAAACCCATGACTCGTAATCCGAGTCATGTGCGAAATCATTACATCGTATGACGTCACCATCGTGACGTCATGAAACCATTAACCAATCATAATCAACCAATGACTCGCAAGTGCGCAGTCATGTGAAAGCTATGAGTCAAGTGACGTCATAGTGCAAAAACCCAACATACCTTATGACTAATAAGTATTAGTCATGTGAAATCTGCCTTGCTTAATCACGATTTGTGACAAGAGGGCCAAGACGAAACCCCGGCGCTAGCCTCCAGTGGACATCCATTTTTCGATTGTAAGGGCTGGCACCGGTGGGGGCAGTAGGATGACATGGGCGCAGGGGATGACGACAACGACAACGACAGTCTCAACGAAGGCACCAGTAGCCAAGACGAAGACAATGTCGGTTGCAGTCACCACGACAATGATCGGGTTCCGCCGGGACAGGTTCACACTCCTGATCGCCATAGTAGAGACATTATTCAAGTTGACAAAAAGTAAGTTTTCTTTTATTTTCATTTAACATCTTATCTAATCATATATCTAGGGCGACGACGGGGACAGCGCTGAATCGGAGTGTGGGAACAGCTCAGGGAGCGATTATTCTCCCGTGGGAGATCCACCAGGCAGACGTACCGGGGATTCACGACACCGGGATTCAGACACTGGGCCATCTGAGAACGAGCGGGCTAGAGTCCTGAGGGCTATTGTTCACAAGGATTCCTGGCTTGCAAAACTCTTGAAGACTCCCCAATAAGAGGCTGTGGCGCCCCGACCAGGATCGGAAGGTGTAGCGCGCAGGACTAGAGAGCATCGTGACCCAGGGCGTGGGCACGACAGCACTGTAGACACACCTGCTGCCGAATCAGAACCACCAGAAGATCACGATATTCATCGGGCCAAGTCCCCCACCACTGCGCCTGAGACGTTTACTTGAGCAGAGTCTACCCCCCCTCCTCCGACACCTTCTCACTCAGCCATCAATTCTCCTGCGCCTACACCGAGCATTCCTCATGATACCAGAAACCCCCACCCACCCCAGCAAATTGCAGCAGGGGGATCTCGGGATACCGGCCCCCCAAATGCGACGAATACGGCCCACGCACCCAGCCCCAAACCGCATAACAAACCTGAAACCTCGACGCACACTGCCCCACGACGTGGGAGAGGCCGTCGAGGGCCTCATAGTTCATAAACTTGAACGTTCTTGCCACTTCCCGATTATTTTTTTCACGCCACGCCAAATATTCCAGATTACATCTACACGCTTCCAAGATGTCCCGTATTTGCTTACCTTTTCGTGTCAGCTACACACTTCCCAGAAGTCTCATATTCTTTACATTTTCGTGTTCCTATCCTCTGTATAATAGTCATCAATTGCTTGGACCCCCTTACTGTGGCCTCTGGCATTCGCTACTTTTCGAATCTCGTTGCCAGTTACTATATTTGTGCACATCACGTTAGTAGACATGATCCGCCTGCGTCTGATTATTCACAAGGTTGTATTCCTTGCATACAGATTTGAGGGTGCTGAGTGGTGCTGATTCGCTGTTCGGAGATGAGAGTAGATACTCCTAATCCTCTTTGGGCGTGGTGCGTGCTTTCCGGGCAACCTCGGCGTCAATCAATGCTGATTGCAGCCAGCTTTGGCCGAGCTGGCGACATTTGCGCCACTATCATTTTGCTTAATTTTTCCGACACCCGACACCTGCGTGTGGGGTCCTATGGATTTCAGCTCCAAAGCCCAACTTGAACCTTTACGATCCCAAAGCCCCATTTTGTAGGGAAAATCTCGACCTCAGGACTCTGCGTTCCTTGTAGTTCTCCCGCCGACAGTATGAGGTGTCCTATGAATGTTACGATTGTCCGTGTAGTGGGCGCCGCCACGATGGCAATCATTCCAATACAGATCGTAGGCAATTCTTTCACTTTCACACCGACTGATAGTCTGTGCAGAGTTATGTCTGGTCCGGTGTGAGCAACAAGGATGTATTCCTCTCAATAAGTTTTCAAGGAGCTAAGTCGAGCAGATTCACCGTTCGGAGAGGTGAGTAGATACTCCTGATCATCCTCTTTTGGCATAGTGTGTTTCCCAGGCAACCTCGTCGTCGGCCCATGCTGCTTGTACCTAGCTTTCGCCGAGCGACATTGACGCTACCGTGGTTTCGCCTCTTTTTCTGACACCCGACCCCCATGTGTGGGGTCCTATGGAGGTCTTGAATTTGAGCTCCAAAGCCCAACGTGAGGCTTCACTATCTCAAACCCTTATTTTGTAGGGAAATCTCCTGCATCAGACGTCCTGTCTAACTCTCCTGCTGACAGTATGATGTGCCCTACTAGAGTTCGTTACGGGGCGGACGGGGCCCCGGAAAACGCGGGCCCCCGGCCCTTTTCCCCGCCCTGCCCCGCTCGACGGCCTGGGGCGGGGTGTCTTTTTCCGCATTCCCTGCCCCTGTCCCCGCTCAGGCCCCCGCCCCACCCATACCCCAGACGGGTCCCCGCTAAAAATGGGTGGTAACAAACGGGGCCCCGTCAAGGGAATGAGTGCGGGTGGGCCCCGGGCGGGGGCGGGGCGGGGATTACCCTAAAAATACCCCCCCCGGCCCCGTGTAAGGGCGGGGCCTGGCGAGTGAAAACCCGTCCCGCCCCGCCCCGTAACGAACACTATGCCCTACCAATGTTGCGATTGTCTGCGTTGCAGGCGCAGCCACGATGGCAATAATTCCAATACCAATCGTGGGCAATCCTTTCACTGTCATACTGAGTGATAGTCTGTCCATAGTTATATCCGGTCTGGCGTCAACCGCCTGCGTCAGATTATTCACAAGGCAGTACTGTATTCCTTGAATCGAGTTTCAGTTGGTGGTGATGATTCGACGCTGGGAGATGAGAGTAGATCCTAATCCTCTTTTGGCATGGTGGGTATCTCGCGAACAGCCCTCGTCGCTAACCGATACTGCTTGCAGCTAGATTTTGCATGTCGGGCGACGTTAGCGACAGCTTCATTTCATCTATTATTTCTTACGATAGACCTGTGAGTCCTAATTCCTGAACCGTGGATATGGTATTGAAAGTTTAAACCCCTTTGGGCAAGCACATCCCTCCCTTGCATACCGAGTGATAGTAAGTGAGCCTACCACACCCCTAAATCCTAGCGTACAGGTATAAGACGTAACGTGTCCTCTTCGACGAAAGGAAAATACTTACTCCTCGCTTCCACCAAACTCGACACATCCAATTGTCAGATTGACTCCAATCTTTACCAACGTTCACTACCCGTCCTATATCCCACATGCATCCGAATTCCAGCAGTCAGCCAGCACCCCGGGTTGGCAATCTTAACGGGCACAGGTGCGACATCATACCGGACTCCATGGGGTTGAGTCAGCCCACTCCACGAGTGGGCAATCTGAGCCGGCGAAGGCGCGACGTCATACCTGACTCCATTGGATCGAATCAGCCAACTGCACGAGGGGGCAATATGAACAGGCGTAGACGCGACGTTGTACCAGCGGATAGGCTGTCCAGATCGGTAACACAACAGACCGAATCCCGCAGCTCCACTGGCAATAGTGCTCAATCGTCAGGTCGTAATTCTTCCCCACTACCAATCGCGAGACGGCTTCTAGCACGACCGGCCAAGCCCCTCCGGAGTAGCACAATTCAGACCACAGCATATACTGAACCTGAGACAGAGGCTGAAGGACAAGGGCATATGGAACCCGTCTGCCTCAGCGACGATAGCAGTGATGAGTATCAGATGTCAGATCCAGGCAACGAAACTGAACCGGACACCGAACCTGACGGAGCGAACCTCGGTGGTGCGGATGAGACAACACCTAGACGTCGTCATAGGCCACGATTGGTGGAGACACACGGAAACAATCGCCCAAGAACTGTGCGAATTTCCACCAACTCTGGTTCACAGGAGGCAGCAATTGTCCCACCGACACCTGCGGCCAGTGTGACCATAACTCCCAGTAGGCCCTTGTCCCCGGCAACATTCCCATCATCAAGCATAGCACAGTATTCGTCCCCACTTGGCGTCCCTAGCACCAGAATGTCTGGTATCAGGAGCTCGAGTCCACCAGGCGAACTGACTACAAGAGGAACTGTGTCTGTCCGGCATGTAAGTAATTCACGGCGAAACACAGTGACAGGTGTGGAGGGGGAAATACAAGGCATAGCAAAGGATCTGATGCTTCAGTACACCCTTTATATTAACCCACTCCCGAACCCGGTTGCTTTGATGTCTGAGGTGCATAGTGTTTGCAGTCGCGTGCAAGATGAGATTACGGATGCCGGAAATATTGAACCGTCGTCGAAGAGTATACACATTGTAAGTCACAGGTCACAAACATAAAGGGTGAGGCACTAACTATAAAAGATACGTCAACAACACTCTGGCGTGCGGGCGCAGTTCGTCCATTATATAAAATATCATATACTGTAATTATACGGACTACCGGGCGACCCCACTCCCATCGCTCGTAGAGTTGAATACCTTCTTGTGGATGACAGGTTCATGTGCCCCTCAAATGGGTATGAGGTGTGTATCCGCCCATCGCCCATCGCCCAACCAGGACTTCCAATCACAACTGACTATGACCTGGATGCAGCCTATATCATTGCGGTGCCTCGCACCTCAGATTGCCGACACCATCTATGATAAGTATTTCAATGCCAAGAGATAGCTTGGGATGCTGGACCCGGAATTCATCAATCGTGTCAATGGTACGATGGTGTGTCTCACTTGTGCAATCCTGTGCCATCAACCAAGTGCATAGCGACTTGGGGTGTATCAGGATCCTCTGGACATCAAGCCTGACGGAGTTGGAGGTAGGAGACCCTCAATGTCCACCCCGTCCTTGGTTTTTGTTCTCATGACTAACCGATCTTGCAAGACCTTTTCTTATGGTAGAAGAACACCTGGCAGGCAGTACCACGGCCAATGCAGCAACGCATGCTCAGGAATCTGGGTGAGATGATCACAGACAGGATCCAGCAAAATGATCGTGTGATGCAGGAAAGTTGTGAAGGCTTTGCTGACAATCATGACACAGTTCATGCGGAACTGGAGCGTCAGCTGTCCTCGTGTCAGCTATTCAGCCGGAATCCAAGACGAGCTGCTATGCGGGAAAAGACACCACTGAACAATCATGCCGGGGGTTTAGAGCACTACCGGCACAGTCAAGATGCATCCCAGGGGAGCGAACTGTCGTTTGACTACAACGAGGGGTTGTTCGCCTAGGCGCTTCAGATGCTAGATTCTGATCCTGTGAGCCTAGGTAACTTACACGAGCTGACGCTGGGAAGATCGCAAGAGGGGCCAGCGACCCTGGGTTTCGCCAGTCGGCTATCGTTGAGCCTGGACGACTCGCAGGAAAGTGACGCAGGCGTGGGAGAGAATGGTTTTTTGTAGACTTGGCGATGTGTGAACCGTTGAGTTTATGGAATTTGATATGCAGGAAATGTAAGCTATTAGATTTCGGTTGGCCGATCTGTGGAGCCGTGAGGACAATTTGGAGTGTATTTCTGAGCGAGCTCTGAGCGAGAGCTCAGACACGTAGAATCGCCGTGGCCAGGGTGTCCTGGACGCCCTGGTCATGGCAGTAGACTAGTAATAATAGAATATCAAGATGCTGATGAGGTTCAAAGTCACAATTCAAGGGCCACCAGCGCCTCAAAGCTTTTGTTAATCGCACTCTGTAATACGAATAAATAGTGGAGCGATCGAGACGGCGTGTGGAATATGTGTATTATCATGACGCTGTCAAGTGTATGCATGTGAGCTATCACAACGCCGTCAAGACACCTTCTGGAATATGTGTGCTATCACAAAGCCGTCGACAGTATGCATGTGAGCTATCACGACGTCGTCAAGACGGCGTCTGGAATATGTGTGCTATCACGATGCCGTTGAGAGTATGCAAGTGAGCCATCATGATGCCGTCGCGACGAACATGTGAGCTATTTGGAAGGCATTGGGAGCCTATAGCCAGATATGACGATTGATGCGGACGGGGTTCAAATATTGCTGTGTAGCATCCGGAAGACTAAGTATCCGGATTGTCTTCTGGATGCTAGAGTGGAGTTGAATTCCGCCATGACAAGGGAGGCACAGGAAGGAGGTTGTCAGTATGCGGGAGAGCTTAGGGTCTGAGGGCATCTGGACGGATGCGCTTGGTGGTGTGCGTCGTCAGGACGTCGAGGACCCAGGGGTAGATGGTGAATGGCATCCAGAGTAACGGTTAACCTTCTGAGTGTCCTCAGCGTCTGATGCACGGGACGCGCAGAACACATATAATAATTTTTGCTGATGTAGCATCCACTATGTTTTCTGTTGTGGGCATATGTTGAAGTGAGATCTCGCCGTTTTCATATGTTTCTCTTATATAGTGACGCTTGATTTCAATGTGTTTTGTAAGTTCATGGAATCGTGGGTTTTGGATTAACTTGATGGCTACTTGATTGTCGATATGGAGTGTAATTGGTGGTGCCACAGAGGGGGAACCTTTATTAGTACTGAAGGTTTCATGCATTTCGGAAAGAATTCGCCATAGCCAAACTGCCTCTTTGAATGCCTCACTGGCAGCCACGTACTCAGCTTCTGTCGTTGATAGAGCAATAAGAGACTACTTTTTCGACTTCCAGGAGATTGCAGTTCTGGCGCAGAGAAAGAGAAATGCTGCAGTCGAGTGGCGGTCAATAGGATCTCCTGCCAAATCTGAAATAGTGAAGCCTGTAGTGGCTGGCCAGCAAGAGTTCTGTAGTGTTTTAGGTAGGACTGGGGTTTTTGTGTAAATGAGAGAGAGTTGCGCAGTTTTCTTCAGATAGTGTAGTACTTGTTTGGCCATCCCTAAGTGAGGTTCTTGTAGACTGGCGGCACACTTTGATAGTACCAATATGCTGTAGGCCAAATCTGGTCGAGTGGCCAGCATCAAGTACCTGATACCTCCTATAATCGCTTGGTAAGTCTTTATCTCTGTAGGGGGTAGAGGAGAAGATTCTGTCTTGGTTCTAGATCCTGGTTCAAGCGGTGTAAGATGCCCATTACAGTCTTGGAGGTCAAATCTTTTCAAAAGAGTCAAGACATAGGGTGCTTGAGAGAGGACAATCTGCGTAGGGCTTTGGCGAATTGTAATTCCCAGATACTGCTGTGCTGGCCCAAGATCTGTAATCTTGTACTTCGATTTCAATATGTTTTTGACTTCGTCCAGTGGGCCGATAGCATTTCCTTGTACGCAAAGGAGAATATCGTCCACATACAGCTGAACCATTCGCTTTAGCTTAGAGAAATAAACGTTCGGGTCCAAGACACTAGGAGTAAAGCCTAAGGTGGTCAGTGTATTGGCGATATCTTTATACCACAAGCATGGTGCCTGTCTTAGGCCATAGAGTTCCTTTTTCAGGCGAAGCTGTGACGAAGAAGTAAGATCATGCGCTAGCTTGGGGTCAAGCCACTCGATGCCTTCAGGGATAGTAATCGCTGTTAGTTCTTCTATCAGTGGATTCAGAAAAGCTGTTACCACATCGAGGTGATATATCGTAGCCTGTAGTTCTAGTGCAAAGGCAACATAGATGCGAAATGTAGTTCGTGGAGCAATGGGGGCAAAGGTCTCACTATAATCCACGCTATGAACCTGCTCAAATCCTCTTGCCACTAGCCTAGCCTTGTAGCACCGACTTCCATCTGCATTAGCTTTCAGTCTAAAAACCCACTTGCAGGTAATCAGTCTTAAGTCATCATCTGTGACGTGATGAAAGGTCTTATGGGCTTTCAGCGAATCATACTCGCTACTCATTGCCTCCTGCCATCCCATGTCAGATGTAGCTTCAGAGTAACTCTCTGGTTTACCCGCATCACTCTGATGCAAAATCTCAGCCGTACTTGGGAGATCATCGGTTCTAATACAGGTATGTTCTTCTGCTACCATTGGAGTCTTAGTTTGTATGCAGCTTGATCTTCGCAACTGAGTCTCTGGAACTGCCTCAGATGACTCCATCTCACTGTCTATTGCAGCTAAGGCTTCCGGTAAGGCTCTCTCGGCACTTACTTTCTCATCTTGTATCTTAGATGGTATATCACTAGGAGCTTCTTTCTCAACTAGACTTTTGCTTGGCACTGGCTCTTCAAGCTCTTCACTCTCGTCATCTGTATATACCTCTTCGGGCAATACTGCTTTCAGCACGTCCTCAAATCCCGCATCTTCTACTATCGTCCCCTTATCGAAGATAACATTCAATGCTGTAATCATTCGCTTCTCCACAGTATCCCAAAGTCTCCACATTGTAGTAGAATCATGTAAATAGCCAATCATAGTACAGAGTCAGGAGCATTCACCAAACCATCTGTGCATGCGCTGTGGTGGTGGGACTAACTTGTATGCTTGGCAGCCAAATCTCCATAAGTGGTGAATAACTGGCTTCTTGCCTGGGTTTAGCACTTGATACGGAGTTTTGTGAAGTGGTGGCCAGCTTGGTGAGCACTTGTGAAGATATGCCACAGTTGAGATAGCCTCAGCCCATATGGCAGTATGTAACTTAGCATCAATAAGCATAGAGCGTGCTTTGGTGACCGGAGTCTGAATGATTCACTCCCTTTTGCCATTTTTGTGTTGAGTATAAGGTGGAGCTGGCTCCAACAAAATTCCCGAAACTCTAAGAATTCCCCGAAAGAGTCTGTTATCGTACTCTCCCCTTCCGTTATCGCAGCGAAATCATACTATGGGCCAATGGGGATAGGCTTTTTCCATCCTTGCTAAGAAGTCTTGAAATACTGATGTCATTTCAATAGACTCTTTCGATCTAACAAAGTAGACCCAAACTCATAGCGAGTAGTCGTCCACAGAAACAACAAAGTATCTCTGACCTGAGAATGACGGTATTGATATCGGACCACAAACGTCCGAGTGCACTAGCTCAAAGGGCCGTGATACTGAAGGTACTTGGGTTTGGATAATCTCTTTAGTGTTGCTTACTGAGTACGCAGGTCGAACACAATAGCAGGCCAGCATTTGCGGGAACTGACTCGCCCAAGATGTACCGTACACTTTGAACCCCAATTCGGCCAAACGGCTTGTACAATAGCTTGAGAGTAGGTTTGCTCGCAGTCATGGCTGCTACCTACTTTCCTCTTGTGTGCTAATTCGGATAGGTTATCAGGACTCTCAATCGATAAAGGTCATTCTCTCGTATGGCTAGTTTCATCTCGTCAGAGGAACTATTCCGATCAGCAATGAAGCAGGTATTGCCTTGAAAGATAAGCGAGTACTTTGCCGGAAGTTGACTAATTGACAACAGGAAAACGCTAAAGGTCAGAGCGTAGAGTGCCGTGAATAGGAGTACAAGTCCAGACCCTACATCCAGACTAATTTCTCCTTGTCCGATCCCGAAGGCCTTCAAACAATCTCCAAGCAGAATGCTCACAGGTGAGGGCAGAGTTTGCAGATTGTGGAATGCGGATCCGGTATCGCATATGTCATCTGAGGCACCTGAGTCCACTACTTATTCGTATCTGCCTGTGGTGCTAGAAGAGCTCGTTGCTACAAGGATCTGGGCTCTCGTCAAACTTCCTGAAGCAGTACTAGTCTCATGTTTGGGTGGATGGAAGTGAGTAGTACTTCTGACAGTACTAGCCCGTCCCGTAATTTGACAGTCAGATTCTCGGTGGCCCTGTACTAGCCCACAGTACCAACAGGAAATTGGCTCCTGACCACCCGCTGTCCAGTGCCCTCTTCCTCTTCCTCGTCCTATTATCCCTCTTCCCCTTACGTAACCAGAACCACCTTGGTTTCCCCTTCCAAAATGGGTTTTGAAGCTCCTACTTGTGGTGGAACTATTCGTAACAAGGGCTGTTCCGGAGGTGATACTAGTGTTTAAACTAGTTTGTTCATTGTTGCGACTGTTGGCTGTTGCTTCAGCTTCGATCACCTTGGAGATAAGCTTTTCTACTGTATAGCCATTTGGTTGGTGGAGTACGATGTCAACGAAGCTATTGAAAGAGGTAGGAAGTGTGGAAATGAGGTGAGAGGAGAATGCTTCGTCGGAGATAGCTTGGTCAGTACCCCCTAGTTTTCTGTGAAGTTGAAGTATCTTCGAAAGATAGTTCTGGATTGGTTCTGTCGGTTCAGGCTTTGATTGGTTGAACTCGCGGGCGAGCATAGTCCATCCTGCTCGGGATCCACTGGTATCCAACTTCTCGTGAAGACTTTTCCACATTTCTGCAGGTTCATCTAGTCCCCTGATGTACTCCTGGATTTCTGGAGTACATGAGGCGAAGATCTGAGCATAGGCTGCCACCTTTCTACGCTGGTAATCTTTCCACTTCGTATATTCATCTGCAGTACTGAAGGTTCCACTTCTTGTTCATGAACGATCTGGAGACAAGTTTCTCCACGAAGAAAAGCACGGATATTGCGTACCCAGTGAGTGAAGTTGGTATCGCTTGGCTTATCAACCTCACCGAATTTGCATCAGTACCTTTCCTTAGGTAGAGGGAGCAATTCATCATTCAGGTGAAAGGACATGCTGGGATTGTGAGGGGTAATTCCTTCTGAGATCCATGAGTGCAATTGGGAGCCACTCCGGGCTCATAACCTGTCGGAGGTCGCACAAAAGAAGCCGGAGATGCAGTGTATAGTAATGGGACTTGAATGATGAAACAAAGCAAGAGGTTGATTCTATCTTGCTTGCTCGCCTATAGACGCACCAGACTGCGATACTTTATAACAATCCGCAGTATCAACATACATCAATATGACTCTAGTTACTTCCCCGTACACCACATTCCAAGTCGCTTGGCCATTGGCCGAACATATGTGCACCGCACATCACATTAAAGTAATACTTCCAACAAGATGTGTTGGAATAGTGGCTTCAATGTGACGGAAGCACGCCTGGTTAGGCATAGTGGGAGCTCGCTCATTAGTCCTGTATCTAGATAGCCCCCTGAGGTATAAGTACCATGGTCTGGTGCCCAAGAGACAACGGACAATCTTGATCCTTATACTACAACCGTATTCCGTTCATTTTCATTCACCTCACCTACGAGATATTCCACAAGATGTCTAGTGACGGTAGTTTGAGGCCGTGAAGAGACTCCTGGAGTCAGATTTTGCCATCCGACCAGACGTTCCTTATGCTTTGGAAGGTTTGTGGTCCATATGTGAGGCTGACATGAGGTCACTTTTCACCAGGTTCTGGCACCTCGCAAAACTCACAATGCGCAGTCTTTTTTAGATTTTAGACGAAGTAGGCATGAGGTGTAGGGTAGACCCCCCTTTTGGCCATCTGGACAGGTTCTGATTGGGCTTCGTATTAGGGAGCAGGAGGTGATCAGCGAAACCTGATTTTGATTATCTAGCGTGACCCCCGGAGGGTCCATGGCCTACCCTGACAGAGCGGTCTCAACCCTTGCCCACTGCAGCCGGATCGCTAGACACAGAGATCCCTCCTGATAGAAGTCCCATCTCCAGGCTTCTGCCCTTGGGGGAACTGTGAAAATGGATTTACACTATAATATTCTGTACTCGTAATCGAGGCGCTTGTGAACACGGCAGCTATTCCCTGCTGCCAAAGTTTCTCTTTTTTTCTTCAGATCCTGGTGTCATGCAAGATGAGTCGTGGGCACGAACATCGTTGAACTTGGGCACGAGCAATGTCCGACTAGCGTAAAACGTACTACAGGACTAACAAATGTCCGGCGCACTTCTAGTATGATATCATAAATAGAAGTTGTTTGCTGAACTGGGATGCTTAGTCATGGAGCTGTCTTGGTTGTCATTGGTAGCGGGTCTCTTGTGCCTTTTCAAATCTCTCCCTTCTCTAATGCACAGGTCTTTTCTTCTAGTATGCCAAATCAATCAAACCGGTCCTATAACTCTTATTTCCCCTTTGTTATCTCTCTTGTTCTCACTTTCGGTAAAGCTGCTCCTATCACTTCCCGTACTCAACCAGTGGTTGTGTGAACACTCGGGGGGGCCCGGCGGCGTTTCGTTTCTGACAGAAGCGACAACTCTGCAAACTACACCAAATTAGGATATTTAAGTAATATTTAATGACGCTTGTGACCATAAGTCAAGGCTTACACGAATACCAGACTCCCGTAATCTTTAGAATTTTATATTTCCGGAATGGGACATTGGCAGGGTGTGCTGGGGACTCAAGTGGCCTCCAGCTGATAGTGGTGGGCTTATATATTATGACTGGTATAGGAAGTGAAGTCCATATCTTTCCATTACAATATTTCAAGAGGTCTAAACCCAGTAAGAGGAGGAGGGGTGGCCTCAATTATCTAACTATGACCTGGCTAGCTGACCGACACCTCTAGCGTAAATTACAGAAAACCCAAAAGTAGGGACATCTCCTAGCAACCCTCGACTACATACCCCTCAATCCAACTAGAATGATAACCAGAGGAGCTACTCCTACCCGCAGAGCCAAGATAATAACTGCAAGAATAAATTAACCAGAAGCATATTGGATATCCCTCTCCTCGCCTAAGATTGTGTGAAAACGCAAGCCGGCGGAGTGGTTACGACATTGGCTCGATAAAACACCCCCTGATTTTAGTACCATACGAAAATGACAAATATCGTAGGGTTACTGGTTGCCTTATCTATCACGAGGGAGGATAGGGGGAGGCTCTAGCCTTGGAGGGGGAAGGAAGGAGACATCGTTTGAGACGGAGCGGTGGCTGCGGATTGAAAAGAACTGGCTGAAATAGTACTAGGCTGTTTAATCTCTACTATTAGTACAAGGTTATGTGACTCGGACTTTAGCACAAGTACGATAGTCTACGTTTATATTTCTTCTTATCATCAGGTCTAGTGGGGGGCAAAAACATAAAGGCAGGTACTGTATCAACGTGGGATTGGTTTTCCACATTTGGTTGGCTTGAGTGGATTCCCCGCAGCTAGCTACGAGGCTGAAGACCCCCGCTTTTGTTCAGCTCCCAGAAACTCTTCAATCGAGAATATTCAATAACTCCTCCACAATAGCGGAAATGTCTCAATATCACGCTAACTCCTTTAACACGAACTCTTTTAATGTGTTGAACTATACTGTTTCCGATGATCGGTCTCAACTCCTAACCTGGCTATCACCCTTGGAGCCCAGGCTACGGCATCGGGACATTCAAGAGCGCCGCGTCGACAACATCGGGGAATGGCTCATGCGAACCGAGGAATTCAAAAGTTGGTATGGCGAGAGTGGGGAAGGTGAAGATGATAAGGCAGTCTTATTTGGCTATGGAGATCCAGGAGCCGGGAAGACATTCATCAGGTAAAGATTACTCTTGTGGAGGGAAGAAAGAGAGTTAGTGCTAATATGCCGCGATGTTAGTTCTCTGGTAGTGGACAGGTTGTGCGACCAAGCTAGAGGACAAAACACCCCTGTTACATGCTTTTACTTTGACTTTGCGGCGCGGAAGGATCAGTCTGCCACAGCCATGCTGGGTTCATTGCTGAAGCAGATAGTTAGTGGGATGGCAGCGGTCCCAGAGGATATATCACGGGCCTTTGAAGAGGGGAAAGAGGCCATCGGTGGACGGGGACCGCAACTTCTTGATATTGTCAAGATGCTACAGAGCATCACATCCCCACGGCGCACATTTGTGTGCATAGACGCTTTGGACGAATGCGCGGCGGTGCATCGAGGCAAGATCCTCGATTCACTAAAACAAATCCTGGAGAAGTCCCCGCGCACACGAATATTCATCACTGGGAGGCCCCATATTCGGGCCGAGATGGAAAAGCGTCTTGGCGGAAAAGTGATAAGTGTATCTCTATGTCCTA
>Ga0307517_10008205_pt1 | contig 15019 bp, 14 predicted proteins | sample 23_EM_MG_FD_194515 | JGI IMG/M metagenome (GOLD analysis project Ga0307517, IMG submission 194515) | Populus trichocarpa ectomycorrhiza microbial communities from riparian zone in the Pacific Northwest, United States - 23_EM | ecosystem: Host-associated > Plants > Roots > Unclassified | place...
AATTTTATAAGAGCTACTCGTTCCTGACACATAAGACCCTGGACAGAAAATTATTTTAATATAATAAAATGGATTCGTGGGAGGAGCCTGATCAATCAGCAGTGCTCTCTCGTAAAGGAAATTGCTGGAGGGTGAACAAGATATCACATACCATACAGCGAAGGAGAGATAGATCATCGGAATTAAGAAATAGGTATTCGGTAGTCTTGACCTATGTGATAAAAGTCATCTGCTTGGCGGCTACAGGTATAATAACAATGCAGTGCATGATTCAAACCGAGGCAGCACAGCTGATATTGAAGTTTAGCAGAGAACAGTGAGCTGAATGGTTGAATTAAGAACTTGAATTAGATGAATGGCTCCAAAGCGTAATTTCGAAGGGGAATTGAATGAATCTTAGAAGAAGTCACTCAAAGCCAGAGTAAATATAGGAAAATATTTGAACATTGCTTGTCTCCATAGCCTAGATTATATGAACAGCATAAGGGCAGAAAACAGGAAAAGGCGCACCGTTGTTGAATATTATTGGAGCTAAATGTTTAGAGGTACAACTTTGTGACACAATACCAGAGATCAGAATATGATTGAACATGATGAGAATGATTCGTGGAAGCCGGCAGGGTGTAAGGTGCTCTATCTCGTAAAGGAAATTGCTGAGGGGTGAAGGGCGGCAATGTGGGAGGATAAGTGGGGTGGGCTACGCGTGGCGACGCGGCATTACCAGTAGGGCTACTTCCCTTCCTGGAGCGAGCACAACATCTGTTTACCAGTTTTTATTTACATCTCATGGCCATGGCACCTTCGAATCCACTCAGGGCTATTCTCGATCGCAGTAACTGGTATCCCAAGTCCAATCACTTTATGCGAATTCACAAGCACGACCCGCTGCTTTCACAGTTTCTGAACCCCCCGCCTGCATTCACCAAGCACCTATCCAACCTTCAACACACACCTATTACTCTTCTCCGTGATACTGTCCTTGAGGAACCCTCAACCACCAAGTTTACTCAAATCTGTAGCACAATTGGTCCTCACTCTTCAAAGCTATTACAAGTAAGCATGGTTGGCAATCGGGTGCCAGGCCTTGACTGTGATATAGTTCTCAATGCACCTACGGCAGATCAAGCTCGATTCCTGGCATGGCGACGTGGAGTATTTGGCTGGGGACGTAAATGCCTTTGTGGAGAACGCTTTGACCGTGGACATACCAAGTGTATGCCATATCCCGATCCTGGCCTCACTCAAGAGCAAGAGTTCATCTATGAACTTGACCGCTACCTAATCGATCCCAACACCAAGTACACTATTGTGGACTATCTTCTCAACAACGGACTCTGGAATCAGGCACGAAATATTCTCACCGTGTGGACACTCACCATGTCCAACCTACTAAAGACCAACACTACCCCCCATTAGTACTGGCACAATTCAAAAATCCAAAAACATTGCTTTGACTTTTATTCTCTATCTTGATTATTTTGTTTACTTGCACTATTACTCTTTCATATCTTGCATCTTATAAGACTTTCCTCTGTTCTGATTATGATTTTCACACTTGAATTACAAGATTTATTTATTTCTTGTTCGCGATTTATCCCACACGTTTTTACTTACCGATCTGGCATCTCTTGTGTTCTCTCTTATTCCTTTACGCAAAGTTTATTCATATTTCCTCTATGTCTTTCCACAAAAGCCCTCTGTTTATTCATGAACGCATCCTTGTACTGCATTAATTGACTGCTATTTCTTTCTATAAAAGTTCTTATTATTTTCTCTTTCTTATAGTACTTCTTTTCTCTCCTTAACCGGCCATCAGGTAGGGCCTTGTACTCCTGATCCCGCATGCCTCTGCATAGGCCTTGTATATCCAGCCTCGTTTCGGCTCCAGCAGGTCTTCTGCTGACTCTCGATTCGTTTCCAAGTACTAATACTTAGGTATTAGTACCCACTCCTGTGCCAGGTACGGGCCTTATACTTACCCGCTGCCACTGTTCCATTGTTGTTTCCTTCATTTCAGATGTCTCTGCCTATTGTGCAGCTGTCTTCTTACTTGCTGTGTTATGCCTCAGACTTGGTGGCGTTCGCGTCGACTGTGTACCTAGTGAGCTTGCTGCTACGTTCCTGTCTCTAAGATCAATATACTTAACTCCTAACCCTAAGAGTATCACAATAGTCTCCGGGTTCTTAGAGCGTAGGCTCTCGTAGAGAAGGAGTGTATGTAAAGAGAGTAAAGCGTAATTGTATTGCAATATCTTGAGTATAGAAAAGTACTTAGATGGTTGCGTGAAGATCCTATGTCTTGGTCTTTTTTTTTTCTTTTTTTTTTAATCAAATCGTTATTATGTTTAAAGGTACAAAAGACTCATGCAGCGTTAGCTATGGAGATAAAAAACCTATAAGCAAACGTCATCCCGCCCGCTTCACCTCGTCATAGGAAAAATCAAACACCCCGAGTCCATAGGCAAAGTCCCCCCCGCTTAGCACCTAAGATAATATACCCCAGACACGTAAGGAAACAATACATAGAAACGTACAGGTAGAGAGACCCAAACCGTTCAGCAGGCTCCCCAAAACAAAAGAAACGACGGCTGTTCTAAGGCCCTTTCGGGGCCCGGGGGAGAGGATAGATGATCGCCGACACGGGAAAACTCATAACTTGAGGGCCCACCAAAAACCATGATGTACGGTCGGGCAGGTCATTACATCGTTCCCAAGCGTTGGACAAAGCCACGGAGGCAGTGCTATACCACGACTAGGCGTAACCGAGGAGAGGCCGAACGATCGGAGGGGGAGAGGGGCGAGCGGAGCCACCGAGCAGAGGGGATGCCAGCCAACGACGATGAGCAGTAGGGTGCCAGCCGGTGAGTAGCAGTAGGGTGCCAGCCGGAGGGGGGGGACCAGTTGGGTGCCAGCCTGGGGAGGAGTTTTTAGCAGTAAGGTGCCAGCTTATGGGGCAGTACGGTGCCAGCGGACGGAACCGGGAGTGGGGTAGAGGAAGGATCGCGAACATGCTAGCCACAAGCGACTAACGGGCCATAGCAAGGGCTTTTGGGACGACAGCGAAACCAAGCGGGACCGTGATGTTACTAACCGAAGCTTTCCCCATCAGAGGTACAAGCCCAGCAGAACCAAAGTCTTACTTTGACCGAGAGTCCGGACGCCATATCGCCGACCGTGAACGAAGCGAGAAGGTTTCCGACCGTGCAAAATGCTAAGCGAGGTGCAAAGCAAGTGCGGGGTAAGGGGGAGAACCGAACTTCATGAGCGGGTGTCAACGATGAACAGGAACGAGAACCCGAAGGAGGGGAGCATGCGTGCCCCAGGAGAGGAGGGTAGATGGCTTAACGTCAACCCCTAGGCAGTAGCCATGATGGGGGAAGAGAGCTGAGTTGGAGAAAGTGACGATGATTTCCCGTGGTGTTGAGATTTCAATCGCCGGAGGTGGAGGAGAGATGGTTCGTGGTCCTATGTCTTGGTCGGAACCAAGCGCCTTATATAGGCATCTTCCCACAACCCTAACCCTGGTGACTCATCACCTCGCGTTACATAAACCTCTATGACTCATAGTGAGTCATAGCGCGAAATCCATCGATGACTCATATGAGTCATCACCCAACATTCCATTAACCAATCAAAACTCATAAACCAAGTCATGTGCTCAAACGAGTCACATGCGTGAAACCCATGACTCATATTGTGAGTCATGTGCGAAAGTCATTACATCATATGACGTCGCAATCGTGAGTCATGAAACAATCAAACAATCATAACATAACGATGACTTGCAAATGCGTAGTCATATGAGAACTATGAGTCAAGCGACCTCATAGTGTAAAACATAAACAGGGGATGACTAATAACTGATTAGTCATGTGAAAACAAATTGGCTAAGTCAGAATTTGTGACATCTACTTTGGAATATCACTCTCCTATTCCAGGAACCATGACACCTGCCAAGAACTCATCAACCCTGACGCTCATTGCCTGTTATGCGATCAGTCTTGACCTACCAGCTTGAGATCATCATCTTCGAACCTTCACATCAAGCGATAATTATTGTTTAGAACCCTTCTGTCTATTGTGTACTTTAAACTAATAATCAATACAAAGACCCTGTTGCAACTATGAGTTACACGTTATGGAGACTAGTTTCATGGTTGACATACTACTTGTCTGCGATGCCCTAATCCTAGCCTAATCGAAGAACACCTCTTTATCTCTAACTTTGACCACAGTCTGCTTAATTCAAGTACTAAGTCTACTATTGTCGTCTTTCTTCTAACCTCACAACTCTGAAACCATGCTCACAATATTCTCAATTCTTGGACACTTACTATGTCAAATACTATTAAAGTCAAATACTTCTCCCAACTAGCTCCAGTCTCCTATAAAATAAAATAAACTAGATTTCTTTTTTGTATATATTTTCATTCTTATTTCTTTCTTAAAGTCTGATCTTTTTATTTTTCTCCAATTTGCACCAGATTTCACCTTCAACTAGATATTCTTATTACATGTTTTACTTCCTTTTGTTCATCTTTTCACTATTATTGTATTTACCTGATTCTTTTTCCTTAAAATTTCTATTGAATCCCTTATTCTCTCTCAACTGTTTGTCCTACTATGTGAATATTCTTTTCTTCAAACATAATTTTCTCTCATTTCTTGTTATTGTTTATACCTTTTTCCTTGCTCTACATTGCTTTTCATAAAGGTTCAAGCTCTTTTATTTTTTCCAAAAATACTGTTTGCTCATCATCAAATTTCTTCTCTCCTGGCCATCATGTAAACCCTTGTACCCCTAATCTAATGCCTACCATAGACTTTGTATTCATCCTTCATTCTTGTCCACAAATATTTTCTTCATCACAGATGTCTCTGCCAGTAGAGCAGATATCTCTCATATCTTGCATTGGTTTTCAGACTTGATGTTACTTCTACTGGCTGTGTACTTAGTTGGCTTAGCTGCTGCAGTCCTGTCTCTAAAATCAATATACTTAACACATCACCCTACCGGCCTATGGTGAGTTTTCAGCTATATATGTCCGTACTCCCAAGCATACTCAGAATCCTGCAGACCAAGAAAGACTCAATTAGCATATCTCAAGATCCTTCATTAACCCCAACTTGTCAACACTCCCTTCTTCTTTCTCACCACTTATCACTTTCCGCTCAACCCCCAGTTCACAGTAGCCCTCCCCCCCTCTTGCTTTACTCACTTGACTTACTCGATACCTAACCCTAACCTTGTAATACTATCCTATCTCTTTTTACCCCTTTCTCCTGATTCTTTCCGCTTTCTTCCTTCTCCTTTCTCTCCTAAATTCTCTCTCTTACTACTTTCTCATTCTTCTTTCCCTTCCTTTCTACTCTCCTTTTATCCTTCCCTTTCACGAATTCCACTTTCCCTCCCTTTTCTTTCCAAACTCCTCTCTCCTTTTTCCCTCTTTCCTTATTTTTCATTCCTATTTCTTCTTTCTTTCACCCCCTCCTTTCTTTTCTACCCTTATATTTCTCTCACATTTCTCTTCTGTTATATGCCACCTACTATTTCTCCTTCTTCCTTGAACCTTTTCTCTGTTCTCATAGTCAAAAACATAAAATTGGTATATTCACCTGTTTGGGCAGTAGTGCATGTGATTTAAACTTGGTAGCCTCAAGGTTGTTCTTACAGATAAGTTAATAGAGTCTAACTAGTAGGAGTTGCTAGTTAACTTTCAGATAATTATAACTGCAGATATGGACTTGCTACTTCCTCCGTCCTGTGATTCTGGCTGTCAGGAAGGCTCATGGATAAAGCCTTGAGCTGAGATTTAGTTGCTATTTTATTGCCTAAATTATAGTATTTACTAATTACATATTATAATCTTCCTGGTATGATTCTGCTACCTCACTGGAAATCTGAGGTAGAGAAATAACCCTTTTCAATCTCCATTAAAGGGGTAAACTTACAGGAAACAAGTTTATTGTTAGTTTTAAATTAGTAAAATACTTGTCAGGTTATGAGAAAGGATTTACTGCATCTCCTGGTTGCAACCTCGGATACTAGTAAGAGATACTACATATGAATGCAATAGGAATACGATAATTAGGGGATTGACATGTGCAATATGTTAAGGTAATAAACATTCAAGTTGGAAGGATCTGGAAAATTTTATCTACACTGTTGGTTGCTGAATGTTACCAAAATGTCAGTGAAGTTTCAGAAAGAATCTCTTATATATGTATCCCCTTTAAATTAATATTAAGCCAAAACTTACTAATATCAAAGCTATAGTATCAGACTCATAGAGTATATACTAGTGTACTTGAAATCTATATTGGGGCTGGACAAGGGCACTGTGAGGCAAACCCTTTCGCTAGTTTAGTCATGGAAAATAATCTTCCTCCAGGTATTTTCCATCCAAAGTATAGACAATTAGCATATATGCAAAAGATTAGGACATTTATATGAACTCATTTAGGGGATTGGTCACTATATTTTTCTTTCCTGAAGAGGATTCGGCAACAGACCAATGTGTTGGCCACCGGTGGACTTATAGTTTATTTGCCACCCATATCACTGCTGCAAAAATGATAGTACTAGTAGTGCTGATTGGAGTAGTATTTCCTCAAATAAGAAATTGCTTGAAGGGAACCTGATTGGACCAATGGGCCCATGATATTCAAGATAGTCAGAGATGTATGGAACAATACCATAAGAGGCTTGGCCACAAGGGATTTAGCAGGCAATGGGAGTCCTCAATAATCAAGTAATTAGGATTAGGAGTTAATTGTATTGATTGAGAGACAGGACTATAGCAGCAGAGGTGACCAGGAAGAACACCATTACGCCCCTATTGAAATGGCTAAGTAAGTAATACAACAAGCAAGAAGACTGATACTCTAGTGGCTATAACATCGGCAATGTGAAATAAAGGAAATAAAGCCTGTACAACAACCTCAAAGAATGCAGATAATGCATATATTAGTTTTATATACGAGCCAAGCAGACTCGAGCCCTTCGAGTCCAGGAGTACCTTGAGCCTCTTGGGAGTACAAGTCAGCTCAATCAGAGGGCTACAAGCCAACTCGAGTCGCTTACTATTTACAATTTTGAGTTGTTTTGAATCATAATAGCAGTGTGTACTAGCTATTGTTTTTTGTATCAGGAATATTGGTGTGGGTTTGCATATACCTAGGTGTCAGGATATCCAGATACTAAAAAAAAACATCTAGTAAAGGTATTGTCGCCACTCTAGACTCAAGCCTCCTGGCAGCTCGAGCCTGGCTTGAGTCCACAAGTTTAAGTGCAACTTGAGCTCTAGTCCTGGAGTCTAGAGATGATAGTAGCCAGCTCATGAACAACACTAGTCTACATCAGACACAGAGCTGAGTACTAGTACTGGTATAGTCATACTCAGTAGGACTATTTTCAGAAAACAGGTCACAAGTTGAGACTGGCAGTCTGGCTACAACTCTAAAGATTTCTCTACCAGCATGCATATTCAGAGGCCCCACATGATCAGAAGTACAAAGCCCTACTGTCAATTCTGCTTTGTCATACTTTCTTGGTATTTCAATCAGCTGTTCTCTTATTTTATTAACCCCATGTTTCTCTTTCCAGAAATGTGAGGCTCTTTCCCTCACTATCTACTCTGAGCAAAAATACGACCTTGCAATCTCTCTTAATAGCTGTACTACAAGAACTTAGTCCACTATTAGCCATGTGCTATATTTGTTGATTTCATTTCACCCAGGTTCCTACGACATAAGGTTGTTTGTAGGAAAAACAATTATTTTAACAGTAAAAGTCTTTAATGCCACAACCTCCGAGCTAATATATCTATGATACCACGATACCTAAAACTAGTTAAGTATAAACCAGAGTTTATACTTGCCTTCTGCTAATTCCCCTTGAGACCCAATGTACTACTACAAACAGAGGATATACTAGAAGGCAAAAGAAACAGAACCCAGTAGCACCATGACTATGACAATAAGAATGTGAACTATTTTGATATGAGGATTGCCCCATACCCCACTGCCCCGCTGCCTGCCAACCGCACCCATCCAGTTTCTGGCCACAAATTAATGGTACTTGTAAAGGAACAATGATGAGGTTTTTTACATGCTCAAGAATTATGACCCTCGTAGCCACATGTAGAACAGTGGTGTGGGGCACAATAAGTAATGAGGGGCAGACCACCAATTTGTTGTTGAATTTGGGCACGATTTCGTACTTCACTAGGATGAATTGGTTCCTTTTTAGCCTGACGACAGGGTACTCACCTGTGTGACGGAAAGACATTATTGGAGTCTAGGTTCGAGATCTGAACTGGCTGGAAATTAGGGGTATATGTTTCCCGCCAGGTCGCTGTAGACATGAGCGGAGGGCAATAATCAAGTAACTGCTGGCGGAGCAGTGCAATACAGGCAATTGCGTGCTTACAAGGTATGACATTTTACTAGAACCTCCAAGATCTACATGACTTTATCTCAAGATAGACAATATAGGTATGGCCATTAGGTTGCTGGAGACTGCCAATAGTAGGTGAGATAAGCTGAACAATATTACTTCTTGCCCACATATCCTTTTGCTCAAGGAATGATAAATATAGTTTTGTAAAGCATGATTGATATCTATCTGCCTCCTGAAGTCGAGAAAAGTGAAGTGCCATTTGACTATCTCATAGGCTCTTTAATAGCTCAGGAAAGGATAGCAGGCAGTCAATTTTGAGGGTTTTGTTTTCAGATTCAACAATGATTGATGTATCATGCCCAAATCATCCTGGATTCTCTGGAAAGAATGCTGGAGTCGAAAGTACAGGATCAATTTTCCGAAGGTAATTCTCGGCGGCAGGCTTTTTGGCTCTTAATTCCCCTATTTCTCTTTCAAAGTCAGCAGGTAGTCCTGCCCATGCAATTGCCCAAAATATATCTTCTATTCCTTCTCCATAATCCTGGATGAAATTTTCCTTCAGATGCTAACAACAGCAGGTGCGGAATACCAGTGGAGCGAGCATTTCAGAGGCCTTTATCGGCCGCTTAGCATGATTGCTAATTAACGTAGTTTGCTCTGTTTGAATAGCTGGGATGGCCAGTTGAAGCTGACGAACACACTCATCCCATGAGCTCTCATTCTGTGATTCAACCACACTCCACCCTAGGAGAACATTGTGTGCTGCAGGATCGATTATAACTGTAAGTAATAGTCTCATTCGGAACTTCCCAGTAAGATATGTCACATCAATAGCGATAAAGTGCCGACAATATTCATAGGATTTTTGCCGACTCTTTAAGGCAGATGAAAATTCGTTGAAATTGTGAATTAGTTGGATTGATAGACAGATGAGTGTGTCCTTTACCATTTTGCTGCTTCAGGACCTCCAGATAGGCAGAAAATTTGGAAAAGCTAAGCCTGTCAGCCTGAAGTCCATCACTTACAAGTGCCTGCTTTCCTCTTAAAGCTACCTGGTAATCGATAACCTCAGAGAAGTGGAGACCTAAGCAATCCTGAATATGCTTTGGTCTTGTTGACGGAGTTATAACCAGATTTGTGGTAAGATTTCCTGTATCAACTATGGTCAGCTTGATGTTGACCGAATATTTACAGCTGTACCTTCTAGTATACAATTATGAGATGCCTCAAGTACAGTAAATTCTATATCTCCAAGATCAGTCTTATTTGCTCGGACTCTCCAAGGACAGTTTTGAACCTTGCACACATAGATTCCACGGGTAGACTTTCGCTTGGAAACATGGTAGTTGAACTTCTCACAAACTGATCAGTCTTGTAAAATGCATTTAAGTTCATAGAAGGACAAATAATGCTGGCCTAAAACCAGTGCTTGACAAACTTGAAGATCTGTCAGGGCGGACATGAATGATCAGGGTGATGCAGAAAAATTGGTAAAGACAATAGTGTGAAAACAGTTTGTGAACTTGAGAGAACTGATGGTCGGAAAACCATTTGTAAATGTGAATCATTATTAGAGTATTGGTAAACTAGTGGACGGTAAATATAAACTATGGTCTACACTTAGCTAGTTCCACGTACTGTGGCATTATAGATATATCTGCTTAGAGGTTGTAGAATTAAAGACTTTCACAGTTATTGTAATTATCTAACTTTGTCCTCTTTTACTCCTCTGCTCTCCCTCTGGGCCCTACTTATGACCTCAATATGCTCTTCTCTCTCATCTCACCTTTCCCAACACATATACTCTTACTACAACTTTTATACTTCACAATAGTGTATGCCACTAATATTCAACAATACAATTACCAACTTTCCATCTCGTTGACCATAACATGTGCAAATCACTGTAATGGTGTCTGAGAGGAGTGACAGTTCAATCCAATCGTTTCACTTTTTTTTTTAACACATTTCTCAGTCCATCATATCCAGAATGGTATTGAGATGGTTCACGCAACACTAGGTACTATGTGGCTGGCAATGGGGCAAGTTCGCTACCAGGTTTCTTTACTTTTTCTTAGATTTTAGGGCCTGTTTGGCAACGACGGAAGAAGTAGCAACCATTCCGCTGCGAAATAGTCTGTCCTGGAGAAATAGTTGTAACAAACAGTCACCCATTTGGTGCCCTAGGAAAATAACTTTGCCCTGACCTCTTAGAAATTTTTTTACCATTACATATAATAGCTTAAACAAAGGTTTTCTTGCACACAACTTCCATGCTCAGAATTCATATCTTCCACACACACCAGTTCATCACACAACTCCCACCACTGCTCCGACCACTACACTCGCTTCCACTACTACTACAGCTACTGCTACTGGTAACTTTCACTCCTGTTCCAACTCCCGCTACCATGGCGGCTGGGGGTATAAACAGGCCGCATAGGAAGGAAGGAATGCATATAGGTTGTGGAGCTGAGTGTAACTTATATTTGCTGTTGAATTAGGGCACCAGTAACTCTGTTTATATCATTATTGGTGGCTATTTGATTGATTGAACGTGAGGTTGATAGTGAGTAGAGATAGTTAAAAACTATTAATAATTATTATATAAAGATAATTATTGTTTAGGGCAAATATTTTCATGATATAGGTTTACATAGCAACCATCTGGTTGCCACTACTTAGAAACGGAATGGTTGCTATCCTTTATGCCAAACAGTCATCTTGTTTGCACCATTTCGAAACGGAATGAAACGGTCATTTGTATGGGACAACGGAACGGAACCGTCGCAATCAAACAGGCCCTTATATACATAGGGACCGTAGATAGACGCATCCGGAGGCCGGTTGATGTTGTGGTTGTGGTGTCCGGGCAAAGGCAGGAGCAAGAACTTTGAAAGGCCTTCAGCCTGCGTGTACTTGCAGTGAGAGTGGACGATCATGATTACATCAACACTGTTTGATGAGCACGAGAAAGGAGAGCCTTTCTTTATATCTAAGCGCACAATTCAGTGTCTATCTTCATCTTTTTATTTACGGAACTCCGGGAAGAAGTTTGCTTCTCCGATACGGCTTTGCTCAGCGATCTTCTTTTCGTCCTTTTTCTCCGTCCTCATTCCTGGATCCTGTGGCCCCACTTCGGAACAACTCTTTTTTTTCTCTTTTTCTCTACTTTCCAGAGGTCGACCCCTGGACCAAAAGGGGTTTTTCAGTACACAGGGTCAGCATTTAGCAACCACACACACACAACCTTGTCACCTCACCAACTTTTAAGGATGTTTTGCACGTAAGCCACTTTGGTATGTGCGAAGACTAAATGCCTATCCCTTGTACTTGTACCTAGGTTACCCCCGGTCTCATTATTATGACCCTCGGTGGATATTTCTTTTTGCTAAACGTAGCCTGGTGTTGGCAAATTTTGTGCGAGATTTATCGTAACCGACGTGAGGCATCCTTCAGGTTCCACAGGACCCTGCTTTTTTCTTCAGCTTCTACCAATTCCATCAACCCACCTTTTCAATTACCCATCCCCGCCCAAATTTCACAATACTGAAGATGCCAGAATATCGCCCCCATTACAATACCAACTCCTTCATGAATACCCACTCCTTCAATAATACCAACTCCTTTAACACTGTGTGGAACAACTGTACTACTTGCGATAACCGGTCTCAAATCTTAACCTGGTTGTCACCACTAGAACCCAGTCTACGGCACAAGGACATTCAAGAGCGCCGTGTCAAAAATATCGGCGGATGGGTGTTGCAAACAGAGGAATTTAGAAGCTGGTCCACGGGTCTTAGCGGAGGTGAATCCGATAAGGCTGTCTTGTTTTGCTGTGGACATCCGGGGGTTGGCAAAACTTTTATTAGGTAAGAGGGCCTAGCCCCCATGCATGCCAGAAAAAGGGCGAGTACTGACAAGTTAGGATAGCTCGTTAATGATAGACAGCTTGTGTGATCAAGTTACCGGTCAAGATGTCGCAGTTGCGTGTTTTTACTTTGACTTCGCGGTCCAAAAGGAGCAGTCATCGGTGAGTATGTTGGGCGCAGTGCTTAAACAAGTTGTGAGTGGTCTTGAAAAGGTACCAATGGAGATCGCACAAGCACATGAAGACCAGAAAAAGGTCATCGGTGGGCGGGGGCCTCAGCTTGCCGATATTATTCAGATGCTGTACACAACCGCATCCGAAAAGCCGTTATTCATATGTATTGACGCTCTCGATGAATGTGTGGCAGAACAGAGAGCCAAGATTCTTGATTCGCTTGATCAAATTCTGCGAAGGTCTCCGTCTACTCGGATATTTGTTACTGGAAGACCCCACATCCAGGTTGAGATCGGGAATCGTCTTTTAGGAAGAGTGGCGATTATCCACATCACCCCTACGAGAGATGATATCAACAACTATCTCCACACCAGACTAGGCGAAGACACAACACCAGACGCGATGGACAGTACTCTGAAGGCAGACATTCTGAAGAAAATCCCCGAGGGTATATCCGAAATGTACGTAGAAGCCATGACACCGGTGAAGCTACCTCCAGCTGTCCACTGACAGATATATATCTAGATTCCTGCTAGTCTCGCTGAATGTGGATGCGATCCTGCAGGAAACTACAATTCGTCGCAGGCGACAAAAGCTCAACGCGATGTCTTCCGGCTCGGGGTTGGGGGGTGTCTATGATGGAATGTTGGGTCGGATACAGGGGCTGGGAGAGGAGAAAGCGAGGCTCGGCATGGCTGCTTTGATGTGGATCTCTCATTCGGAGCGACCCTTGAAGGTCAATGAACTGTGCCACGCTCTAGGAGTCGAAACTGGATCCCTGGATCTTGATGGTGACAATGTTCCTTCAATAGGGACATTGCTGGCTTGTTGTCAAGGACTTGTTGTCGTAGACAAGGAGGCTTCCACGGTTCGGTTAATCCATTTCACCCTTCAAGAGCACCTCCGGGCTCATCCGCAACTTTTCAATACGGCTCACTCGATAATTGCGGAGACTTGCTTAAGTTATCTGAATTCTCGTCAGGTCAAGGCTCTTTTGACCACTTGCTCTCGCCGTCTCCGGGACACTCAGGACCGTTCTTTTCTCGGATATTCCAGGACCCGTTTAGTAGGATATTCTCCCATATATTCGGACTCACACTCTTTAGGATATTCTCCAGGCTCGAGCGCACCCCTTCTGGGGCCTTCTCCAGAATTTACCACCGCACCCTCTCAGGGCCCTTCACCATCGAGCACACTCACCCGGCAAGATCCTTCCCCACCTTCGCGCCCCTCCGGGGGCTATTCTTCGCTATCTGCGAACATACTCCGCCGGCCAGATCCTTCTCCACCTTCATGCCCCCCTGGGGACTATTCTTTGCTATCTGCGAGCATAGTCCTTCGGCAAGATCCTTCCCCACCTTCACCCCCCTCCGGCGGTCATTCCCTTCTGTCTTCGAGCATACTCCTCCGGCAAGACTCTTCCCCACCTTCGTGCCCCTCCGGCCACTATTCTTCACTATCTGCGAGCATACTCCTCCGGCAAGATCCTTCACCACCTTTTCACTCCTCTAGGGACCATTATTCACCATATTCTGGTATACTCTTCCGGCAAGATCCTTCACCTTCTCACTCCTCTAGGGACCATTATTCGCCATATTCTGGTGTACTCCTCCGGCAAGATCCTTCCCCACCTTCACACTCCTCTAGGGACTATTATTCGCCATATTCGAGCATACTCCTCCGGCAAAATTCTTCCCCATCTTTCCCCTCTGGAGACTATTCTTCCCTATCTTCGAGCATTCTCCTCCGGCAGGATCCTTCCCCACCTTTCCCCTCTGGAGACTATTCTTCCCTATCTGCAAGCACCCTCCTCCAACAAAATCCTCCCCCACCTTCGCCCCCCTCTGGAGACTCTTCTTTACAATCTTCGAACACACCTTTTCTGGAATATGCTTCTACATATTGGGGAATACACGCAAAAAGGGATCTCTCCGATTGTGCGAAACACCTTGCGCTGACACTATTAGACAACTACAGCAGTCACGTCTCTGCCGAAATCCTCTTGAATGCAGAGAATTCGTGTTCCTCCAGTTTTGACTTCAGTACGCCTTCCCGCTTCAGCGGTTTGCACTGTGCATCCCTCTTTGGGATTACTGAAATTGTAGCCAGTTTGGTAGAGGTGGAAGGTTGTGATATCAACCAAACAGATTGTACTGGTAGGACGCCTCTCGTATGGGCTGCTTTGAATGGGCACGAGGGAGTGGTGGAGGTACTTCTCGGACGGGATGATCTAAACCCCGACAAAGCAAGTCGGTCCGGTGAAGCACCCATCTTGTGTGCTGCTAAGAATGGGCATAAGAGAGTGGTGGAAGTACTATTCAGGCGGGACGATGTGAACCCGAACAAACCAGATGCGTACGGCCAAACACCACTCTGGTGGGCTGCCAAGAATGGGCACGAGGACGTGGTGGAAATACTCAAATTAATATTGGGCTATGATGAGGTGAGAGTACCTTGAGATTCTTGTTCTTCCTACGTCTCCAGACTTGTCCTATATATACACAATCTTGACCATACAGAAAAGAATCCATCTTCCGCAACACTCTCCACTCGTCTCTCACCATCTGAGTCCA
>Ga0307517_10008206_pt1 | contig 15019 bp, 13 predicted proteins | sample 23_EM_MG_FD_194515 | JGI IMG/M metagenome (GOLD analysis project Ga0307517, IMG submission 194515) | Populus trichocarpa ectomycorrhiza microbial communities from riparian zone in the Pacific Northwest, United States - 23_EM | ecosystem: Host-associated > Plants > Roots > Unclassified | place...
ACCCAATCCGAGATCAAAGGACCATTGACATCGGAAGTATTGGCTGAACGTAAGGTGAAGCTCGTACACACCAGTACGACCAATCAACCATCTATCTTGACAGCTTGAATAATTTCATCATCGAATAATTGACGAACATCAGAAATTAGCCGCCCAAACGAGCGTTTCGACTTTTCCAATCTCGGTAGACCTCCGTCACTTCTCCGCGTCATCGATCACTCATCGGCAGGTCAGTCCGAAACCCATTTGCAGAAGAAGAAAAACCCTTCAACACTGTGCAGGTGCTTGTTTGTGGTCAGCGGAATGCGCACGTGGAAGACCCTGAAAGTAATTTATCTCGCTTCGCTTCCGTCGCCTCAAAGTCGCCGTCTGAAATCACAACGAACATAGATCTCAAGGTCAAAATCTTCTATCGGGCGGTGATCGTCGACCTAGCAGCAAATTCGTTATCCATCAACGTGCATGATTGCTGTCGCTATTCTGATTTGCCAAATGGTGACGCCAAATATTTAGTGCTGAAACCGGTGGGAGCGACTTTACTCACCCATGAGGTAGGGAGACCCTTTACTCTCATCTTTAATATCAAATAGGTGCTGTTGAGCCAAACCGTTTCTTCAATAATGCCCACCAATCGTCGGCGCCTGGCCAAACAAGACTTTGAGAACGTGTCGCCATGTAGAAACAGCACAACCTTGAGCGTACCATTGTGCACACAGCGGAAGATTGCAGTCCGTATCGCAGATGGGCGATCTTGACTGGACTTGAGAAAGAGAGAAATTGAATGGGTTAAGGGGCTTCGGTGGCGCAACCAATGGGCTTCGCTGAGGCCAGTCTACGCAGCTAAGACTACGCCCAAAGAATACAACCAGGTGTATGCAGTGTAGGACGACGAATGGGATCCCTGCCAGACACCGTGGAGATCTTCATGCCCTTGTCTGCAGGTGTTATAATTTTAAGTGACGAGGCTAGAGCCGGGCCGGAACTCGGTCCGGCCCTTAACTAGAGCCTAGGAAGCTCCTCGGTCAACACTCTGGCGCAACTCGATCTTTCTCGTGCTTGTCAACATGGAAGCGGCTCAATCACACCAATTTATTTCCCCCTCAATGGTCTCCTAAAACTCAAATATTCGACAGCAACAGGAGGGCCCTCCAAAGGCCCCAATTGCAACCTACGCAATCTCCAGAGCTCCACCATACGGCCTGTATTCACCATACTCGATAAATCGTCGGCCTGTCTATCCATGGAATGGGAGGTTTCGTCCCATTTTACCAAATTCGCCAAACTTGTTGACTTATTAGCTCCGAGGACCTCGAGGAGTGCAGATGCAAATTACAGAGAGGATCGTGCTAGTTGACGGGCAGTGGCAGGAATGATATTTCGAACATCACTGCACTTGGCGACAGAACGAGAGCAGAAAAAGTTTGCCCGTAGTAACCCTTTCTTCTTGGAGTTGCTCGCAGAAGCTATAAGCGATCGTGGTTTTCCCAGTGCCTGCCATTCCCAAGCCATTCCATTCATCCAACACAATCTGGATTTGTGAGGGTCATTTTTTCCCATTCCATGACATCGTCTAGGATCTTCTGACGCGTATTTCTGCGACGTTGGACACTGGTGAGGGCGTATAGCACCCCGCCAGTGCCACAGAAGTAGAGGCTGTTGGGCCAACTTTGGCGAGCTAGTCTGCTAGTGCTGGACTTGGGTTCCGTGATCGATTAAACCAACCGAGGACTAGATCTCGTTTGCGTGGCATCTTCAAGGTCTCCCCATTGAAAGTTGCAGCAAGGAGTGAAAGGGCTATGGAGAGTGTACAGTCCGACACTCAACCTCTGTCGCACTTTTGATTTGAAACGTAATTCAACAAACCGGCACCTTGTTGACCACCTTCAAAAGATCGAAAGGATAGGTTGATCGATCTCGCAGTGAGTTTTCCATATTTCATTCTGCTTCCATCTCCCAACGTACCGCAGATCTGTGCACAACCAATTTTGTCAACTTGTAGCAGATCAAGAATTCAAATCACTTACCATTCCGCCGACGCATCTTGATTTGTGTTTAACCCAGAAATGCAGGTAGTAGTTAAGTGTTGCTTCGTTTATCCAATTGGATAATTTCACGGCAACCCGCACACTCCACATTTGTTGGGGTGGACGACATAACAAAATTCGTCGCTCTGTAGTCGTTCCCTTTGCTCAGTTGTCTGTGCGTTAGGCAATGGTACAGATGGATTGGATTAAAATGTGACTGGCAATTCTACGGGGACATGAGATAACTTACCACTAGTGGCTAAATTGTGCGGAGACGGGAGGATGTGAATAGGATGGAGGCATGGGATTGGTAAAGAAGGAGTCGTTGAGCCAATCGTCCCATAGGGGCAGGTACCACTCCTCCGACACGCTTTGGGACATAACCGACCATCGATGGTTTATATATCCCCCGTCCAGAATTTCTCCAAACGCGCTTTCTAATATATTTTTACCTTTAAGGTCTGTCAGGCGAGGAGGCCGAGATATCACCTTCTATTCTCTGAAACGTTGGAACAGAGCACAAGGATTGGTTTTTCAAGTCGTAACCTGATTTTTATTGTGAAACAAAGAAGCGGCTACGATGGGATCCCAATTTGGTCAATGAATCCATATACGGCGAAAATGATCTTGTGGCTGACGCGGTAACGTGAGCAAGAACATACCCATCCAAGCACGACCAAGCAAACTGAAGTATATAATCCAGCGTCTCCTGTTTCTCCTGTTTCTCCATCCTTACTCCCTATCCACCTCGCCTTTGCTAATATGCATCGGCGATGGATGTTGGATTCTCTCCCCCCGCTCTTTCTCTCTCTCTGGCATCGACGACACGAAGAGCTCAAGATCATTAGTTGTCAGCCCCCCTGGATGATCCTCCTCCCCGCCGATGAGAAAGATCCGCTGTGAGTCGCTCGCTGTAACCCCCTCCTCTCGGTTGACGCTCTCGCCTAGGCCAATCTCCCCGCCGCAACAGCCAATGGCGATGGCAAGTGGAGTCGAGCAGGGGTCTGTGGTCGCCGCCACATACGCGTTGAAGTGATCCCCTGTAAGTCGCCGTTGTAACCACCCTCTCTCTCTTGACGATCCCGCCTAGCTCGACCTGGCTGACCCTTTCAAGGCGGGACCGTTGCCAGGCGGAGGTTGATTGCCTCTGACGTGTGACATTCAACAAGGGTGAGTGCTTCTACCATGCCGCCAATGCCACTACCACCTAATTTATTATCTTTCAGGTTTGGGGGATGATGTCAAGGTATGTCCCGAAGAAGGGGGGTTGTGCGCAACTCTCCTGGTGCACCCTTGTCGTTGGGCTTCGGGCTAAAGACTTCCGTTTATTCGGAGTGTCGAACCAATGCACCTTAATTTTCTCCTTTTTTTTAATTTCGAATCCCTTTGTTATTATGCGACGGTTCTCCTTTGGATCGTCCTCGTCCCTCCCCGCTGAAACAATGGCGATGGCAAGTGGATTCAAGCGGAGTTGGTTTGTTGTCAGGTTGCTGTATACCATTCGTGTTAAAGGAGATGTCCTGTAAGTCGTCCGTCGTAATCTCCCCTCTCTCTCACTTGAATGACGCGTCTCGCCTAGGCCGACGTGGCTGCCATCCCGTTCAAAACAAGGCCAGATCTTCTCGGATCGGTAACATTGAACATGGGCGAGTGTTTCTACTACTACGCCGACGACATCTACTAGATTTTTATCTTTCAGGTTAGCGGGTGATGACGAGGTGTCCCGAAGAAGGGGGGTCGTGCGCAACTCTCCTGGTGCACCCTTGTCGTTGGGCTTCGGGCTTAAGACTTCCGTTTATTCGGAGTGTCGAACCAATGCACCTTAAATTCCTTTTTATGTTTCGTTCTTTGTTTGTCAACCTTGTAATTATTTTATACCCTCTTGGACAAATTCACTGCCAGTGTCTGAACGCGTAACACGATGTGCCTGTTTTGAGTATACTTATAGCATGCTAAAGGGACTCAAATTCATCATTATTACAATATTTCGGAATACCAGGCCCTGTCCTCTTTTGCTGCTGACCTGACTCGGACTCTGTTCTGTTTAACACTTTCGTTCGATGTCTTTTCTCCGTTTCGAGGTTTGCCAAACTTTGATGCCCGTGAGGATCAGGGATGTGTAACCGACAGTCTCGTGAGACAAGCCTGAGTACTTCGTCAAATTTCATGACACCGTAGTCGGAAAGCCTACTCTTCAAATGAAGCTGAATATGGACGCACAGATGTTTCATCAACTCCGTTTAATTCAGTCCAGACGGAAAATATGTGGCTGTATTCGGAGTAGCTGACGGCCGTGGATTTGACTCGCAAAGGACCTACATCTATAACGTAACAATTGGGAAAAAGATCTTGTCAGGAGGAATTTTTGCACCGTCCTGATTGAATTTTGGTTCCAGTCGGCTTCAAGTTGCAGATCGATACGCCAAACGGCAGCTCCCTTCTGCATTTTATCTATCTTTCTCCGGAAGATATCTTGCCACGGATCGCGGATGTAACACTTCCCTATTATATTCATCTTGAGATATGACGCTGCCTTACTGGGGTAACTTGTTACGCTGGTATGAACGAGTAAATCTGTATTCCGAGTCATTTCTAACAATCATCGTCTATTGAGTTCAATATATTAGACTAAATAAGGCATTGTAAAAAGAAGACGCACCCTAGTTCTTACATCAGACCAGAGGCTTCCAGTGAAAGATGCCACCAATGTACCAGGAGCCAGCATACGCTCGGGGATGAGAGACCCCGATATTGTTTTGTTTTGGCCATAGGCAGCAGCTACATCAGCCTGCCGTTTGCAGGCGGAGAGGGAGTTGGCAGACGATCCTATATCTGATAGGGGTTAACACTGGGCGCCAAACACGACATGAATTGAGACTTACCAGTGGATTGCTACTTTCTGACAAAGGTGCTACCACCATAAACTATCCGGCCTTGCGAACGGCAACTCTCATTTCACATGTCGAAATCGTTTCTAGCCTTTTCCCCGTCCCAACATTTCCGAGAATAGAAGGTGTTATGTGTACCGTCGTATTTCAGTAAACAACATGACTACCGAGTCAAGAGGACAAGGAGCAGAAAGCGGAGGGCCAAAGTAAAGCAGAGCATACAAAACCACAGAAGTGAGAGTCGCTGTGACAACTGGAGATACGCGAGATTAACTTTCCTTTCCTTTTCTTCTATTCATTTCGTAGTGGCGATGACTACTCGGTCGTCTAGATCTGGGCGCGGCGCAACATTTACAAGCTTAAACCCGGCCGTTCTATCACTGAAGTGGGCATTGGACCTCAACAGGATGGGTGTTTGTCCAGAGAGAGAAAAGTGCGTTTTCACGATTATTTCTTCCAGCTTGCCAACGCTGTCCAAGTGAGGTAGGGATCTATTTCTCTAGGTTCCCGAGTCTGGCACCCGACCCGGGAAAGAATACCGGTAGGACAGTGACAATAGTAGGGCCAAGTTGAGCCTTACATTTTTCGCAGAATGTAGTGCTAATTTTGCTTTCACTTCAAGTTTTCCTTCCGTGTATATTTTTGTTTGCTGGCATCATTTCGACAACCACTACAAGTACACAGCCAGCTTCCGAGAGTCGCTCCAACGAAACTCAACCAGAGGCCAATCAAAAGGTCCAAATTCATTCTCTTAGCTGCATCCGACTTGCAGAAAAAAATGGAGCCAGATTCTACACTGCAGCTTCATCTCCTCGAGCTCGTAAACGATTCCGAAGACCAAGCACCAGCTTTGTTGACCCTGCCAAATGGCAACCGATTGTCATTGATCAAGTTATCGATTTCCGCCAACAACACCGCGCCGATTCCAGACTATATATGCGTGTCTTATGTCTGGGGTTCGGATAGAATTGCGAATCCCGTTCAAGTCGGCCCCGAGATGATATCAACGAACACACTCCCTGCCCTTTCCGCAGCTATGCACAATACCAACCATAAAGCATTTTGGATCGATGCATTCTGCATACCAACCACTCAGCCTGCCAGGCGTGCTACGTTTGAGAGTATGGGCTACATATACTCTCAAGCAAGACAAGTACGAGTGGCTCTTTCCAAACACTCATTTCAAGCAGTCCGACAATTGACTGTAGCAGACAAAATGGACGAGGATGCTCTTGCAACCCTGGACCAGGACCAATGGGTTCAAAGCACCTGGACATATCAAGAAGTTGTCAACAGCCAGACTTTGGCATTTATATGTCCCGGTGCTCTTGGGGAAATTGTAGATGGAGAGAGCTTCTTCAACGGCATGTCCTATTCCCTTCGTACTCTCAACCCTTTTTCCATAAGGGAACGATTTCCGTCTATCGATACCTTCGAAGATCTTCTTGCCGATTGGAGAATTGCCGGATACTCACAAAGGTCTGCGCTTGCAGTAATGTCAAACATGGACCGCCGAGTATGGCACGAAGACCGTAATTATTTCCACTCCATGATCGGTGCAGTTACGAGCCAGCCGCGTTGGAGATCCTGGGAAGAGCCGCACTTGTCAGAATTGTTCATGAAGATTTGCGAGGAGAAGAAAGACTTCTCGTTCATATACTCTTCCGCCACCCGATCGATAGACCCCGCTCGAAGATGGCGTCCAGAGACAGGGCTCCTCCCGTCCATTTTAACATGGCATAGCTGGGGAGAATCGCAGCCTGGCCAACTCGACTTTGATGGCTCTCTAACGCTCGATCGTATGTTAACTCTTCGAAGATCGGCCCTATCTGACGAAGCCAAACAATTCATTGCAAAGTGGCTCCATCGCGAAGACCTCCGTGAAGAACGAGAACTGACAGAGCAATTATACAAAACCCTCATCTACATGGGCTTCAAGGGGAGTACAGAGTACATACCCTTGGGAGTTGGGGTTTATTTCCCTCAGACTGAACTGGCATCGGGAATTCAGATTGAAGCGTTCGTATCCACTTGCATCCGCTGGACTTTGGGAGCTCCTGCGATTGCTTGCGTCATGAATGATGGAGTTGGAACCTACACTCCAGGTGTTTTCGTTGGCATTGTAGATGAAACTGCTAGCCATTCTGTACGGTTGGTTTAATTTTCCTCCCCTCGTCCAACTTTGCTGTCATTTCTATCCCTACTTTTATCAGCTGTTCGTGCCTGGAAACAATATTACTAAATTTGTTATGAGGTTCATCGAGTCTTGATCAAGTATTGATGCGGAAAAGAGAACAGCCCATAAAATCCTTCGGGTGGTCTATCTACGACAATCCTCGTGTTGCAAATAAAAATCGTTCGCAGTGCTCTGTGAGTCCAACGTTTCCGAGAATAGAAGGTGATAACTCGGCCTCGCCAGACAGACCTTAAAGTTAAAAATATCAGATTTCAGATGAAAGAGCTTCTGGACGGTGGGATATATAAACCGTCGATGGTCTGAGCATCTTCCCCTCAGTTCTCTTCCGAAATGCAGTCCACCAACTTTTATTATTTGGCTGAACGACCCCGAAGTTCTTTGCCAATCCCATACCTCCATCCGTTTCACATCCTGCAGTATTCAGGTTTTGCCAGATCACAATCCTTACGATTTGCCGATACTTACGCTCGCCTTTGCGGTGTGATATGGAGTCTTGCTTCCAGTGTTGACAACCTAACTTCCAATGTCAATGTGTGCCATAGAAAACAATTTTTCAGAATGGTACTCGGCTTACAGGCTATAGATATAACCGGTTCAAGTTGACAATCCCCGACCACCCTCGGAATCAAGTTAGTGCCTCAAATCGTGAATACCGAGTGGCCCGAGATTTCTAACATTGACAATGTTTCACCGTGTCAGACCGTGCCACATTGCCGAATAGGGCACTGGTGGTGCCAGCAGCCACACAGCTGCATTGTTTATATTATATATATACTTCGGCAACCATTTTCATTCTTCCCCTACTCTTTATCATCCTTGAAGGACCTTTTATTTTTTTTTAATTCAGAAAATGTCAAATGTAATAAAAACAAGTTCTCATCCTTCTAAAAAACTCAATCTTTTGGATATAGAAACCCAGCCGGTCCTGGTACAATCATCACGCCATTCAACAATCACATACTTCAGACAAACTCAATCTTATCGTCGAATACCCTCCTCTTCCTCCTCCTCCCTTTTTTCGTTCCAAACCTCCGGTTCACTACGATCTACCACCACCAGTATCATCACATCCTCCGAAATACACCCCCTCCTCCTCGTTGTCGTGGACACCGGATGAGAAGGGCGAATCTTGGTACCGAACAAAACCATCCGAGCCGTCAAGCAAAGAGTATAACGAGGCTATGAACACCAACAGCCTCTCCATCTTCGGACGCTTCCATCAGTGGCTGCAGGGAAGATAGGATGAATGAAGTCGTGCTTGAAGCCTTTATGTATTGACTCTTCCTTATTTATTAATGAACACTTGTATTACTTAGCATGAGGTGTAACTGGTTGCGCTGCAATCTTGAATGGGGAACCCAACTGCAAGAAAAGAGCTTTAGAAGCGTAATGAAAATTGCGTGTCGGGATCATCAGGCATGCTAGTTAAAGAAACGCACAAAAGATTATGAAGTGAAGGACCAAAGACAAGAAGAAAAATATCAACGATTGGTAAATGGAGTTGAATACGTTATAAAGGAACAAGAAGGATTTCATTGCCTCGAGAACAAGGGGTTGTTGAATAAGCCAAAGCTGAAGGAAAGAAAATTATACAGAGATGGATCACCACAATCCATGAGAAACTCCATTTACTCAACCCGAAAACCGAATCAGTCTTTGGAAATCTCACTCCCGGCAAGACATTTTACAAAATCAAGCAGTTGTTCTTCTTGCCTTTCGATCTGGCCCTGGACATAAGAGCTGCACGAGTGGCATATTGGAAAACTTCGCGGACACCCTCGCCCGTCCTGGCAGAACACTCGAGATATTGTTTGGCCCCAATTTTCGTTGAAACAGCCAAACCCTGAAATCATTTGAGTTAAACCCGCTGTACGAGAGATAATATTATCCGTCATACCTCTTCAGGAGTCACAGGTCGTTGGTTAGTCTTCCTCAGGTCTTCGATCACACGGGGATCACGTCTGAGGTCCTTCTTGCAACCAACAAGAATAATAGGTAGGCTCTGACAGAAATGCATGACCTCGGAAATCCACTAAAAATACGAAAGAGAAATCAGCCGACATGTTGAAAATTCAAGCGCGGATAAGGAGGCAGAAGTAGAGAAACACACCTTCTCCTGCACGTTGTCAAGTGAGTCGGGAGAGTCGACGGCAAAACAGATGAGGATGACATGGGAGTCGGGGTAGCTTAGAGGTCGAAGACGGTCATAGTCTTCCTGTCCTGCCGTATCCCATAGAGCAAGCTCCACATGCTTCCCATCGACTTCAACATCCGCAACGTAGTTCTCAAATACTGTTGGAACATAAACCTAACGAAAGACGTGAGACTTGCGCTGAGAAATTCGTTGTGCTGGTTACACGTTTGACAACGTATCACAGCGAAAATGGAACGGCAATGGATACAACAAGACGTACCTCTGGGAAAGTTCCTTTGGAGAAGACGATCAACAAGCAAGTCTAGAGCACGGGCCCGTAAATAAAGGTGAAAATGAAGAGTGATAGGTGATATGCAGACCTTTCCACAAGCACCATCCCCGACAATGACAAGCTTCCTTCTAATATCTGACATTGGTCTAAAGTCGTAAAATACGTAGATATGCTCAAAGCTTGGGCGCCGGCGTCAAGGAGAAGCTCACGGTGAGGAGGAAGAGTTGGTTGGGATGTTGAAGGGAGTCCCGTTGACGAATGATTCCGCCAATTTAAAGCTCAGCTTCAATTCCGCTCTGCAGTGCACTTATGTCATCATCATCCGTGCGTGAGAAAATGGCGATTCATCGTGGCTCACGTCGCTGCCAACACCGGACAGCCCCCAAGGCACCATATTATATTCTGTCGAGCTCGTCACCAGTACACTGCCCGTCAAGACCTAGTCGTCTGCTGTACACTTGCTCAGATGCTTCTGACTTGGACCAGATAGGTAGTCGACGAGTAATAAGTTACGGAACGTGATAAATAATATACTTAGGAGAGATAACAGTCAGACCACACCTCACCAATGCAAAGTCGGCAATAATCAATGAGAGTGGTGCCTTGAGGGCCAATAACAAGTGTGCCACGAGGATAAGGCAGCTGGTTACGAAAGTGGGGTGATACCCAAAATAAGAGGACATTGTATCCATTTTTCTCAAATGTGAAATTGTCCAAGGATGGGATATCACCCCGCAGATGATGAGATAATAGAGAAGCGTCGTTTTCAGCGACAGCATCACCGGTGCGTGCATCCCATACTCGGATAGTTTCATCATCAGAACCAGAGACGATGCGCGTGCCATCGGGAGAGAATGCAACCGACGTGACCGGCTTTGTGTGCCCTTTGAATGGCCCAGCAATAGTGTCGCCGGTGCGTGCATCCCATACTCGGATAGTTTCATCATCGGAGCCAGAGACGATGTGCTTGCTGTCGGGAGAGAATGCAACCGAAAAGACAAACATTGTGTGTCCTTCGAATGGTCCAGCAACAGTATCGCCAGTGTGTGCATCCCATACTCGAATGGTTTGATCACCAGAGCCAGAGACGATGCGTGCGCTATCAGGGGAGAATGCAACCGACGTGACCGAACTTGTGTGCCCCTTGAATGGTCCAGCAACAGTGTCGCCCGTGCGTGCATCCCATAGAGTGAGTGGGTGGTCTAGGGAGCCAGAGACGATGCGAGTGACATCGGGAGAAAATGCAACCGACGTGACCAAATTTGTATGCCCATTAAATGGTCCAGCAACAGTGTCGCCGGTGTGTGCATCCCATACTCGAATGGTTTGATCACCAGAGCCAGAGACGATGCGTGCGCTATCAGGGGAGAATGCAACCGACGAGACAACCCTTGTGTGCCCTTTAAATGGTACAGTGTCGCCGGTGTGTGCATCCCATACTCGAACGGTTTGATCACCAGAGCCAGACACGATGAGCGTGCCATCCGAAGAGAATGCAACCGACGTGACCGTACTTGTGTGCCCCTTGAAGGGTCCAGCAACAGTGTCGCCCGTGCGTGCATCCCATACTCTGATGGTTTGATCATCGGAGCCAGAGACGATGCGCATGCCATCCGAAGAGAATACAACCGACGTGACCCAACTTGTGTGCCCTTTGAATGGACCAGCGACAGTGTTGCCAGTGCGTGCATCCCATACTCGGATGGTATGATCTATGGAGCCAGTGACAATGTGCGTGCCGTCCGAAGAGAATGCAACCGACAAGACTCCTGAATCTGCTTCCCATACTCCTATAGCTGCACTTGGCCATTGCCCTGTCACACTCCCTCTCACATCTATCAGCCCTCGCGTGTGTCGCCAGTAGTTCTTATGCACCGAACTGGACCTTGGACAGAACGGCAATCCAGAGACGTAAATATGCGGTGTGCTCCGCGCACATGCCCCAGCTGCAAAGCGCGATATGAATGCTTCTGCATCACCTACTTGTTTACGAGTATCGATTACAGAGTCCTTTTACTTGATTTCAGTTTGAAAGCCTAAATTATGTGTATGCTCCCTCACCTTCAACCAGGTCTCTACCCAGCGGAGCATATCTGTACTTATCACCATGCCTTGTTCAAGGTTCAGTACCTCCATCCAGAACAGTAGTCGGTGTGTCAGAAATTCGACAAGCTTTTCATGCACCGTGTCTGTCAAATTTCCTTGTCGAAGATGCTCGCCCCAGTGCCGACACGCGTATGAGAGAGCAGGAGAGATGAATTCCTTAATTCGGTCCTGCAAGTCCACCACATCCTCGTCAAACACGAACGATGATTCAAGTTTGCAAATGTTGAATCGAAGCTGTGCCTTCATCAGGTCGAAGCAAAAGCGGGCCAAGACTTCACTATGCTCGGTCGCTTTGCAGTGGAAGTCACCGGATCGAAGTTTATCAAACAAATAGATGCATGAAAAGGGGAGACCAGTCCATGTGTATTATCTTGCACATGCAATATCGACCGCAGGGCTCCAATGAAATCCGATCTCGCTCTTCTGTGAGACAAAGAAGCAATGCCAGCGTTTCGACTCATCGGTTCCTTTGCGCATACCACTGTCCTCAGCGTGAGCAGAATATCATTCATCTCCTGCCCTTCGAGGTGTCCAGGGTCAACAGCTGCAGAAAGGATGTTCGTGTATAATTTATTGAGATCGTTGTGCTGTTTGGTCGACCTCGAGTCCATTCCTAGTACCGTCCGCAGCCGATCATTCGAGTTTACCCCACGACCCCCTGGATAAATATATCGTACAGTGGTCGCCGCATAAATGAACAACTTTCCCGCACGTTTTGCAAGCCATTCGATATCCTCGGGTGATGGCGATGGTGACATTGCTCCAAGCGCCTCTGTGAGATACTTTTTGACGTCTCCCTCCACGATCCATTCCTCGATATCGTGCAGATGTACTACAGAACGCGAGTATCCAGGCGCCAACATCTTCTCACGAATCCCAGGCTCCGGTCGACTTGTCACCAAGAACTTGGTTGGCAGGTCCACGGCGAGCTTCAGTAGTGTTTCAAGAAACAACCGGAATGCGTCACCATCATCGCACTCGTCTAACGCGTCGATCACAACGACCACACCTTCTGGCATCGCAGTTTTCACGGCTCCCATGGGCCCCTGCAAAAGCTTCTCGAACTGCCATTTGACATCTAGCTTGCTGGCCTCCGGGTTCTCTTCTATGACTTTGCACAGGGCTGATCGAAATGCGGGGGAATATTGTGCAAGTTGGTATGCAAGTGTGGGGACTATCGTGTTCACGTCGCGGCATAAAGAAGAGATACGCGAGCAGAAATAGTCGCCACCAAGTCGTTGATTCTTCGATAACCACTCGCACAAGCTGTATAAAATCGTCGTCTTGCCAGTACCGGCCATGCCACTCATCCAATATACCCTGGTACTATTTGGATCTTCCGCCCAGTCTTGGATGTCTTTGAGGATGTTCTTGCGCGTCTCCACTGTACACCCGCGTCGCTTGACAGCCATGGAATAGTTGGAGTTGTATCGTGCATCAAACACTGGGGACGGGGTATTAAGTAACGATGTCTAGCAGTGGCTTGTCAGGTAAAGACCAATTTAAGTATGGACTCGTCACTTGCTTACCTCGCGTAGTTTTTTTGTATCTTCCCAGATCTGAAGACTGATGTCGTTCTACCGGGCCGTCGTCAGATACACGGATTGTTTACGAGTTGGATATTCACCTGCAGTTGGCGAAACAAAGACTCTATCCTACGATACCCCTGGATCACATCCCCCTGGTCCTGATTCGCTTCAACTGTTCGCATTATCTTGCTGCGGTCTTGCTGTTGGCCGATGTGTGTCAATTCTGCATTGATTGATCTGCAAGTCTTGTCACTAACATTCGATGCCTGAGCGAGCATCTGGAACTCACTCCATAATGCGTGCAACGCTGCCACTGACATCTTCTGTGACAAGACGGGTCACATATGGGGCCAACGTGTTTCCATAATTGTGAGATCAGTTGCAAGTTTTTCGTATTCGTCATGATTCCCTGCGACTACCTGTGATGTGAATTAGATACGTAAAGAGTGTTGAACCACAACCGTGACGTACTTGTGCCAGATCCAGACAGGCAACTAATCCAACGACAGCTGACTTGAGAGGAGGAAACGCATCTGCGCTCTTTTCCAGAAGCCGGAGCGCTGTCATGAGCCCGCTCGTTGTCACATCCCAAGTCATCTTGATTTTATGGGAGGTACTAGTTTCGGGGTAAGAAATTTGCTGAAAGGGTGGGCGGGATGTTGCGAAGATAGTGTCTTGAGAGCAATTTCCTTCCACATCTGGCGTCTCGCCAGCTTTATCGGCAGAATCGGTCCCAAGGAGAGCAGAAGGATGAGGTATTGACAAAATAGAATCGTCATTGGGTATGTTGGCGGTACTTGTTTCAGCAGGGGAATGCGGGTGGGAATTTGGCAATATAGCGTCTCGAACTCGATTGAAACCACGTCGAAAGGACTTTTGGATCCTGGAATTTTTTCCTGAAATGGGACTCATCGTAGTCGAGGTCAACGGGCCGTTTGGACACCCACGTGATCTACCCAAAGACGAAGTCTAAAGACTAAAGCCCATATTTAGTGTATGTAGAATTAATTTATAAATTCTGGTGAGCCTAATAAACACATTTCTAAATTTAAAGGATTTACTACAGTTAAGTGTAACTACAATAAACCCAGCTCAAAATGCGTCAGTGACAGGTATGACATTAAATATCGGCAATTATTCTTGGTCTTAGGTCGTGGTCATGTGGTCCAATATTATTAATATTTCAAGTTCGAAGTCCGGGTCGTGTCGCCTTGGTTAGGTTCAGTGATGATCTCATAGTATGGTCATGGTCGAGGGCTGAGGCCTGAGGTACGTGGTCTGAAAACGGACTCTATTCGCGTTAGCGGTGAATATGCTTCTAGTGTTGATCGTTAACCAAGCCGATGCTCTGCTGAAGTGTGCACAGACCATGCCACTTAGTACTTATAGCAGTGCAGACGCGTTGAAGTTTTTCTAGTTTCTTTCACCCTGTTCTTTTGAAGCAGTAACCCTGTCCTTACATTCACTTTTTTCTGGCAATTTGTCGTATGTCATCTGTCCTTGTACGCGTTGGATCTATCTCACAACTCAGATTTAGCAATGTCGTCCACCTTCACCCCGGAAGACTTATCTCGCCTTCGGGCATTTTTCAACCAGTTACCTTCGAGTTCTGGAGATCCAATGTTGCCACAGCCCTCTCAGTTGACATCCACAGCTGTGCCCACTCCTGCGGCCACTACCGTTTCACTTCCTTCATTTTCCCCTTCGCAAATCTTGTCTCAGGCTACAGGAACAACCCAGCATGGCCTTCCTCCCATTAATCAGCTCTATCAATCCCGCCAAATTCCACAGCAGGGCCATCCAGCTTTGCAATCTGGTACTCAGCCTCCAGGACTCGGATTTCATCCTT
>Ga0307517_10008207_pt1 | contig 15018 bp, 11 predicted proteins | sample 23_EM_MG_FD_194515 | JGI IMG/M metagenome (GOLD analysis project Ga0307517, IMG submission 194515) | Populus trichocarpa ectomycorrhiza microbial communities from riparian zone in the Pacific Northwest, United States - 23_EM | ecosystem: Host-associated > Plants > Roots > Unclassified | place...
TGGCATAATTATTGAATAATTTGTTGAATTGTAATTCTTAATGTTGAATTTACCTTAGGATTAGTAATTGAATATGTTGGAATAATTAGTATAGATTGGGTAAATTGGTTGTGGCTATTGTTAATATATGCAGGTTTGTGGATTTGGGTAGTATCTAGTATAGGGGAGGTGCTGTCGAATTTTTTTTTTAACATTTGAATTTAATTATATAATTATTTGTATAAAATTGTGTAAATGCGCAGAACGAAAACTAGAGCTGGTCGCTCACGTATGGTCGCAGCTAGTTCGTCTAGCAGCGAGGATGATATTTCCTTAGGTGCCTCTCAAGAATAGGCACCTACACCACCTGCGCCGTCAACCGATGCTGCCTCTTCCAGCGCTACTTCACAGCGCAGAGGCGGCGTGCCTTCGTAGCAGAATCAATTTACCCGCAAGTACGAGGCATAGTGGAAGGACGACCTTTCAATGTAAGTTTGTTAAGGTTTTAGTTTTTTTAACAAAATTACAACATAATTTATGAATAATCACTATTGAATTTATTTCATTTATTTTCAGGTTCACAAACATTGAAGCCACCCTAGTAATATCATTGGCGTTTAAATCATCGATGGAGATTCAATTGTTTCAATGGAGTCAGATATCCAAGCATCCTAAATGGATGCCTCAAATCAATGCATGGTTTGACAGGTTTGAGGTTGGTGTTAATTTATAATTTTCAGCTTATTAATATAATTGTAAATAAATTATTATTTTTATTTATAATTAATTATTTATACACAGAACAAATTCTGCTAGGACAGTGAGCATAACACTGTTGCGAGGAGGGTGTGGGAAAATCACGCGGCAACTAGGTAACATCGAAAACAATACATGATTTTTTTTAGACAAAAAATTATGTTTTGAAATGTAATTTTTGGTTGCGTGAAGTAGGTTGCGTGATTTTTGGTATGAAGCACAAAAAAGGGCAAAAAAAACCTGCGAGAGATAGGGGTATTTCAAACACTCACCGACAACTTTATCGACGATACGTAGCCGTCAGTAAATCACGATATCACCGACAGAATAAAAATCCGTCGGTATATTTCAAGCGGGAAACTTTTTTTTTAACGTGCAAATTCCGTCTGTAAAACCATTGGCAAATGGTTTTGTTGTTTTTCCGACCGATATAGCGACGGAATGGGGAATCACCGATGAAGGGAAAGCCGACGGACCGAATCATGACTATCTCTTTTTGTTGAAATGTTAGCCTTGTTCTTTATCTATTTGTACCCATTATCATCATTTAAGTTGTTTTTATAAAAGCAATCTTTTTGGCTCATATTCGGCATTACCAATAATATGTAAAGTTAATGCCTATGCTAGTCTTGTTAAGGCGATGATAGTTTAGAGAATTTATGTTCTAAAGTATTTGAATCCCATTTTATAAAGAGCTCATGAGCTATGTCATGCATTGATTGAAGCTTCATCCACTTTTTGGCTGAGCTTGGCTTCAAGTTAACTGCTTTGGAACAATTTTTTACATCAACTAGTTTCTTATAAGATGATTTGATTTTATTCTTTCTGCTTGTAATCTAAGAGAACAAATATACCCCTTAATAATTGTCTCATGCAGAATCAATTTTGAACACTCAACTTTTTGGTAACTTATATTGGACTTGTTTTTGCCATGAGAAAGTTGTTGTCCTTAATCAGTTCTCAACCAACTACATCATATATTCTATCACTTTATCATAATTAGTAAGCTAGTCCATAAATTTCTCAATACTTAGATCTCCATTGGAAGTTGTGATATCAGTATTCAAATAAAATTTATTCATCTTAGGAGAATGTATTTTTGGCCTAGTCTTGCCATAATAAAAAAACCCCATATATCATCCCTCAATTTGATCCTCATTAAACTTCTTTACATAGATAAGGTTGTCCATATAGGATTGAAGAAAAAGATATGAGGATTGGTTTGCCATAAGGTAAATCTCTGGGCACATCTCTCTCATCATAATTCATGTTTGTGCCTTCCTCTAGTAGTAGTCAATTCTGCTGATAACTAAGACTCCACTTAATGTAGCCTTTGTAATAAGGTACTTTACACTACCTCTTGAGATGTTACAGTCCTAAAATGACCTCCACTTTTGTATCATAAGGTGGAATGATGTTGTCAATATATTCTTCTATCAAAGAGGCCAACCTATTCTAATATATACAATATATATAATGAAAGAAAGAACTAGGGTTTCTCAAACTCTAAGGTTACTATAGAAAAATTTGAACTAAAAAGTTCTAAATTTTTTCTAAATAATAAATCTTAACTATATTGAAAAATAAGATACAAAGTTATTTAAATAGATACAAAATTGACCTATCTAACTAAATTAAAATTATGAATACTATCTTCTAACTTAATTTTGGTATGAAATGATCTCAACTAGTTATACCAATTGATCCTTTAAAGAACTAGACCTCTAGAATACTCAAACAAATTTTTAGCCTAATGCAATGGTTAGAATAAATTTTAGTCCATTTTTTTTTTAGAAATATCGTTTGACACATCCATAATTCTTCTTAGAGTTGGACTTGTCAATATGTGTCCAACGTCAATATGTTAGTTAAACATTTTTTATAATTCAATATGAAAATTAAATCTTAAAGATTTTGGTTAATTTATGTGTTTCTAGATTTGATTTCACTTTATAATGGAAACTATGATAATTAAGAGGAGCAAGAAAAACAAAAGAAGGAACCAAACATCATGTAAATGAAGTAAACAAATGTTTGATGAAGTTCTAAAAGACTTCACACATAAAAAGGCTTTCCCTAACTGGCAATGTCTTGGGGTTAAGTTGTGCCTGAAAACTTAGTCTATTGTGGGAACATGAGACACTTTGATGCTTAAGTTAGTAAAAGTGTCGAGAGATAATGTACTGTAAAAGAGAAATAAAAAGAAAGTTGAGAGTGTGTAATTGTAAGTTTTATGTGGTTTTGTGTGTCTGTATGCATGTGTGGCTTTGTATGGAAAATCTCCCATTGTTTTTTTATGGTTGTGTATATATACACTCAACCATGGACTTTCTTCATGGAGAAGGTGACTTATTATTAAAGGGTAAATTGACTTTAGACATTGGTTATGGAGCTGAAAACCCACTAACTCACAATGATGGTCGTTATGTCATGCATCATTAGTGGAGATGGTGGATAACAATTAGGCATGTTGTAGCCATTGGTGTAAGAATATGGCGTTACTACCTGCCATATAAAGTTTGTGTGCATGGAAAAATTATATGTGTGTGTGTGTCTTACAAAGAGAGAAATTGTTAATGGCACTTGAAAAAAAATACATAGACGTATGTGCCTAGTTTGGCAAGAGAAAAAAACAAAAAAAGAGAGAGAAGCGAGAGAAAAAAAGAGAAGAGAGAGTGACTGAGAAGGTCACATGGGATTGGCCCATGCTACCAGCAACCTTTGCCGCATGGGATGAGCCCGCATAGCTAGCAGTCTTGGCTTCTCTTATTGAGGGGCTAAGCCCACGTGTGACTAGTAGTCGTGGCCATGTGAGCTTAGCCCACACGACCAGAAGGTTTTTTTTTTAAAAAAAAACATGTTGTGTATTTTTTGTGCATCATAAATGTTCATATTTTAAGTTTCATATTTTAAGTTTCCTATTTTATTATGGTCATATTGTTCTTCCACTCCCTTCAACACTTTAGAAATTTAATATTTTATATAAAATATAAAATATTTTGTAATTTTTTCCTTTGATTAAACTTCGTACTTAGAATTCAATTCTTTGTTAAACCTATGTAAAAAGAAAATTATAAAGTGTTATATTAAGCCATACCATGTGAGTTCTTTTGATGAGCCCGACAAGTTTCAAACTTCTTAATGAGTTGTTGGGCTACTTCATGTTTGCTTGGAGTGCCTAAGCCTAACAGGAATGAAAGTCTAGTATGAAGATATCAAAATTAGGCCAAACCATGTTAGAAGGTGAATTGATCGATCTAATGATCAAGACTTTCAAGGGGCTTCGATCTACCAATACATATGCAAGACAAATCCACTATCATGTTAATTGAGGAGAAAATATTATAGAAAATGTTCTATGTATCTTCATGACTAAGAGAGTATATTCTTATTTAGAATGACTTTTTTATTCCCTTCAAAGAGAAAACTCCCCTTCCCCTTCTGACCTTATATACTATTAGTGTTGCCATTCTTTGCATGGGAGAAGGGAAAAAGTGAAAAAGGGAACCTTTCCTGTATTAGAGCTAATCATGTGTGATTATTACCCTAGTTAGTTCAAGTCTCTCCGTGATATATGAGCCTATAGGCTAGGTATAAAATGTCCTATCACAACTTAAGGATTTTCCACTTGGATATACAAGCATAAGACATAAGATGATAGCCATGTGTTGGGGAAAAATCTATTTGAAGTTAGATGGTGAGGAGGGGTGTCAGGTATGGACATTCTTAACCTATATTGTTGGTCCAAGATACCTTGTCATAACCCAATTTTGGATCCCCCAAAATTGTTATATATATATATATCCTAAAAAAATAAAAATTGTAAAACAAAATTATATTTTCATGACATGAAAAGATAAGCTTTGGAGTTGCAAAGACCAAATACTAGAAGAATAACCAAATTGGGAGAATTTGACAAGATGGGATGAAGAAAGAAAAAAATGAGTTTGAAATCCAAAGTCGACCAAAATTAAATGAATTAATTAAGTTTAAAGAATCAATTAAACTTTTAGAAAGTTTAATTAACATATTTAAGGACTTAATTGAAGAAATGATTTAGTTTTAAAGTTAATTGGGAAAACATTAGAAGAATTAATTAAGTTTGAAAACTTAATTAAACTTCAAAGAAGTTTTGTGGATTCAACCAATGACTCAATTGAAGAAAAAAAATCAAGTTTTGAGGTCTAATTTGGATCAATTTGTAAAGATTGGATGATTAGGGACACAATTGAAAGTTTGGAATGACTAAATTGGTGCAATCACGGGTTCAATTGTAAGAAGTTTGTCTCAATTTAGGATGTTTAAGCTTTAATTTAAATAACAAGGACCAAATTGAAATATATCAAATCCTAATTAGAAAGCCCTAATTTTTAGGTGTTTAAATAGACGACATGTCATTTATTTTTTTTGAAGAGTTTGAGTGACACATCATTTGCCCCTGTTTATTTGTCTTCTTCGGCTAAGAAGGTTGATCGAGTTGCAAAATTTAGGCGAATGAATGTGGCATCTCCGATCACTTCAGGGACTCCAACCACCACCATTTGACAAAGGAAGTTTTCCTCTTTAAGGTTGTGCCACCCTTATTCAATGTTTATGCCTTATCTGATGTATGGAAGTCCTCAACTGTTTTTTCCAAGGTAGCCTTTTCTGATTCAACAAAGTTTGGTAGTGTTACATCCGACTTTAGATCGATGGTTGGAAAGCTACAAGCTACCAAATAATCATGACTTGATCCTAGTTAAAGAATAACACCTCTTATATAGGATCTATGGTTTATTTGGCTTCAATAACCTCCCATTTGCCACGATTAATTCATGAAATGTGCACCCACAATCAATCATTTTTAGTTAAAGTTTCAGTTACGAAGCTCCTAACTTTTTCTAGAAGATCTAAGAGTTTGTTAGATTTATAAAGAGCAGAAAAACATAAGAAAAAAAGGAGAAGAATCATCTCCTAATAGATCAAAGGAAAACAATGGGAAAGAATCCCCTATAATCTAATTTTAAAAAACCACCTTCAAACCCACAAGTGATTTCACAAGCACTTGCCTTTTAAAGCTATAAAAGGAGAAGGAAAACAAAAGAAAATGAGAGATTTTTTAAGAGAGAAAAGGCCACTAAAAGAGAAGAAACATTGAGAAAGAAACCAATCTAATAAAAAAAAAAAAGAGAAAAGAAAAGGAAAAAGAAGATAATGTTAGAAGAAGGTTAAAAGCTCTTGGAATAGGCCATTAGAATCTGCTCAAACCAAGCAAAAAGGGGACAAAATCCAGTTACAATCATCTTTTGAGGGTAAGTTATTCAACTTGATTTAAGAGTATAACTCGTTGAGAGTACCCCTACCCTTTACATTTCAAGCACTGATTCTTTCCTTCAAGTATTATTCATGATGTTTGTGATATAATTCTGTTATGTTTTGGTTGTCTTTTAGCATGTATTTTCAATTTTCTTTGAATACAAGTTTGTTACATGATTGGTTGTTTTGTTGTTAATCGATTGTTTTATGATGTTTAATGGTTGATTGATGATATGTTTTTGATTATTGAATACTTGTTTTTGATGCATAGAAAGTATATTTTATAGTTTGATGATTATGTGAAAAAATGGGACATAGAGCATTGCTTGGCCATTCTAGTGTTTTTGTTTAGTTTTAAGAGTTCATATAGGTCATTTTGATGTTGCTTGTGATGTTAAGTGAGCTTTTAGATTGATAAAATAAGTATAGATACATGTTTGAATGTTGACAATAGGTTATAGACTTTGATCTCTGTGTCTTACATGTTTTTTGTTGCTTTTGAAGATATGTGTGTATGTGACTCATATGAATGTGCTTTAGTCCTTTATTCTGGGTTTGGATGTCTTTTTTCTAGGTTTATGTTTTGCTGGGCATTCTTGGTTGGTGTTCTTCGGATGAACTTTGCCTTAAATCGTTGATTTCAGTGTCATTTTGGTTGATTGATAATTCGTACATGTGTATACGTACTCTTTGATCTTTAATCCAAGGCTTTTGATTTTCATTTCCATCATCTTTTTTTTAATAAAAATCAAATAATCATGGTTTTTGTTTGATTATTGTAATGATATAGACCCAAAATCTTACTTAAATGTTGATTTCACATATATATATGTGCCTTCAATTTCATATAGTATGCTCTGTTTTCGAAGTAATGTTTTTAGGTTTTATCTTCAATTTCATATAATATGTTCTTTGTCAGATTCAAGCCAAAAAATTTGTTTGATCTCTAAATCTTTGTTGTTGTTTTTGGGCATGGGCTGGGAAGCCCAGCCCAAGTGGATAGGTTGAGTCTATTCTCCATAAGGCTGCGTTTGACAAAGTCATTTTTTGTTAAGAAAAAAAAATGATTTTTATGTTTTTAAGGCATGTTTGCCAAATATGGTCTTCAGTCATTTTTTTAAGCCTCTGATTTTTGGTTAAAAGTGTGTTTGGTAAACACGCCCTACTGATTTTCTATTTGTGTAAATTTTCTTATTTTTTTGTGTTTTTGCTAAACAGACCCCAAATAATTTTAAAAAATTCTGAAGAAATTCAAAGACTATTTTTAAATTATTTGTGGGTCTCACATATTTTTCCAACCATTTCACTTAATATCGGAGTTATAAACTTCTACTGTAAGATACTGACCCGGTATTAAATATACCTACTTTTCTTTAAATTTTTGAAAAAAATACAAGAAAATAAAAAATCCTTGTTTTGAAAAAAAATGCGTTTTTATTTATATGCATATGACCAAGTCTCTAAAAAAATTATATTTGCATAAATAAATAAAAATACAAGGTATGATTTAGCATCTTTAAATACAAAAATTCAAGAAAAATAGTTTTGTTGATATATTTGCATGTACTTTTGAATTTAATAACCAATTTATAAAATCCATGAGAACTTGACTTACATTTTTAAAATATCAAAAAATTATTTTGTTTGTTCGAATATCAAGGATTACGAACTTATATGTAAGATGTATTCCCGATATTAAAAAAAAATACAGTGTTTTTATTTATATACATATGGTCAAGTCTCTAAAAAAAATTATATTTGCATAAAAAAAATACAAGGTATGATTTAGCATCTTTAAATACAAAAATTCAAGAAAAATAGTTTTGTTGATATATTTGCATGTATTTTTGGATTTAATAACCAATTTATGAAATCCATGAGAACTTGACTTACATTTTTAAAATACTAAAAAATTATTTTGTCTGTTCGAATATCAAGGATTATGAACTTATATGTAAGACATATTCCCAATATTAAAAGAATATATATATATATATATTTTGACACTAGAATAGTTAGGTTTTATCTTGATAAGATAAGTACATTCTTACTGAGAAGAACTTTTCTTAAACTTTAGACAAACCAACAATTAAAAAATATAATATCATCTTAGTTTATATCAGACAGATAAATAATGCAGCTTATCTCAAATAAAGTGTACTATGAGTGATATAGGAAGCGTTTGGGAACGCGGTTCAACCCGCGTTCCCAAAAAATTTGAATTTTTTTTTTTTGCTAAAATTTAATATGGTTTGTACGTTTTGGATCATTTTGATGTGCTGATGTCAAAAATGATTTTTAAAAAATGAAAAAACATCATTGGCATGCATTTTGGCACGAAAAGTTATTTGAAAAGCACTCGCAACCACACTGCCAAACACGAGCATATTATTCCTATAAACAACCAGTTCTCTTATCTAGACTTTGAGATTAATTAGGATTTTTAATAATCAAAATATTAAGTGGCAACTTTATTTTTTTTATTGATAAAAATAATTTTTTTTTATTTTTTCACCTATGATCACAAAGATCTGGTTAGATTGAATAATTTTCGTGACACCAAGCTCACAAACTTTCCACGGATGGACCATGTTTATTGGTACCGGGTGAGGAATTCTCCTTGTATTCAAAGCATAAGAAAGAATGGAGGCGACATAAGAGATCTCTTTAAACCATAAAAGAGAGAGAAAGAGCTAGGCTGCAATGGCATCCAGAAAGAGTGGAGGCGACATAAGAGATCTCTTTAAACCTAAAGATTATCGAAGGACAATAGGTCATTAGTGTGTTTAGTCACGCTGAAAGGGGACTATTCAGGCCAAAATTTCGGATCTGCACCCAGTTCGCCGTCAAGGACTATTAATAGAAATACAAAGGCAATTTAAATTCCTTTGAGAAATGATGGGACGCACCATCAAGGTTTTCCAGGCACTGCAGACATGTACTTTTAAGCACACACAAACATACACGCAACTCTGTGTCTGGAAAATACTTATTTTCTTACTTTTGTTTTGTGAGAGTGTGTGGAAAATACAGATAACAGAAGATATATTGACACACAAATAGAGAAGCAAATAAAAATAGCTTACGAGCTATGAAACCCGAGGGTAGTTCAATATTTAGCTCTAATAAGATTTCCACTTTCTTCAAGATTTAGGTACTTTGTGTGCAGTGGTGGGAAGCACCATCATTTGTCTAGTACGAATTACCCAACATTACCTATTTTTCCTGTTCTACATGCACTGATTTTTTCCAATACAGTATGCATGTGCAGCGCAAGCACATAAAACACAGAAGGAAGATTCAGCAGAAGTCATTTACGACTAAAACATTTAGAAGAATAACGACAGTTGGTGCTCTAGTACTGACATTTGGTACAAGATCAGTACCTTACAGCAGTACATTATGTGTATTTTCTGAGTTGCTAGCCCCATGAAAACGGTTTGACTAAATTTAGAAGAATGATCTTCATGAGTTGCATAGTATTATTATTTTTAGGAAGATCTTTCAAATTGTAACCGTTTAATTCTGGCTATAAAAAGACGCATGCACCCACATTCCAAATAGGATGAGAGGAGTAATTAGTGAATAAACTGATAAAGGGAAATTAACTCCGTCAGAGATTAATTTATAAAAGCACAATTAAGAGTTAGTGACAGAATATTTTTAAAGAAAGAGGTGGGATCCCACCAAGGAGGCTAGGCGCACATCACATAGGAGAATTCTCCTTGGTACCTTGGTTGTATTTCTCTACTATATATTTATAAGCTGCCCAGTTCAGTTTGGGAAGTCAAGTTAAAAGAAATTCCTTAACTTCCTCCACTCCTAATTACAGACATCACTACCACCACTGACAACAACGGGTACATCTCCTCTCCCAGGCCATGCCGCTCAACTCCATAGTTCCCAAGCCAGACCACAAAAGTGTTCCTATGGAAGGTCTGCCAAAGATGTCCGAAATCAACAAAAGAGCTGTCGTCGCCTACCCAGGACAAGCCAATTCACAATCTGTCCACCAACTCACCATATATCCTACAACCTTGAAGGTCTCTCACATAGAATCATAATAGCTCTTTTTTCTTCTTCTTTTTGATCTGGGAATACTAGTAGCAGCATATAGAATGGTTATATTTAGAAAGACTAGTGGATGATTATGTGATATAGAGTAACAATAGTTTCTCATCAAATAGCATTTTCACACATATTACAAATTTATTTATTTTATCTCTGATTATTTTCAGTTTGAGGAGGTGGTGTACAAGGTTAAACAGGATCAGAAGGGATTGTGCTGGGGTGGCACATGGACCACCCGAGAAAAGACCATACTGAATGAGATAACAGGTATGGTTTGTCCAGGGGAGATCCTAGCAATGCTAGGTCCATCTGGAAGTGGAAAAACCACCCTCCTTACGGCTCTAGGAGGTCGTCTAACTGGTAAGCTATCCGGAAAGATCACATACAACGGACAGCCTTTTTCCGGTGCCATGAAACGACGCACAGGCTTCGTTGCTCAGGACGACATTTTGTACCCACATCTAACTGTGACTGAAACTCTTCTGTTCACTGCACTGCTAAGGCTACCCAAAACATTAACCAGGGATGAGAAAGCACAGCATGTACAACGAGTTATAACTGAACTGGGGTTGAGTCGGTGCCGGAACAGCATGATAGGGGGGCCACTCTTTAGAGGAATATCAGGAGGAGAGAAGAAGAGGGTTAGTATTGGTCAAGAAATGCTAATTAATCCAAGCTTGCTACTACTAGATGAGCCCACATCAGGTTTGGATTCAACTACAGCTCAAAGGATCCTGACCACGATCAAACGGCTTGCGAGTGGGGGACGAACTGTCGTCACCACCATTCACCAGCCCTCAAGCAGACTTTACCACATGTTTGATAAGGTAGTCTTGCTCTCTGAGGGACATCCCATCTACTATGGTCCTGCATCTGCAGCTTTGGAATATTTTTCCTCCATTGGATTTTCTACTTCCATGACCGTCAATCCTGCTGATCTCTTACTTGATCTTGCGAATGGTAATTTGAAATTCTAATTATTAAGAATCTCTAATTTCTTACTTTATATATATATTTCACTTGAGCAAGACAGAGATTCAAGTTGGCTGTTGGGCCACTGAAGGTTTCTGTGGTACTTAAAACTTTGTTAATTTTACTAAGGGAGTTTAACGAGACACCACCCCTGTAGAGGAAGGGGTAAACAATATTTCCAGTATTCAATTTGGTTGACTGTAGGAAATTATAGTAATCTGTTTTCGAAACAAACCACAAAACAAAATGGTTCCAGTTTTGAAATCATTTATCTACACAAATATTATAGCGCTAATAAGTATTCTTTGATAATAGACAACTTATATATTTTCTTACAACTTTTGGAAACTCGCAGGCATTGGTCCTGATTCTAAAAATGCCACTGACCAAGGTGAGAACATGGAGCAAGAACAGAAGTTAGTGAAGGAAGCTCTTATATCTGCTTATGAGAAGAACATTTCTACCAGACTGAAAGCTGAGCTTTGCAATTCGGACCCGAATAATTACAACTATACAAAAGATGCCTCTGCAAGTATGACTACCTTTTCTCTATCCATCTGATTATATTGACAACGACGTCATAATCCCATTTCACCCTCCTATTCTCTAGTGTTTAGCTAAGTAGAAATACTTATTGTAACAGAAACTGAAACAAAGTCAGAGCAATGGTGCACAAGCTGGTGGTATCAGTTCAAAGTGCTCTTTCAGCGGGGGCTAAGGGAGCGGAGGTACGAGTCCTTTAACAGGCTAAGAATTTTTCAAGTCCTCAGTGTCAGTGTACTTGGCGGACTTCTGTGGTGGCATACACCAACTTCTCACATTGAAGACCGCGTAAGAGCTTTTCTTCTCGCTTATTATATTACCATGTAGATTATAGAGACTGCTTTTACCTCAAAATTCATGCTAGAATTTATTAAAAAACACACTGGTTTGAATTTCATAGAAACTCCAAGCTAGATGAGACTATTATAAATTTCTTTTTTTTGTTGATGATAGCTTTTCTTCTATAATCTTTTTCCCACCTCTTCTAAATCGGAAGAAACTGAAACCCGAGAAATTTAACTCCGACTCCTTGGTTCCACATGTGCTAACTGCTAAGAAGGTTGGCATTTTTCTTGCAGATTGCATTGCTCTTCTTCTTCTCTGTTTTCTGGGGATTTTACCCACTCTACAATGCAGTTTTCACATTTCCCCAGGAAAGAAGGATGTTGGTTAAGGAACGAGCATCGGGAATGTATCATCTTTCATCCTACTTCCTGGCTCGAACATTCGGAGATCTGCCATTGGAGCTTGCGCTCCCAACTGCATTCGTCTTCATAATCTATTGGATGGGCGGACTTAAAGCCGATCCTATAACTTTTATCCTCTCCCTACTTGTTGTTCTTTACAGCGTTCTTGTCTCTCAAAGTCTTGGATTAGCCATTGGTGCTCTTCTAATGGACATAAAACAAGCCACTACATTAGCTTCAGTTACAACTCTGGTTTTTCTCATTGCCGGAGGATACTACGTTCAACAAATCCCTCCTTTCATAGTATGGCTGAAGTACTTAAGCTACAGTTACTACAGTTACAAGCTTCTTCTTGGTGTCCAATACAATGAGGATGATTACTATGAGTGCTCAAAGGGAGTCTTGTGCCGGGTTGGAGATTTTCCTTCTGTCAAATCAATGGGTCTGAACCATTTATGGGTAGATGTGGCAATTATGGCACTGATGCTAGTGGGTTATCGATTGGTCGCTTATCTGGCACTCCATCGCGTGCAGCTGAGGTGAAATTTAGCAGAAGTCTATTTCAAGAAACAGGACAGTTTGAAGAGTTTTCTCCTTCTTCAACTGAGGAATAATGTTAGGTTCAGAGTATGGGAATCAGGTATTGATATTTTGTTCAACTACCCTTCCCACCGAGTTGATGTATTGACCTTTCTGCTCTACTCAAGATAATGCTAACTTAGAAACCTTCTAGTTTCAGAACTAGTAATAAATATCTAACAATTCTGAATCGATGGAATCATACGAGCAAGTGACAAAAGGAAAGGAAATAAACGAAGATAAGCACATTTCCAATTGCAGGAAAGAAAGAAGAAAACGACCTGACCTTCAAGTCCAATACTCTATTGAGTGGAACTGATATATCGATCTTTGTGGGGCTTCCAAAACCAAATATTGGTTTCTGTTCAACAGTTTGCTGCTGCAAGAGCATGAACAGGAAAAAAAGCACTCTTCAAAAACAACGACAACTCATATTGATAGCGATGGACATGACAGATCTGAAGCAAAGCAGAATAAGGAAGCACCATATACCTGTTATTACACTAAAATATTTGATAATTATTAAAAAAAGAATGAATGGTGGCAGAGAGTTAGCTTTAATTCAAGGACAACATTATGAGGAAAGGCATGTGAAAGAATTTGTTCACAGCATATGATTGGCAAAAGTAAAAGAATGATTGGTTAGAAAATGGTATAAAAAAGAAACAAGAGGAGTAAGCACTAAGCTAACAAGTTTAATAGTACTAGGCAAGTATAATGTTGTTCACCGTCCACAAGGAGAGGACACCTCCGATATTTTGATAAGAAATTAACGGTATGTTTAATTACATAATACTAACTAGGTGGCTTATTTTTTTCATAGTAGAAAAATTATTAAAATGATACAAATATTTTTGAAAAAAATATAAGGATCTTGTCAAAATAATAAGGTTAATAAGACCGATTAATTTAATAATGTGATTAGAAAATAAGATATTAACAATAAATAAAAAGGAACAAAATAACAACGATTTAATGCAAAAAATAAATGCTTTTAATATTGTAAAAATATATCTGTAAAATATTTATGAAACGTCTCAATGATTTTATTTGTATATTATTCATAAAAAATCTGAGATCAAATTTTTTTAACAAGAAAGAAAAAAAGTTCATGAGACACATGTTTTTAAAGAAGTAAGAAAAATTTGATAACCAAGTTAAATCTTGATTAATTTAATAATATGATAAAAATATGAGGCAAGAGCTAAAAAACAATGTCAAATGAAAAAATTAAAAAACAAATAAGATAAAAATAATAATTTAATCCCTATTAACTTTTCAAATTCCATGAATAAAATAAAAGAAAAAAAATACTATGCAAGGTTGCAATATTAAAAATTTTATATAAAAAAACAAATTCAATCTATATTAATTTTTTTAAAAAAAACTCAAAGATAAATCGTACCAATCTTTTTAAAAATTAAACACACCCACTATCATAAAAATAAAATCATAGTCTAAAAAAGGCTAAATAAGTGAAAGAAAATCATAGAGAAAGATTATTAATTAAATCATATACCAAAAGATTATTTTAAAAAATTCATAGAAAAATAAGACATCAATTAAAAAGAATTCATCTTAATTTTTTTTAAGAAAACAATTAAGTCAGGCGTTGTTGGGCCTAGTAAGTCAGGCCTAACGCTTGGTCTATGAAGCTTTGGCCCACATGTAGGCCTTTTTTTAAGTATAATGGGGTGGACCCCAACTATTTAAAAAAAAATAGCATCTTGTGTGCTAAGCCCATAATTTTTTAAAATTATAAGGACCGATAATCTAATATCTCGAAAAGATGGGGGATGAAAATGAATTTTCACTACAAACTTCAAACACTCCTCCTATTCTACCTGTTTTTTTCACTTCAGTTCCTTATCTTCTAATTCATCTCTCCCTCCTTGAAAAATATACAATTGGAGGCTAATTTAGATTTCAAAAAACTAAATCGTGCAAAATAAAAATTTAAGAATCAAATTAAAAAAAAATACAACTCCAATCCACAGTGTTTTGTGAGATACTGAATAAAAAAAAAACTTATATCATTTAGTATGTTTTCTAATTTAATTGTGTAATTTTTAAATTATAATATAATATGATATTATAATTATAATGGCTCATTATATTACGATATATATATATATAT
>Ga0307517_10008208_pt1 | contig 15018 bp, 9 predicted proteins | sample 23_EM_MG_FD_194515 | JGI IMG/M metagenome (GOLD analysis project Ga0307517, IMG submission 194515) | Populus trichocarpa ectomycorrhiza microbial communities from riparian zone in the Pacific Northwest, United States - 23_EM | ecosystem: Host-associated > Plants > Roots > Unclassified | place...
AAAATGCATTTTAACTCGTAAAATCGTCATAAAACGTGTAAAATCAGGGTTAAAACTTGAAAACCAGTAAAATCAGGTTAAACCCGGTTAAAAACGAGTAAACTCGTAAAAAACATTAAAACCGTAACGTTTTCATGATTTCACTTTAAATTTAAACAAATGCTACTGTAGTCCTGTGCTAACTCAACACTCTCTTTTCCCAGTCCCCACCCCACCCGTGAGGCCGTGACCGACACTCCACAGTCCACTCCAGACTCCAGTGACTCCACAGAGTCCACACTTTGTCCCTGTCTCCCTGACTCCCTTCCCCTTTTCCCTTTCCCCTTTCCCCAGCAGATTAAGAAATCACTTTCCCTAGATTCGGAGCGTTCTTGGCGAGACGAAGGTAAGAATTTATTCCCAATCCCAAGCTTTGTTTTTTCTGTCTAATGGTGTTGATTAGAGACAAAAAAAAAAATTTAGGTATTCTGTGAATCTGTATTTATCTTCTACTATTAATTGGTTTGCTTCTAGGTATTCTGTGTTTATCTTCTACTATTAATTAGTTTGCTCCTATTCTGTTAAATCCATGGCGCAAAGAACAACAAAATAGATTTTTTGATGTTTCACTCTATCATCACCTGTACTGTATATCACTCCCTCTCTGCATAAAAATGGAGCACTAAAAAGCTTAATGCTTTTCCTTCTCTCTCCTTTTAGTTTCTTCAAAACATACTAGTCAGCAGTAGAAGCAGAAGTAGAAATAGTGGTTCGAAAAGCTCAGTACCTTCTTCTTCTTCATAGATTTTTCTCAAGTTCTCTCTCATTCCGTCCCTTTGTTCAGGTACCTTACTCTCTCTCTCTCTCTCTCTCTCTCTAAAGTCTTTATTCCTCTCTCTATGCGCTCTATCACTTTAGAAAACTTGAAAGTTTATGCTCACGGGCATTTGTCAGATTCCCTTTTCTGGATTCCTTTCTTGGTTGGTTTTTCTTTTCTTTTGTATTGGATTGGTCATTGGTTCTTAAAGTTCCTAGGGACTTAGTGATTAGTTCTTACTGTATGAACTTTGTTTCTAACTTTGGACTTAGTAAAAATGGTTTATTTTTTGTTAATTTAAAGCTTGAAGACAAATGGGAAATTCCAGTTCTGCTATTTGATTTTGACTGTAACTTGATTTGATTTAATTTGGGATTTAGTTGTTTTTGTAGAAAGCTCATGCATTGACTCTAAAAAGTACCGAGTTTGGATGCATTTCAGTTTGAATTTTTTATTTTTGACTTTGACATGATTTAAGCTCAGATGGTATTTGTATAAACTGGTTCTTCTTTGCTATGGTTGAATTTGGTTTATGTTAATTTGAATTTGGATCAAATTATTGATCAGTTTGTGATTTATTCGTTCAAATATGAAGGCTTCAAAGGCTGACCCAGGTGGGGGTATACGATTGTTGATTGCGGCTGCTTGATTATTTCTGGTTTTGATTCCAAATCCTCATCAAGATTATCGCCTACAATCTGCCATTCAACTTTTTTTAGTGGTTTTTTTTTTGTGGATCTTTTGTTTGCTGCAACCATAGTTTTGAAACCCGATCCGGTCTAATGATCAGTCACGGGTTAGATGGGTTGACCCGGGTTAACCCAAAAAAAAATTAACTTGACAGAGAAAGATATTTCTGAGGGCCGAACCCCCTTAGTTACCTAATGAGCTCATCATCGTACTAGATACACATCAAAATACCATGTTTAACTTGAAAGGATAGACTACAGAACACAACTTAAAGAAGACTTATAGTAGCATCTGAAGCTAAAAATGTATTCCCTGGTTGTTATAAACACCAAAAGGAGATGTCCAAACATCTTATCTAGATTGATTTATTTACTAAATAGATTTACAAGTACATGTACGAACATAACATTTGTACGTATATGTGTATATAACCATTTGCAATTGTTATTGTGGACAAATCGCAGAAAAACAGAGTGCAATTTTTGTGGCTACCTTAGCGGCATTGTGTAAATATTCATAATCATCACCCTAACAGCTCCAAGCCTTTTCAGTATAACAAGAAACTGTGGAGGCTAGACATATGAAGGCAAGAAAACTTTCCTTGTGTTATATTGCAAGAATGGATGCCTATAATTCAACTATTTATGTGCAAATATTTGCACGTAGAGAAAGGGTCGGGGAAGTTGCATATGCTAATCCAGTAGTGCCTATATTGAAACACAAGATGATCCAAATGTGCTATGATGCCATCAATCTTATATCGGCTAGAAAACAAAGGTTTACCATAACAAGCTATCTTTTGAGGGATTCATCAAAACATAACACATGTACAAAGAATCGTGTAAATTTATTATATCTCAAATAATTTTCTAATCCAACCAATCAAATCGAAATTAAGGAAATCAAAGGCAGAAACTCACCATGCAATGAAGAAGATCTTGCTCTTTGGACAATTCTCTGAAGTCACGAAATCGAAGTCATAAACAGCATATCGACAATCATTGTCAGGCAAATATGCAGCGAAATCTTCATAGCTCTCAGATGGCTCCCTCGTCTTCTCAACCACAACTTCCATCTTCTTCTCTTTAATTTTGAAGATCACATATCGCTGTACCTTCTTCCTCTGAAGTTCTATAAATGTATTTTTGCTGTGATCAGCAACCCCTATGCCGGATGATGCATTGACTTGGAAATTTACAGTGAATTAATCACATCAATAACTTGCTGTCAAATTAAAACACAATTTCTAGGTATAAAAAAAACCGTTCTTTTAAGATTAATCACAAATGGGTTCAAACAACAACGAATTTCCTTTTCTTTACCCAAAAAAATCAAATCTTTCACTAACAAAATAGAGAAAAGGAGACAAATTTTGCCAGACAACATCGTTGGTTAACAAGAGAAGCAAAACCATGCATGCATCAACACAGACAATCAAAACAATCTCATTTTAACAAAAGAAAACAAGCCCTTGTAGAAATAAACAGAGATGGAGATGGGGCTTACCCGACTTGCATCTTTGAAATTCATGACAACTTATAAAGGGTTGAGAGAATTTTAGCTGAGTTATAAGGTAAATGAAGGGTGGCAACAAGCAGCACAGCCGCTTGAATCTATAAAGAAAAAAAAAAGAAAGTGGTCTGGTCTCATCCGGGTTTATCCGGGTCGACCCGTCGGGCTAGTCCGGGTTTCAAAACACTGGCTGCAACATTAATGGTTTGCATGTTGGTAGCAGTTCCATGAAGTTGCATTTTCTTAATTTGGATATGAGTGATTCCTGAGAAGTTATTAGTTGATATTGGAGGTAAAGATTATCACCTACAATCTGCCATTCAACATTAATGTTGTGTTTGATGGAAATTTTGGAGAATTATATACTTACAAACTAGGATTCTTGTGGAAGATGCTGAAAAAGCAATTTAGTTAAAAAATTTTACATGTAATTTTATGATTTTAGTTAAAATATTTTATTTGCAATTTTACAATTTAAGTTTATATTATTTGTTACGTTTCGTGTCAAAAAAACGTTTTTAACAACCTTAGTCAATAGATTAGCTAAAGGATATATACACTAAAAATAATTTCTATACTTGCATTATCCTGCCACTCTAATGTTCTAACAGAGAGGAAAGTTTTCCTCAACACTGTAAATTATAGTAGCCTCTGATAGACAGATTTTTCTAGTATTCGTTGATCCTTGTCCTCCATTTTTCATCTTGTTTAGATGTCGTTCGCTACTTGATGGATTGTTGAAATCGAGAAATCAAAGTGAAACTTTTTATGAACTTGTTAAAGTCGATGATTTCCATTAGTTGCCGTTCGCAAAAATAATTACTTGATTAATTTAATTTTTAAAAGTTTATTTAGTATTATAATAAAAATTTTTTCACTTAAAAATATATTACTTTTTTTAAAAAAATATTTTTTATATCAATAATGTAAAACCAATAAAAAACTTAAAATAATTAATTTAAAATAAAAAAACATTTTTAAAACATAAAAATAACCGGCTCTTTAATGTGCAAGCTGGATGATTTGTGGCATGATTTGTGGCAAAAGACCGTACAAAAAACATAACCTTAACCTGTAAAACTGTTTGTTTTTACATTTTAAAAACACTTTAAAAAAAATTTAAAATTTTTTATTTTTCTATTTACTTCAAATTAATATTTTTTTATGTTTTTAGATTATTTTGATACATTGATGTTAAAAATAATTTTTAAAAAATAAAAAAATATATTATTTTTATATATTTATAAATTAAAAATACTTTAAAAAACAACCATAAACAAAATCGTTATACTCAGAAACTGATAAATTACAATGCGGAGGAGATTATTAAAAGATGAAAAGCAATCATCAGCAGACCTGTGGTACAGCTGGTCATCACACTCAATCCATATAAAGATTAGCTTTATTTTCCAACTTGCAATTTTCGCAGATGACTATTTTGATAATCTCCCAAGTTGTAACAAAATGAATTCAGTATGATGAAATTAATGTATCTAACGAGCATCTTTTGACAGAAGGTCGTTGCTTTCCACCTTTCGAACATTGCATGGTGCGTCGACACAGTCTCCTCTCTCGAAAACAGCAGCAGCCCCCATGCCAGACCCTGCAAATATAGCCGCACTTCTGAGGTCAGAAGGAAATCCAGAAAATAGAAACAAGCATGGTGAATTCCAATCTTTCTGTTTCCTCTAAACTTGCATAACATTTGTGCATCTTTATATGCTCTATTAACCCTCCTTCCGAATTCACTATTTTTCAACTGCTACAAAAATCCATCCAACTAGCTGTAGTGAAACCACTCTTGTTGCAAGGAGATGATCCAACAAAACGGAAGAACAGCAACTATAACAATTCAATTTGATATAAACTACTTTTTATGAAGTTCTGCTTAATATCTGACCAAGAAAGCATATGAAAGGGACCAGACCAGATAATGAAATCCCACTGACCAGTCCTTAGCATATGAAAGGGACCAGACCAGATAATGAAATCCCACTGACCAGTCCTTTCTAATGAAATCCCACTGACTGGTCACATTTTGCTTTCTAAACAGAAATGCAATCTTTGATGTTGCCTACATATATTTTCTAAACATTTACAAGAGATCAAGAATTGAATGAAGTCGTTTGTAGTAATATCTTGTCATGTTAAGTGTGTAGTTGAATATAGAGAGGGAGAGGGGGAGACCTATGCACATTGAGATCACTCCAAAGCGACTATCTTTCCCACGACGCTTCATCTCATTCAGAAGAGTTCCAACACAGCGGGCACCTAGCAAAAAGTAGCAGTAAGTGGCTTACAAGTGTGCTCAACTGACATTAAAAGAAATCAACACCAAGCTAAGCTTCTCAGGTCGAATGCTACATTATTCGTTTATGTTGTGTTATTTTTTTAGGAACTAATTTTAAAGCTAATCATTTACTTCAAAAGGCATACAAGTGTCCATGTATGCCTTTTCATGAGCTTATCTTGAGAAACAATCATAAGCATTTAAAAATTAAAACACGAACTCAGTCTCACAAAAAAATGTCAGTGTGAATACCTGTAGCACCTAAAGGATGCCCAAGAGCAATTGCACCGCCATTCACATTAACTTTCTCAGGGTCAAGCTCCAGCTTCTTTATACAATAAACATATTGTGATGCAAATGCCTGAAGAGAGACCAGCAGGTTCCTTAACTCAAAAAAATCTCACTCTTACAGATTCAGGGGGGAAAAAATTGTTGAGCCCGCTACCTCATTTATTTCAAACAGGTCAATATCATTAAGCTCAAGTCCAGCAGCTTGCACTGCCGCTGGAATTGCAGCAGCTGGGCCTACACCCATTACAGCAGGATCTACACCAACAGCAGCAAAACTCCTGCAGGAAAAGCATATGACTGTAAGATTAGAGTATGAATTTTTTTTGAAATCCCGACTCCACATCAACATGTTATTTACTCATCATCACAACCTCTACTGAACTTTCAGTTCCTTCCTAGATTGGAGGTTTTCACTGATAATCACTTGTGAACTTCTGCACCAAATTCCTGCTTATTCTTGGATAAAAAATGCTATGTTTCCAAGAGTTGCATTCATTTGAAAACTTTCAATAACAGAATAAAGCAGTATGTTCATTCTCAGAGGAAGATACAGAAAGTAGAAAAAAATATAGAGAAGGTGAAAGTTTCTCTTCCCGCAGAAGTAAATGCCAGATTAAATTCTGAACCATGTTCATGGATGTTATTGGCTTCTTTCAATACAAGGTCTTAGAGTAGTCTCACTAAAAAACTAGGAGGACATCTTTCTTAGCTTTATGAATCTCTCTATTCTAGGAAACTCTTCCAAGAACTTTATACCATAACTGACCCATCCATGAAATTTCTTCAAAATTTGCATAATGCAGCAACAATACCGAGAAATAAAGTAGACTCAACTTTGCTTTCAGAAGATTCTTTAGCATATCTGTATTCCAAGGCAATAGAACACTTCCAATGACCCGGAAAATTCCCTAGCTTTGATTAATTTTTTTTAAGAAAAAATGTAATAAAAGATTTGCCAAACAAAATAGTTCTAGAATCAACTAGCTGACCCAATATCAGCATTCAAGGTTTGTACTTGTGGTAAGACATGGTTTACATGTAAAGAGCCATGTGTGATACCTGCTAAAGGTAGCATCTCTTTGCAAGAAAACACTAGTACCTGAACACTCCAAGAATTGGAAGTCCCTTCTGTGCAGCAAGGCTTCTTTTCATAAGAAGTACAGCTCCAGCACCATCACTGACTTGGCTAGCATTGCCTATTTATACAGTTTGCACTCAAATGAGATTTGATGATATATGCTGATCAAGATAGATTGAATACATTTTGACAAGATCCTTAATGGTAATGTGTATCATGAGTACCAGCAGTGGTGGATCCATCCTTTTTGAATGCAGGTTTCAGCCTGGACAGCTCTGCCAGGTTTGAGTTTGGTCGAATGCCATCATCCTCTGAAATTGTGATAACCTTCTGTATACCAGTTTCTGGGTCCACAATCTTTTTATGAAAATCATTGGTTAGAAGACATGACAGCAACAACAATAATATTAAAGAATGCGAGCCTCTTGACTATTCATTGTTTTATTTACCTTTGTAGTAACTGGGATAATTTCATCTTTGAATTTACCAGATGCTCTTGCAGCTGCCGCTTTTCTATGAGAATCAACCTGTTCAAAAAGATAAGGTGTCAAGACTATCACACAATAACATGTTAGCATTGAAAAATCACACAACCTCGAATGATCTGTGGAACTCACAGCAGCCTGATCTTGGTCTTGTCGTGTCACGCCATAACGCTGAGCAACATTTTCAGAAGTCAGACCCATAGGAAGAAGACAATCTCGGGCTTGTTGAAAGGCCTCTACCTGTTAACGACATAACTCAAGTTCAACGATAACATTTCAGAAATTTATGATTTCTTCATAAAAATGCAGTTGGGATTTACTCTTGGGTTAACTTGGGGAACACTCCTAATGCCGTTCACTGTCATGCACTCCAACCCAGCTGCAATACCTGCGTTGAAAAGACGAAATGAAGTTTAGCAAAAAGAGGGTCATCCACAAACGATACATATTCTAGAATCACCCTGACCAATGTCATAATATCCTGCTTTTATGGATGCAGCAACATCAGCAACTGCCTGGAGGCCAGATGAGCATTGCCTGTTCACTGTTCTGAGGGGCACCGTATCTGGTTGGAACAAACGAGTCAGTAAGATCTTTTCAACCGACATCAAAATTCTGGTAATGAAGTCAATCACAAGAAAATTGTGCGTCCAAATCTGAACAAATTGGACTCAAATGCCAACGAAAAATTTGAAGGGCTAATGCAGAAGGGTTTAACCAAAACTATACCAGGGAAACCAGCATAAAACGCTGCCATCCTGCACTCAATTGCTCTTTCTGAACCAGGTGCCAGAACGGTTCCAACAACGATGTCCCCAACTTCACTTGGATTCACATTTGTTTTTTCTACCACTGCCTACAATCAAGTTTTACAGTTGGTCAACTCAAGAGATGAACATGGCTAATACTTAATTACCATAATTGTAGCAGTAGCAGCACAAAAACATACATATACGTCCAACCTTTTATCAAATAGAAAGATCCAAAGACTGTGGTCTATATTAAATGGTCCTTTTCAGACCTTCCAGAAAACAAATCATTTTCATAATAGAGGGGGAAGAGCTAACCTTTAATACAAATCCAAGTAGATCATCGGGAAAGGTATCCTTGAACCCACCACGCCTGGCTTTGCAAATAGCAGTACGGTACGCACTGCTTGTCATTCAACAAGTTTAATGAAGATCATAAAGATAAACAAGGGACAAAATGAAAATACACATCGAAACATATATGCAAAAATTGGTTAAGATTATATCCTCTCTCTTTTTTCAAAGAGAAATCAAGAAACTTACGCCACAATCACAATATCATCACCAAAAGCAGCTGTCCGGTGATATGCAGCACTGTCCCCAGCAGCACAAATTGAAGCCTGGCAACAAGAAAAGAATAATGAAATCCATTTTCACCTTCAATTGAGTCCATTAAGAAAAAAAAGACTGTAAGGAAGGAAAATAAACTTACAGAGAGAAGAGGAGAAGGAGAAGTGGGTTGCAGATGAGCAAGAAGAACTTTTTGTCTGTTAAATGCCTTCTCCATTTTATTTTATTTTTTTGTGTGTGTTTTTCAAGAAGTTCTCTTTTCTTTCTCTCAGGACAACGAATGATATAAACCGAGAAGAAGTTGATGATATATATAACCGAGCAGCTGTTGATTTGGTTGGGTTACAGAGAGAGACAAGGAGAGAACTACTCCATCCGTAGTGGTGCTGCTGTCATTTGCTCGCTGTAGAATTAAAATAATAATAATACAAAGTGGGTGAAATTTGCTTGATTGTTAGAATTAAAATACAATACTACTTTCTTAAGATTATAAGGTAAGAACTCATTCAAAGTGAGAAATTTAAATAAAAATAAAATAAAAACTTCTTATAAGACACAAAATTTAAATATATTAGAATTCATAATAAAAATATAACCATGCGAGACGTATTTTTCCTATTTAATGGCACTAGAATTAAGATATATTAACCATGAAAAATAACTTAACTATTCAGTTTATAGATTTGTTTTTCAACAATTACAAGTGTAACTTTTTTTAAGGTAACTGGAGACTTATATAATCGTTAATTTCAGGGTCCGTGAGATTAGTTGAGATGTACGTAAATTGGCATAGATACCATATTAATTAAAAAAATCCATAAAAATAGTAGGAAAAAAAAAGATAAATGCATGCAACTTATTAAAATGCGTGAGATTTATTATTACATATACGTTTGTTTTTACATGTTTTTCTTTAAAAACAATGTTTGATTAATGTTTTGCACACATTAGGAGATGGTGGGCCCACTCGTCTATTCTGACTCATCGTTTTTGTTTTTTTCGTTTTCAAAATAATGAGAAACCGGAAGGAAAGGTCTCGCTTGACAGCGAGATAAAATAGGAAATTAAATTATAAGGATTCAGACAAGCTTCGAGTTCTCTGCGAGCATTAACTATAACTTGACGGTAAGAAAAACATGATTAGAAAAACATGATTTGTTGGGCTATTCAATGCTCTCGCAACCTTTCCTTAGTATCTGTCCTTTCGATCATTTATGCGGTGGAGGCAGGTGGTAAATATTTTTGAAAAATTTTAAAAAACTTTTATTTTATTTTAAATTAATATATTTTTAATATTTTCATGCTTTTTTAATTTTAATGTGTTAATGTTAAAAATAATTTTTAAAAAATAAAAAAATTATTTTAATATATTTGGCACTATATTTGGAAAATGATTTTGAAAATTTTTTATTTTTTATTTTACTTTAAATTAATATTTTTTTATATTTTCATATTATTTTGATAGGTTAATATTAAAAATAATTTTTAAAAAATAAAAAAATATTATTTTAATATATTTAACATTTAAGATGAAATTTAATATTATTTTAATATCAAATTCTTTTTTTAATGCGTTGAAAAAATAATTTGAATCCAATCCAACCCAATCCACGATGACGACTTCCTTTTACTAGGATCCATGGTCAACGGGGCAACTGGGCATTGTTTGTTAATGACAAAATTAAGTTTATTTATTTTATTTTTTTATAAAAATGACAGATATAATTTTATTCAAAGTATAATCTAATGCCTCTGGGGGTTTGGCTTGGATGATAAATCTATTAGGCTCGAATCCTGTCATAGTTTTTTTTTTTTAATTACAGATGGCATTTCCACATAATTAATTTCTTCTATAAAGATATATTAATTTTTTACGCTAATCTATGTGTACACGGTAATCTAATATCTTTCGGGCATGTATTGATATGATATTGATTTACGCAACTTGTTATTAATAATTTAGAGCTTCACTTAGGTTAAGTTTTTTTTTTTTTTTTGTAATTTAATTTTTAAATTAATTTGATAAGTTATTTTGTGATTTAATTAACTCATCCAAAGGGTAAGATTTAGAGCCTGTTTGGGAATATGATTGCATCAAAATGATGTTTTTTTCCATGCCGAAATGCATCAAAATAATATTTTTTTTTATTTTTTAAATATCATTTTTTAGATCAGCGCATTAAAATAATCCAAAATACAAAAAAAAATTTAGCAAAAAATTAAATTTTTAAAAAACACGGTTTGCACCACGTTCGCAAACAAAGATTTAATTGGATCAATTCCAACAATTGTTTTTAGTGTTGTTCAAACATGTTATCGTATTTTTACAATTTTATTTTAAAATAACACCATTTAAGCTTTATATATATAAATTAAAATAATATCATTTTAAAATAAATATAAATTAAAGTAATATGAGAATTAATCATGTGTTAGTGCCAACATGACACCACCTTTTGGAGTCAACTCAAGCAGAAATGTAATTCACGCGCTCGTACCATACGCTTGCTTGTCTTTATATTCTACCAATCACTTGACGTTGATGGATACTGTGTTTACCGGGTCCCACCGATTACTGACCGTTAACAAACGCTATAGTTTATGTTAAGGTTGTAATTCCGTTACATTTTGTTTGAAATAATCAAAATATTTTATATCAATTTAAAAAATAAAATAAAATGAAACAAATTTTATCTCATTTTAAATTTTGGTTCGTTCTAGATTTTTTGGTTAAATTCCACCCAGAACGTTCCGGTTTCATTCCACATGTTCCGTTCCGCTTTTAAAAAGCCATTGAATAATCAAATTGAACATTATTCAATTTAATTAATTAAATCACCCAATTATAAAAAGCTTTTTTTCATTACTATTTTCAATAACAATGATATTAATAATAATATTGAAAATTATTATTATTATTTTCATTAACAATGATATTAATTTTTTAAAATTAGATTTATCACTAATATATATGATTTATATTCATGTTGTTTTTTTCATATTTATACTTTGTAGGAATTTGAGCAAAAGAAAGGATGTTTTAGATTCAATTAGTCTTGATAACAGTGATCTAATTTTATAATTAAAATATTTGTGTTAAAACATTTTACTTTCATAATATTTTGATATTTTGTTTAAGTTGAATTACTTTAAGTTAAAGATCTATTTAATCTTTGATTATTTAGAAATATTTTAAATTTTGAAATTATATTTGTTTGGCATTGTGTTTGTATTGCATAATTTATAATTAATTTATTTTAAATTTGAATTATATATATATATGTGTATGTGTATGTGTATGAACAGTACAACCTCGAAATAGTACGCCGAAACACTTCAAAATTAAAATATTTTATTCTAATTAAAAAAATAAAATACTTACCGAAATGAAATTGACAACCTTGGTTTTTGTTTCCTGTGTGTTTCTTAAGAAAATATTAAATTAATAATTTTAATATTTCTCAGTAATTTTAATGCATGGATACTTTTAATATAAAGTAATACTTTTAATATTCAACACAATGAAGAACCTCGAAAACCGAATTCATGCCCGACTAAAATCCAAAAACGGGGTGGTTGAGAGGGTTTGAGGCTGACGGGTGGTGGGTGGTGGGGGCCGGAAGCATAAAAAATTGCACCGGTGGTGCTGAGGCAGACAGAACAATGGTAGGTAGGAAGGAAGGTAGGTAGGAGAGCCTGAAAACTGGCTTGTATATTAGAAAAAAAAAAAAGGGAGTGGTTTATTTTGGTTGGAAAAAGGAGAAAAGCTGGTGTGTTTTTAAATTGGGAATATTGTCAAATTTAATAAATAGGAAAAAATAAATGAAAAATAAAATTTAGGTAAGGTGGTAGTGTAAGTTTATCGAATGATAGAAATTTTATTTTTTTTTACGTTTATTCTTGAGACAGCATTTATTATGATTTAAAAAAATAGTGCAATAATTGATGGAAATGAATGTACGTTGATCCATATTTTTCATAATCTGGCAGGAGGCTTTAAAAAAAATAAAAAATAAAAAACTAGGGAGAGAAAAAATTAGATGAACTGATTCTTCGTTCTTAAATCATCCATCCACCAACCTATTCTCCAGTTCCTAGGATAATAGTAATTGACTTCTTTACTTTGAAAAAAGCTCTCAATTAAATAATTGCCAACAACTTAATATTATAATTAAATAAAAAAAATCTTAAAAAAATATTTTATTGCTAGTTCAATTTTGATCCTCTTACATTAGACTTTCAAGCTCAATGTTTTCATTCTTTACGCTTCAATTATTATTATTATTATTTTTATCCTTAATAATTATGTTGTCATGGTTTTATCTATTGAGATATGTCTTGATGTGCATGCTATCATATATATACTCTGTGATACAGATTATTCTTACATCATATTAAAGATTACTATTACAAAATAGAGTTACATGTTATTGTTAAAAAAAATTAAAAGAATAAGGGCTAATATTAACAAAAAAAAAGAACTTTTTTTTTATTTGCACAGTTTGAGAGGCATTTCTGTAGAAATTTAGAGAAGTATAATCTCTCAATCATAAATTTACTGATGGCAGAGTACAAGTATATATAGACTAGAATCAGTTCCTAACATGGCAGCTACTAGATTTGGTTATGAAGGAAATAAATAATAATTACATGATCATCTAAAATAGAAAATAGACATAACATATAGGAAATATAATAACTACAAGATCTTGTATATTGTCTCTTGATACTGCAGTATCTGCTCCATTAATCTTCAGTATCTGTATTATCTACAAGGATCTACAACTTATACTGTAATCTTCAAGACTCCCTCTCAAGTTGGATCTAGTGGATTAACTGATCCAAGCTTGCTGAGCAAACGATGAAACTGACCAGATGGAAGGATTTTGGTAAATACATCAGCAAGTTGATCATGGGTGCGCACATAGGATGTCTGAAAAAGTTTAGCTTGAACCCGCTGACGAATGTAATGGCAATCTACTTTGAGATGTTTTATGCTTTCATGAAACACTGGATTAGAGGCAATATGCATGGCAACTTGATTGTCACAAAATAAGAGCATAGATGTATGAGAGACAAAACTGAGATCTACAAGTAGATGTTTAAGCCAAATTAATTCACGTGAAGCAGATGTCATTGCGTGATATTCAGCTTCAACACTTGAATGCGCGACCACTGTTGTTTTTTGCTCTTCCAAGACACTTAATTACCCCCAATAAACATGCAATATCCAGTGGTAGAACGTCTATCTAATGCATTTCCTGCTAAATCAAAATCTGTGTATCCTGTAATATCTGTATGTCCATTGCGTGTCAAAATAATGCCTCGACCAATAGTTCCTTTTAAGTATCGCAGAATACGCTTCATCATGTCAAGATGTTGAGCTGTAGAAGCATGCATATATTGGCTCAATAAGCTAACAACAAATGTAATGTCTGGTCTAGTGATTGTCAAAGTAAATCAATTTTCCAACAATCCTTTGATAAGCAGTGAATGTTGAGAGAGGTTTGCTTGATGAATCCAACCGCAGCTTGTTGTCCAGAAAAGTAATAGCTGGTTTGGTATACAACATTTCAGCATCCTATAGCATGTCTAGGATATACTTCTATTGGTTAAGAAACACACCTTGCTGGAAGTAGCCATTTCTATCCCCAAGAAATACTTCAGCTTCCCAAGATCTTTAATAGAGAATTGCCGCTGCAGATCGACCTTTAATTTTGCAACAGATGTTTCATTACTTCCTGTGATAATTAAGTCATCTGTATATACAAGCACAATCAACTTGTCTGCAGAATTATGTTGAATAAACATTAAAGAGTCAACATTATTTCTTATGAAACTAAGTATCTGTAAAGCAACACTTAATTTGGCATGCCATGCTCGTGGGCTCTATTTTAATCCATAGATGGATTTGTGAAGTTTGCAGACCAGGTTAGAAGAGTGACTTTGTGGATGTCCTGGAGGTAGCTTCATGAATACTTCCTCTTCAAGTTCTCCATGCAGGAATGCATTGCGTACATCCATTTGATACAATGACCAGCCTTGATTAATTACCACAGATAACAAGACACGGATAATAGTCATTTTCACAACTGGAGCAAAGCTTTCCTTGTAGTCGATTCCAAATTTCTGTGAGACCCTTTGAGCTACAAACCGAGCTTTATACCTTTCAATTGTTCTATCTGAGTTGAATTTTGTCTTGAAAATCCAACGGCAACCAACTGCATATTTACCTGCAAGAAGAGGCATGATGCTCCATGTCTTATTATCAACAAGTGCACTCAATTCTTCTATCATAGTCTGTTGCCATACAGCTTGGGATTGAGCTTCTTAAAATGACTTCGGTTCATGTTTTTCAGAGATAGAGGTGACGAAGGCTTGGTGATCTGAGGACAATTTATCATATGACAGAACTTTAAAGACTGGATGTTTGACAATCTATGTTACACACTCTTGTAATCTAGGAAGAGGCTGACGTGTTCTGTGAGACATTCTTCTAGGAACTTCATCACCTTGAATAGCAGGGGCTTTTATACTAGGATGAAGAACATCAGGTG
>Ga0307517_10008209_pt1 | contig 15017 bp, 11 predicted proteins | sample 23_EM_MG_FD_194515 | JGI IMG/M metagenome (GOLD analysis project Ga0307517, IMG submission 194515) | Populus trichocarpa ectomycorrhiza microbial communities from riparian zone in the Pacific Northwest, United States - 23_EM | ecosystem: Host-associated > Plants > Roots > Unclassified | place...
GAGGGATATACCGACGAAATGGAACGGATAAATTTATTTTTTTTATTACCAACAGATTTACCGACGGAAAAAAAATTACCGACGAAAGATTCACCGACGGAGCATTTCCGTCGGTGATTCCGTCGGTAAATTAATTACCGACGGAATATGTGTCTTACACCGACGGAAAAATTCCGTCGGTAAAACTGTTAAATCTTATAGTGATAAAGCTTCATCTCTATAGAGTAAAGATCTGTCTGGGCTCATCTCTTCGGACAACATGAGTCTAGTACAAGATTTAATGAACATTTAAATCTAGAGAATATTTATTATTATCGTCACTTAAATTAAAACTATACTGACTTAAGCTTTGGATTACTTTTCTTGTAAATGTCATCAGCCCACTAAGTCTTTCGGACCTAATTTTACCGACGATTTTTCCACCCTCATCAAGATTAATACTTGAAATGAACTAATATCAACTTGCATTTTAAACTTTGATGGTGACCTTCATCCGATTGATTTTATTTCAAATTTGGATCTTAGCATTTAATTTTATGGATTTTTCTTCCAATTACACACATTCCTTCTAATGCAGGGATGCCCTTGATGTAATTTTCAGAGATGTCATTAACATTTTGTGGAAGATATACAATTATCCAACCTGTTTTTTGTCTTTCATGCTTTAATTTCGAAGAAGTAAAAATCCAGTCCGTAGTTTGTTTCTTATAATATATATTCCACAGTGGTTTTCCATTCATTAATCAACACTTAGTTTGATTTCATGCTGCTATTTGAGTTTTGCTCTGACCATACATTTAAAATTTATATGGTCACCTAATACAGGACACAGTTTTCCATGAGTTTCACATACAATTTTATCTTTAAATCTTGAATTAAAAAAATACAATTTGTAACTTTTATTAATTTAATATTTTTTTTAAAGTGTAACCATAAAAAACTATAATAATACCAAATACACACTAACATCACTTTTTTGTTTTGGTTTTTCAAGGATTTGGCGACACAAGTCTTCTTAAAGATATCCAAACTCCATCTCATTTATTTCCGAATTCAAAACTAATTAAGACTTGATAATAAAAATGCTAAGGTTTTATTTGGAAGTATGGTATTTTTCTTGCTTTTAGATATTTTTTAAAAATATATTTATTTTTAAAAAATATTAAATTGATATTTTTTTTATGTTTTCATTAACGTTCTAATAAAAAAATAAAAAAATTATTTTAATATATATTTTTTAAAAAATACTATTAAAATTTAGTTTGCTACACAATGCAACGCACTAAGTTTTAACTGCTGGAATTCACATTGGGATCACTTTTATCAAAGAGAAATTAATTATTCTCACTTGTTCGCATTTCAAATACACTTGTGATCATCTTTCCCTCCAAATATCCTTGGAAAGTTTTTTTTTCTTTTTTTGAATCAATAATATCCCTGGCATGGTTGATCAGGAGCCCCACATAACACCAACTGGTATTTCTTTTTCTTGGGAAAATGCATGTCAATCACTCTCAGCAAATAAAGATAAAACTTTCATGTCTGCTTGGAGTTGATACGCTACTTTATGAAAGTCTTCCAAGCAGTGCAATATATCAATTTTTCTTGGAACGGTGGAAGAAGACACATCTCTTTTCCCATTTGAAACTTAAAATATGAAAGAGTAGGCTCAAGATTGGAACTAGGTGCGTGGACTTCAGTGTCCATAGGTTACTCCTTTTAACCTAAAAGGTTTGTCTGAACTCTCAACAAGTTTTTTTTGTAGTCAAAACGATCACACACACCCACAAGAGAGATCGAATAAAGAGTGACAAAGAGCTTTGGTTCCAAGTCAGAAAATAGGGTACAAAGAGACAACTACTTGCCTTTCTTCTTTCTCGAAACAAAGAAAGAAAGTAAAAGCAGATCATCGCAATGAAATTAACAAAATTGAATGAGATTTATTTTGTTTTTCAAACCCCTTCATCTTCCTTCCGGGTGCAATGGGAAAAGCTCCAGAGTTCTATCTCCCTCCTCTTTACATGACCTGCTTTCTTCTAATTCAAAGCATTCAAATGACCAGCTCCTACACTTTCTTTTGTATGGACTATCCTCATCTTTCTCCACTTCTCCCTGTGAAACAATAAGAGTAAATATATACATAAACTAACCAAAACATAGTTTCGTTTACCAAAGTAAAAAAATCACGAATCAATTTAGTCTTTATGGCTGCTGAGTACAGTGACATACCCTAGTATCCAAAGATATAATGGTAATGGGAGATGGGGTTCTAGGACTATGGCTTAAACCAAGGCTGTTTCTCTTCTGTTTTTGCCTCTCGCGGGCTTTGTGGTTTTGGAACCAGTAAAAAACGTTCTTCCCTTCAATCTTGCCGTATCTGCTTAGTTGTGCTGTGATATCTTCTATTTGTTGCCCATTAGGAGTTCTCATTCCTCCCCTATACAACATCTCTAGTATCCCTATCTGCTCTTGTGTCGGGTTCCACCGTGTCCCTCCCGGGTGCGTTTCCCCCTACATGAATCAAATTTTCTAAATTTTTAGGTAAAGAAACCACCATACTTTAAGATGCTTTGCCATTTTTTCTTTTGTTTTACGTTTTTCTTTGACCAACTGTGTTACGATATGTCGTGTAATTTAATTCGATGTTTGGAGTAATTAAGCTAGCACGGAACCCAAGCAGATGGAATAAAAAATTAGTGATAGTATTGAACTAGCTAGGTAAGAATGATCAGTGGTACCTGAGGGGAATCTTTCTTCTCGTCAGAGGAGGCAAGCTTTCTAGGACCGCTATCGGGTCTGATGAAGCTCTTGAGATCGAAAGAGGTTACACTATGATCTGTGTTGGCCAGCTTGGGAGCAAGAGGGCGTAAACGCTTGCAACCAAGCGTAAGAGAGGGTTCGTGCTCCCAAAATCCACGTGCCAACTGATGCACCTTCATGCTTCCCATGGTGAAGGACTGAATGAAAGGGAGTGGTAATTATATAGAGGGTGCTAAAGAAAGTGGGATATGAGGTGGTGCTTAGAAGAAACCAAGACCAAATCATGAGGGGAGGTTGACTTATGATTTCCATATTTTTAACAAAAGGAAAGACACCCAAAAATTAACACACAGTGAGTGACACAAATGTGTGATCGATCGAGCGTGTGGGTGTGTTAGTGAGTGAGTAACTGTGTGTTTATGCGTGTGGGTTGGCCCGTCAAATCGGTTCGTTTTTTTCTTGCTTTCATGATAAGGTGTCCATGCTTTTCGGTGGCCTCTCTGGTTCTCTCTCAAGCTTTTTCATTACAGTATAAAGTAAAGAGAGGGAGAGAGGGAGGGAGAGGATGAAAAAGATTCCTCCAATCCCTAAACTTGAAAATGGAACTTCTTTGCTTTTCAAGATACGGATAAATATTGGTGAATGCCGTCGTCTTTTAACTGGTAGAGAACGTTGAAAAATTAAAACATAAATAACCCTAATATATATTTATTTCAGTAGTGCATGCCATATCCAAATCCAATTCCTCTTCTCTGGGATCTGTAGCTCCAATTTCCCACATAGTATAAACTATAAAAACCACCAAACCCCACCCATTTATCCCCCCTTCTCATGTCCTGTTCCGTGTTTGTTTGTTTGGTACTGCGGCATTTTCAACTCCGTATGAATTGAAAAAGATAATTTTTTTTTAATAATTTTTCAAGCGAAGCGAGACTATAAATAACACTCGGAGATATGAACTGCGTAAACAAGCCATAGCCTAAATATTTATGTATTATCTGACAGACCACTGATTAGTTGATGATAAGCACGTATAATAACATTTGGAGAGAATAATAGTTCTGGTCATGTGCATTATGATTAGTTTCTCAGTGAAACTGGAGGATTGCAGAAGGATTTCGACTGACTGCAATCACGGGCATCATGCACTTTGAACTGTCAATAAGTGATTCCATATAGCACGTGTGATTGGGTGGGCAAAGAAATTGTGATCAGACATAAACAGCAGATGTGCTTGATTAATCAGAATTATCATTGTCATGAATCATTATCGCAAACATTTGCCAAATGGTAAATTTTTCTTATATGATTGCCCTTCGTAGCTGTGATTTTCTTAGGGGGGCAGTGTGGACAGACCAGAGTTTATTGAGTACTGTTGAAAGGAAACCTCGACTGAGCTGAGCATGTTTTTCCTCTAATGGACAAGATTCTGGTAGTAATTGCTAAAAAATTGACTTCAAATATGTCGTTTATGCACTAAATTTGTTTTCAATAATTGTGTGGTGAAACCTTCAATTTTATTATAAGAAATTAGCAGAGCTTTTTTAAAAATTTGACTAGCTAGTACGTATAAAAACGTTTTTTTGAAAAGAAGCACAGCTAGAAAATCTGTGATTCTTGCATGCGATTTTTTTTAAAATCACAGAAACTACTGGTTTTTTTTTCTTTTTTAAATAGCATTTAGTATAAAGGTATCTTCATTTAAATATCACAATTCTCAACTACGTTTTGTTTAAATACCTCATTTTTATTGTAGTTTTTTTGTTTATTGTGCTATTTTTCAAAATCCTTTTATCCTCGATGCTATTTCTTCAAAACTTTCAAACACATTTGTATTGGTTTGGAAAAACATCCCCACAACTTCTTATCTTGACCTAGTCGTGTGGTGATGAGTCATGATCTATTGTGAATTTGCACTGATTTTGTGAGGATATTAAGGTGGAATATGCAGCTCGGAGGACGTATTTTTTCCTCAAAAAACCACCTCTTTTCTGGAAGCAGTTAGACAAGAGACATTCATAGGCATAGACCATAGAGTGAGGGACTGAAAGTCATTTCCCACATGATAGCAGTGGAAAACATTCTCAGTGCATGTGATCGATGTAACAAAAATTCTTTAGGGCATGACTCTAGGGTAACTTTCATGCATCTAAAAGGCTATAATTCCCATAAAAAAAATTTCCTTGTGGATAAAATTCATTTCATACAATATTTCCGGTAAACAAGAATTCAAGTATAAAGATTTGGCTGCCTGGCTGACATGACCCTTTCTCCCTCTCTCCCGACCGCAGATTTGCAATGCAGTACAATAAGATCAAAATACTTTGACAAATTTTTGGCGTGATATTTGGACAATCCTTGCTGAACAGCTCATTCTAAACTTGATGGGTTTCCACACGGACAGCATGCGCAAACCTTAGGCTACATCTTGTCATTTTAGCCATAGTTTTCAAATCCAATATCACGATTACTTAAAAAAAAAAGTCTGTATTATTAGATCAATAATTAAAAGGTTTATTTATATCAATATTTTTTTTTATTAAAATGATAATGTTTTATTTTTTTACAAGACAATAACCTTGTTCAATTTAAATCGAGTCAAATTAAATGAATTATTAAAACTCTAGCTAAGTTAATAAAATTTGATTAAATAAATGTTTTATCGGTTTAATGAAAAACTTGGAAGATTAAGTTTTGAATTTTAAATTTTCCAAATCAACTTACATAACTAAATTTAATGACTATGATTTTAATTCATCGCCTCTTGCTTTTGTTGTATAAGTTAATGAACCAACAACTTGCATAATTTTATATATATCAACCAATTCCTAGGAAATAAAATAAATAAATAAAGAAGTGAAACACAAGAATTCTTTTTTTCTTTTAATTGAAAGGGGCCGATGACAAAACGAAAGCGTTTCTAGTGGGGTCGAGCACCTCAATTTAATCATATTGAAACAAGGAATAAACACCCTTTTTTTATTGTTGAAGGAGGAGTACAACCCCTTGATTGAAAGAAAGTTTGATCACTCCATTAAATTGTATAAATTAATGTAATTCAGCTGTGAGTGAGGATTTATCTATAGATTTCTCAGAGGAATAACATAAAGTAATTTCATCAATTCACCACTAAAATTTAGAATTTTTAATTGTAAATCTTAAGTTTAAATACAGAGAAAAAATGAGATTGAAGTCTGATCTGGTATAGATTTGAGGTAAGATTCGTATTAAGAATTGAAAGGATTGATTTTATTATTTTTATATAAAATAAAAAGATTTTTTATAAATTTTTTTTCTTCAATTTAAACCGGTTCAAATCCCAAATCAAACAAATATCAAGTTAATCTGTTAGCTTGATGCAAGATTTACAACCATGGTTAAAACCACTTCGTATTTCTTCTCTTTTTTTAACTTTAACTAGAAAAGACAACAAATTATTTTTAAAACTCAATTAAACGGGAAATAATGCTCCACTTCTCCCAATTATCCCACTTTCATATGTATGAATAGGATTAGATTTTAATTAAAAATCTATCTGTTTTTTGCTCAAATCATTAGCACGTACGGTATACTTTGCTAGTTAAACTATTAGCTCCCACAAAATTAGCCTCTATTTTGAGCATCCACAGCCTCTACATGTGTGATGTTAATTAAAAGTGAACATAATGGAAAGGTTAAAAGTTAAAACCATGAATGCCTGATGGGTGCTTCTTTTGGTTATTACTTCTTCGAACTTGCACTGTCCATCAAAAAGTTGCAAGGTGAAAAATCCATCATAGCATAGCTAGTACTCTAAAAAGAGGAGAGATCACTTCCAAAAGTAATCCCTTTGAGGTTAAATTCTATTGGCCAGGTGTCATTCTAGCTTGACGACAGTACGTGGGGTAATGATATCAAATGTTGACAAACAAATTAACCTATGAGCTTGAGTCCATGTTTTTGGCTAATGTCCTAGAACCCGTAAGCGATTACACCGGCACCTCCACCCTTCAATCACGACAACATAATAAATTCACCTCATACAATCCTAGTCTAGTTAGATGAGCAAGCTAGGGAGTTGTTGAGAAAAAAAGATTTTGCTAGAAGGAGCCATGACGTGGACAACGGAGCGTAAGGCTATGTTTGATATCAAGGTTCAATTTTTTTTTATTAAAATATTTTTCAAACCGTTTTTATCTAAAAAAAACTTATAATATTGATGTTTTTTTTTAGAATTTTTCAATAATTTTGATTTGTTCGATATTTAAAATAAATAAAAACTTAAAAGAGATACTTTTATGTATTTCTATTAAAATAACATTTTGCACCGAATTACTAAATATACACTAAGTTGTTTTGCAATTACATGTTTAAGCATTTAATAAAATTGTTATTTAATCTGAATTAGTCTAGCAGGTTGATTTAAAAAATTTGCAACTTGAAACTTGATTCAAATTGTGAAAAAAAATATGATCTTAAAGAAAAGAGAACCTAAAACAAGAAGGTACGTAAAAAATGCTGAATTCTTTGTGTTCTAATTCTATTACAAACAAAATAATTTATATAGGTATAGAGGCCTACAATTTATGAGAAAAATCAGAAAAATAGCTAGCTTATTTACACAATATTTTTAGCCTAAATTTTAAAGATTGAAAGATAATGATATATAAGGTAATAAATATTCAAACAATATCTTCAAGATCCCCCATCAAGTTGGAGCATGAAAATCTTGAATGCCATAGTTGCGAAGAAGAAAATGAAAGTGATCACGTCCCAATGCTTTAGTTAAGATATCTACTAATTAGAATTGAATTGAAATATATTTTGTAGTAATGATGCTAGATTACAAGTGCTCATGAATGAAATGGAAGCCGATCTCAATATGTTTAGTGCGTACATGAAAGACATGATTAACAGCAATGTGCAAAGTCGATTGATTATCGTACTGTAGAAGCATTGGGTGAGAATAAGGCAAAGAAAGATCAGCAAGTAAACCTTGTAACCATATCAGCTCACTGGTTGTAGCAGCCATAGAGTGATATTCTGATTCTACAGAGAAACGTGGCATTGTGAGTTGCTTCTTGGATTTCCAATAAATAGGAGCAACACTAAGGAAAATGTAATAATCGGTAATAGATCATCGAATTATGAGACAACTTGTCCAGTCGACATCACAATAGGCTCTGATATGAAAATCACTATTTGAAGTGGAAAAAAAGACCCTGATCAGGAGAACTCTTCAAATAACAAAGAACATAATAGGCAACATCAAGATATGGATGACAAGGTTTTTATATTAATTGATTGAGAATTTATACTACATAAGTGATATAAGGCCGAGAAATAGTGAGATAAATGAGACACCTAATTAAGCAACGGTATTGGCTTAGGTCTTTTAATGGTTCACACAATCTGAAGACAGTCAATGTCGTTAAGGAATGGGAAAAACAGCTGGTTTGCTACCAGCCATCCTAGTTTTTTTCAAGAGGTCAAGAGTATATTTGCTTTGGCAAAAAGATATCATTCGAGGAGAACAAGCAAGTTTTAAGTCAAGAAAATAGTTAAAAGTACCAGGATCCTCCATGGAGAAACATGTACAAAGATAATTCTCGAGCTTTTGAATCTTGAAGATATTGTTTGAATATATATTACCTTATATATCATTAGCTGTAAATATCTAAAATTTAGGCTAAAATTATGTTATGTAAATTAGCTATTATGCTTTGTAACCAACTAGCTATTTTTTTTTATTTTTTTCTCCTAACTTGTAGGCTTATATACATGTACATATTCCTTTGTTTGTAATAGAATGAGAATATGGAGAATTTAATATTATTTTCCTTCTTATTTTAGGTTCTATTTTCTTCAAGATCATATGTTCTCCTTGGTATCAAAGCAAATAATGATCCTTGAATTCTACAATCCCCAACCGTCATGGATGGAGAAATATTTTCAAGTACATCCAAAAGTTCATCATCAAAGTTGATGTTTGAACATAATTCACCTTCCCCGTATTATCTGAATTCTTCTAATAATAAAGGTACAATTCTTATTTCTTATCTTCTCAAAGGTGAGAATTATCCAACATGGAGGCATGCTATGATGAACGCTCTTCCTGTCAAAAACAAGTTGTGTTTTGTTGATGGCTCTTTACCCAAACCAATTGAGAATAACCAAGAAACCCATGCTTGAGAAAACATAACTCAATGTTAATTTATTAGATTTCCAATGCCCTGGCTCTAGAACTACATGATAATGTTACGTATGTAGATACAACTTATGAGACGTAGGGAGATTTGCAGGAACACTTCCCTTAAGGAAATGTTCCATGTATTCATGAATTGAAACGTAAAATTTATCTGGCATAACAAAAAGATCTTAATATAGCAACCTACTACATCAAATTAAAAGGTTTTTGGGATGAATTAACAACTTTTTCTACCATTTCTTCATGTACATGTGGTGTTGGAAAAGAAATCTTGGTAGAACGAGAGAAGTAAAGGGTTCATCAATTTCTCATGGGACTGAATGATCAATATGGAATCATTCAATCTCAAATATTAAACATGGAACCTTTTTCCTTCAATCAACAAGACATATGATTTTGTAACTAAATAATAGAAGCAATTAGCCATTGCTTCAATTGGTCGCGATCATTCAACAAAGACAACAACCTTTGTTGTCAGACCCTTCAACAATCAGACAAGGGAATCTGCAGGAAAACAACCAAAAAGAAATCAATAAGGATGGATAAACAAATAAAAATGCATATAGTGCGATAAATCAAGGTATTCCAAAAAAAAATGTTTTATACTGGTTGGATATCCTTCAGGTTGGAAAAACAAAGCAAAAACTTCAAATTTGGAAAAGCAAAGCAAAAACCTCAAAAAAAAAATAGAACATGTTTCATTTAATGACACAATTGCAGGTTCAAGTCATCTACGGGTAATGATTTTAGTCTCACTCAAGAACAATAACTCATGTCCTTGTTTCCCTCTACTAGTTAGAATATATCAAACTTTGTTGGCAAGGTCACCTAATCTCATGATACTTCAAATTGGATCCTAGAAAATGATGCCTATGCACATCTTACATGTGATGCACCCCCCCTCTCTCTCTCTCATTATACTTGAAATGGAACATGTTTCATTTAATGACCTATTAAATTACCAAATAGGACATTTGTTTTTGTGTACTCTATTAGTCAAATTAAATTGTCAAATATGATTTTAAATCATGTTCTTTATATACCATCTTTCAAATGTAGTCTTTTTTCAATAAGTAGATTGACAAAAGCACTTCAATGTTCAATCATATTTTTCCCATCATTTTGTGTCTTATATGACCTCAAGTCAAAGAAACTGATTAGAATGGGTGAATTATGCGATGACTTATACTACTTCCATGGGCTTTAATTACCATTTGTTGCAATTGCATCTCTTTCTTCCCCTTTCACCTTATAACATGAGTGGTTAATTTATCTTTCATTTCATTATTTGTCATTAAATCCTGAATTATCTTGTGTCTCTTTTAAAAATTTAAACAAATGTTGTGATGTGTGTCATCGAGCTAAACAAACTCAAAATGTTTTTTCTTTAAGTAACAATAAATCTGATTTCCCTATTAATATGTTTTATTGTGACATTTAGGGACCTTATAAAACCCCGTATACTTCTAGTGCTCATTATTTTCTTATAATTGTTGATGATTGTATAAGATGCACCTGGGTTTAACTCCTCAAACACAAGTTAGAAGCACAAAAATACTTCATTCAATTTCATGTTATGGTTAATACTCAATTTAATCATAATATCAAACTAGTTAAAAGTGATAATGATCCAAAATTTATTACTGGTCATATGTCCAATTTCTTCTTTCTTAATAGTATTTCACATCAAACATCTTGTGTTAATACCCCACAATAAAACAAAATAGTAGAGTTGAAGCATCATCATTTGTTAGAGGTTGCTTGTGCCTTTTGATTTCAAGCAATATTATCAATCAAATTTTATGGTGAATGTGTTTTGATTGCCGCTTACTTGATAAATTATACTACTAAACCTAAATTATTTGGTAAGATTCCGTATGAGATGTTATTTACAAAGCCTCCATCATACTCTCATTTATGTGTTTTCGGTTGTCTATGTTATTTGTATGATAAAAATCAATTCAATGATAAGTTTTCTCCTTATTCTAAGCCATGTATTTTCATTTGTTATCCTATGAGGAAAAAGGATGTAGAGTTTGTGACATGGAATCACATAAAATTTTTACATCATGAGATGTCATTTTTTTTTTATAAAAATCAATTTCCTTTTCATTCTCACAACCCTCCAAAAGAACTAAATGTTGTTGTTTCCTAAAGAGCTCCTTAACACATCAAGATCCTAATGAGTTCGTCGTGTTCCCTCTCGTCTTGATGATTATGTGTGTTAGCTTCCTAGAGTAGATAAGTCATCATAACCTATATCCAATGCAGTTTCTTCATGTACTCTTTATCCTATATCATGTCACTTGTCTTATTCTCGATTTGTTCCATCTCATCAAGTTTTTCTTGCTGATATTTCCATTATTAGTTAGCCTAAATCCTTTTACCAAGCTGTCAAATAGTTGAAATGGTGTAAGACTATAAAACAAGAAATTTTTGCTATAGAGCAAAATCTTACTTGGAGTTTAGTGCCATTGCCTTCAAAAAAGAAACCAGTTGGTTCTTGTTGGATATTCAAAATAAAATATTAAGTCAGATGGTTCTATTGAGTGTTAAAAAACGTGTTTGGTAGTTCAAGGATATATACAGATTGAAGGTTTGGATTGTACCAAAACCTTTACACCTATTGTAAAATTAACTATTAAGTTAACCTAACAATCTGATAACCCAAGATAACCCAAGATTTTTTTTTGTATTGCATCTCAACCAGACAACTATGGTGATTAGAGATCATAGATAGAAGCTTTGGGTAATTATCCACATGCTTATAGAATAATAACACTTGAGTGGAGAAGGGGGAGGGAGTTTTGAGACAAACCAAACCTCTCACATTCTATTGAGAAAAATAATTAATTATCAAACAAAGATTAAGCAATTTCTAGTGTAAAATTAGCGGTTGTTTGTTGTTATTAGGCAGCATATACCTCTATGAATGTAGACCAGTTTAATAAAAAGACATAAACCTTCTTAATTATGTGAGTTCATTGAAAATAAAAGGAAATGATTAGATGACTACCAAATTGATGAGTTAATACATTATCTTGATTGCGTACTAATTTTTTTTCCAAACATCAATTTCAGATAAATCTGCATATTAATATCTAAGCTTAATTATTTTTCAAGATAAAATAGATAAAGATAGATAACAAGCGATGGTAAAAACATGTCTCTCTCTATACTTTTTTATTTTTAAAATATATAAATTTATTATAAAAATTAATTTATTTTATGTTTTTATATTTATTTTTATCTCTTTGACTAAACAAATCCCTATTCCTACTATTTTTATATTTTTACAATAATTATACGCTATGTTTATTATTAACAGAAAATGACTACTGAACATGTAAAATAAGAACGTCGAGAGAATTGCTTACTAGTTCTTTGTCTCTTAAAGTTTTTCTGCCATGATTCACCAAATGCAAACTCAATTGAGGCCTAATCACTTTCCCCGATGAATTAAATCACAACCTCTCAACAAAGTAATTATGGGTAATTTTTAACACAAGGTAGGTTAACTAGTCAGATTTTAGATTTGTTCCTCAATGGTCATAAGTTCGAGTCCTCTTAGAGCCACTAAAGGTTTACATAATCGTTAATTTTAATATCCATGAAATTAGTTGAGATATACGCAAACTGGTATTAATATCTATGATAATAATAAAAAAATATTATAGGCAATTTTTATTGAATTTAATTATTTTTGAGGTGGAGCAACGTGTATAAGAGTCATGTACGGGAGGTGAGAATAATGGGAGGCTGACATCACCGGAAAAACACATGGTGAAAGAGCATTTCCATGGAGAAGCCAAGATATGGAGTATCTGATTTGGTTGTGATATGTGATTTAATTTGGTGGTCAAAGAGGATGTGAAGTCGGGTTGCATGATAGAAGTGGATCCCACACAGTGGAAGAAGCGGTGGGAATCCATCATTAGGGAAGACAAATGTCATCATTTGCACGTGTTTATGGGCCACACCAAACTCCATCGTAAATGTATTATATGCCTTTGCATCCACCACACAACACAACACTACAAACTGTAGCTTTAGACCCGCTAACATCTCCATGCAAACAACCATGGATGTACATTAAGTTCCGTCTAGCTTAATTTACCTGTTGATTTCAAAAAATCGACTTATAAAATTTAATTTGAGATGGGCTCTAGCTAAATCCAGAAGATATTAACTGAATTAGGGTTTTAATAATCCGATTTACCTAATCAAAATCAACAAGGGTGAAGCCAGGAAATTTATATTTGATTTGCATGCTGGTATAATTTACAATATGCTCAAAGAATTGTAGCATGGAGTAAACTAGCTAGATGATGATATTCAATTTGGTCCCTGAGTGCTTTTCTTTTTTGCAAACAGGTCCTCTAGCTCGAATATATACTCCTTGATTTGACCCTAGATTTCTTAATGAGACTCAACTGGTTCTAATGAACTTCCCAGCACAGATAATGTTCAGTTGGTTCGAATATATACTCCTTGATTGATCCCTGGTTTTCCTTTTCTCATTAATTGTTGTATTTTCACCGTTTTAATTAATGGGTTTTTGTTTCCATGCATTTCTTCCTTGATCCTCTTTCAGCCCGGGAAATCCTACGGTTGTGCTTCGAAACGTAATTAGAAGAACTACGATCCAACAGCAATGAGAGAGATTTTCTGTGCTTGGAAGTTCATCAAGGGGGTCGGATCGGGGCCAAACATGTCGGTAGGAGAAAAGTCATGACATGTGGCTCCAAAAACCATCACAGGTTAATCATAAATTAGATAGAGAAAGGAAGGGTGTCGTCTTCACCTTCTTTATATTGCTAATCACTTTATATTTCTATACTCTAGTTTTCGTTTTGCTTGGAAACCTTTTTAGCTTGGAAATTGATAGAAAGGGATCGTTGATGCTCCATTGTTACTGCCCTTTTAATGTTAGTGTGCATGGTGCCAAATAAAGTGATGGAAGGCATCATTGTTTGGATTGAAATATATTCTCCAACTAGATTTAGATGGGCATCTTTATATATACTTAGCTCATGACTTTATGGCTCTACAGAGTAATTCTCTTTGCTTTTCCATCCTCCTTTTTCTTTTTTCTCGAGAAAGAGAGCAAAGTGAGGGGGATAAAAGAGGGGAAGGATGAGGAGCATGATCGCATGGTGAGAAAATTGTCATGTCGTGTAAGGGAAAGTGGGTGCAGATGTTGAGGGAAAGGGATTTTGTTTCGAGAGTAAATGGATGACAGTCCAAACACAATTAATTGAATTGATGGCACTCATAGATCCTCACTGTTTAAACTTTTCTTTCTCTTTTCCTCTAGTAGGAGTGTAGCAATCCTCCATATATGTACGCCCACACACCCCCTGCTTTCTTTAGCCTTTATTTATCCTATGTTTTCTTTTTTAACCTCTTTGTGGTGCACAAACTCAAAAGAGTTCATCTTTGACTCTCCTCTTGCAAAGTCCAAACGTCCCTTTCCTTTCCCATCTTGCTTTTCTTATAGGAATAATACCCTTCCTGAAATGTCTGAAAATCAAAATCCAATAACACAAAGCCCAAGTGCCACGCGTCCCCCTCCAATATGTTGTTGCCATCTCAAATGAATCAAGCTTCAGATTTCTTTGGGCTGCGTTTTCAGCTTCCCGCCAAAGTAAACCACATATATTAAAGCGGGGCCAGCAGGTCAACCCGAGACTCGACCAATCGGACTCGAAATGGACTAAGATTAACACGAATAATCTAACTGGTATGGTTTGAGTTTTAAAAAACCCTACTCGGAATGGACTAGGATTAACACGAGTGATCTAGCTGGTCAATTCATAATTCAATCATAACTCAATTTGATTTTTTCTTTTCAAAACAACATTGTTTTAACCGATTCGGACCAACCTCGGTTAATATGTCCAACCCATTATATGCATTTAACAACTTCGCACGGAACAAAGGAGTGAACCTAACTTTTGGTCACCACCAGGTTTTCTTTTTTTTGCCGAGAAATAGTTTTATTTTGAAAAGTGATTTTCAAGAAAAGTTAATTCCTGAAAAATGTATTATTTTTTTTATATTTGGCATT
>Ga0307517_10008210_pt1 | contig 15014 bp, 7 predicted proteins | sample 23_EM_MG_FD_194515 | JGI IMG/M metagenome (GOLD analysis project Ga0307517, IMG submission 194515) | Populus trichocarpa ectomycorrhiza microbial communities from riparian zone in the Pacific Northwest, United States - 23_EM | ecosystem: Host-associated > Plants > Roots > Unclassified | place...
TACAATTATAACTCCCCCCCCCCCCCTCATTTTTTAGGCTCTGTAGAAATTGGATATCCCCTTTAAATAAAATGTTAGCCGTTTCCTTTTACTAGGATGATATGGTTTCTTTGAAGCAAGTAGTATTCATTTTTTCTTTGGCATTTAACTTATTCTACTTTGTCAAGTAAGAGATACATTGTTCTTAATCTCTGTTTTCTAACTACAGATCTAAAACTTTTGACTTGTCTTAGATAAAAAAATTGCACCGAAGGCAGCAAATGATGTCAAACTGATAAATGCTGGGAAAATCCTGGAAAACAACAAGACCGTTGGCCAGTGTAGGGTTCCTTTTGGGGACCTCCCAAAAGGGGTCATTACCATGCATGTTGTTGTCCAGCCATCTTTAGCCAAAGCAAAAGCAGGTAGTTTTAGTATTTAACACATGAATATATGTTGCCTTTATGCACGGTAAAAATCTTGTTCTGAAATGCTACTCTTATGTGCTTCCATATTGTTATGTTTGAAGACACATATTCATGTCTTCTGAGGAACAACACCTCTGAGAACATCTTCTGAGACAGTATTCAGCTAAAATTGTCATGAAAAGATGTTATCAAATCTTGATTTTCATTCAGATGAAAACTCCGATCTGTAATAGGATACAGCTGTAATTAGAGTTTTTTTTTTCTTCTCCTCTCTCCTCCAATGTGCTTTATACAAGTTCAAACTTATGTTGTTTGTTTGTCTGAACAGAGAAGAAGGTAGACGATGCCCCAAGAAAAAAGTTCTGTTCATGTTCCATATTATAAGGGAGTCGGGCTCCTTGAAGGTTTAAGCTTGTGAGGTCGCCTCGAAGTTCCTAGGATCTCATGGCGATGGAAATCAGTTACTGGGAAGACAATAACTTGTAAAATGATGCCATCCCTCATCTCACTCTACATGTTTGTTTGAGGGCATCCCCGTGTAACAGTGTGCTGGTGATGTATTTACACTATAAATGGGTGTTTATGTATTTTTATAGCTGCAAGCCTGCACTCTCATTTTATATTTATTTTATACAAGGCTTACGGGTTTGATCTTCGCTGAAATCTTATAATTAAGTAGAACGACTTAAATTGGCCACTGGTTGAATTCCGATGTGCTGTTATTTGTGAGACCACTCAATTCTGCTCTTGCAGCTTGTGACCACATGTAAGGAATCAGACGCACATTTTCTGACCAGGCAATATCAAGGTGGGGAGAACTTGTGTCTTTTTCTTATTAGTTGAAGATATGTTTGTTTTTGTTTTTTAAAATTGTATTTGAAAAAATTGAAATATATATATTATTTATTTCAAATTATTGTTTTTTTGTGTTTTCCTTGGTATTAAAAATAATTTTAAAAAAATCAAAAAATATATTATTTTAATAAAAAAAAAAAACCAAATCACATTTACAAGGGAATGGAAATCAACCTTGTAGGAAGAGCTCATGTGGGGGAAGAGAGAAGGGTTTTGCTGATTGTCATTATGTACGGGAAAAATGATTGTGTGCCCCATAACTTTTGTTGTAATCATGGCATTAATGAGATTAAAATACAAAGTTGATGGCATCACAATCTTAATTAAGCAGAGTGCCTGATGGATGCATGTCAGCGTTCCCTTCCACGTAAAATCTGTTAAAGAAAGGAGTGGATTCGTCCTCATCTCACCATCAATCTCGAGAAGGTGTGCATAGTCCAATGGGCACGACATCTAGGGCGGGAATGATATTCTGGAGTCCAGATCCTGTATCCAATAAAACAATTATCTTCTCATTATTCAAACAGGAAATAGTAGATAAATGAATTAAATGGTGTTTGACCTAATCCTAGCGAATCAAAAAAGAAAAAAAAAGAAAAGAAGATCTTTTTCCCTATAAAACAAACAGAGTACACACATCATTGATCATTCCTCTTATCCCTTTTTTTGACCTTAGTTGATTCTTTGGCATCTACCTTGTTTTTCTTGTATGGATTTACTTTAGACAAACAATACATATAAAAAGTCTGTGGATAACAGGAGCTTGCACATACACGTACGTGAAAAGGAAAGAAGATTGATTAAGATCAGCATCTCCATGCAGAAGCAGCAAGTATGGCTCTATCTTGCCACCCCAAGAGCAAGCAGCCTTTGTCCTCTGTCAATCTGTACCCATCACAGGAATACAAGCCCAATAAGATCTTGGACTGAGTCACTGCATTTGCACTCAGTGGCACCCCCTTAAACCCTTTCCCTTCCATTAGCTTCCTCCATTTCTCAAGCCTCTCATGTCTCTCAAACCTCTCTGCTCCCTCACATGCCACTATGTTCCTTATCTCTGGAGCAAATATGTACTGCTCCACTTTTGCCCTTTGTGAAGAATCTGGCGGAAAAGTTGAATCCAAAGAGTCAAAAATTGCTGAATAATAGTGCAATGCCTCCAGGAACCTACCTAAGAAGTATGGTCCGTTATGGCTTGCTTCTTGCTCAACTACTGTTACTATGTTTGGCGCTTGGTCACGGATCATTGCTAATAGGTTCCCCAGGCAATTCCCGGGGACACGGTGGAGCCGGTTAACAGAGTTAACAGCAAGAGCCTCACCAACCCTTCTATTGAACATGTGTGGTTTAAGGTCTACGAGTTCTTCAGCAACTGGGTGGTACTCAAATGGAACATGAAGAGAATGAGCTAGTTCTGTCAAGCACCGACCGGTCTCTCTAACATTCTCCATAGAGGATCCAACTCCAGTTATTCGGAGGAATGGAGCGCCACCAGGTCTAGCTGCTAGGGCTTGCATGAAAGCTGGCCATTGATAGCCTTGAAGAATGTCTAGGTCAATAACATGAACACGTTCTTCAGTTTCAAAGGCCTCAAAAATTGCTTGATTAGCAGTGAAATGAGCAAACTTTACGTAAGGGCAAGCTTGGTAAAGTATTTGGTAAATTTTGAGAATTTCCATGGAGTTTGGAGGGAAAGGAGAGAAGGCTTTTGAAGAGGAGGTACTAGGTTTAGTTGTAAGGGTTGCAGCTAGCCTAGCACTTAGGGCCTCAGTGAAACAGGACGCAACTCTTTGCATGGAGTCGCCAAGGGGGCTGACGACTCTATTCAGGTGGTGGAGATATCTTCTAGCTAGCATGTAGTCTTCATTGGATACCGCCTCAGCACAAGCAAGGAGGAGGTTCAGTAGTTGGAGGCCACTATCTTGTTCCTGCAAAAAATAAATATATGACCTTAAGATTTGTATTGTGTAATGAAGGAAAATGTGCTGATATAATTCCTAGTCATTGAATATTAATAGATAGTACAATAATACCCTAACCAATTAGAATAGGACTTCTGCAAGTAGTTCAAGACAGAACGTCTTTAGTTTTGTCGTGCATATTCACCCTCACCTTTCACTTAAAAGTGAAATAGATTCATGAAGATCCAATTTGTTGTCTTGTCATGTTAAGCAATGATATCCTTTTCTACTATTATTATTGGATGGTTGGGGGGGGGGGGGGGAGATTACCTGCTCAGAGCCAATAGGAAGAGATACCATCAAGGTATGGTTAAGACTCTGTGGTTGCTGTTGCAGGGATTGGGTTGTTGGTGGAGGCTGTGGTTGTGTTGTTGGTTGTGGCAGCGGCTGCGGCTGCTGCTGGTTTTCCTGTAATAGTTTCTGTGATGATGGTGCAATTCCAATAGAACCCATCTGAAAAATATCGCTCTCCTGTGTCATTGGTGAGCCTGATGATGTTTCACTCACCGATCCAGAACAAAACCTGGAGGGATTCTGTATAGTCAAGCAATCCAACATTGCAGGAACTGTGGTTGACATATCAAACAATTGTGTTGAACTTCCACTGCTGCCTGACATCTTAGGTGGTTGTTGGTATCCTTCTCCGTACCCATCTCTTTGAAAATCATCCAAGAAGTCCTCAATACCTGGTAAAGAAAGGCTCTCAACTTGCATGAATTGATTATTTGGAGAGTTACACATTCTATGGAGTGGACTCTGTCCCTTCCCTTTGTGGATACTACTGAAAGCAGCTCCAAGCTGAGATAAATATCTAGGAGGAGAGCAGCCTGAAAGACTCTGCCCTTGCATTGCATGAGCATAATTGTGATTGTAGCTTGAAGTTTGTGGCGATGGCAAGTTCCTCACTGGAGATGAGATCATGAAGTCAGAGTCAAAATTATCAGTGAAAAAGCTCTCCCACATGGAACTATCAGGTGACTGGACTTCAACATCTCCATCCAACTCAAATTTGACTGCAGGTAAGTTTAGGCTTGTTGGGGTTAGGCTATTTTGTTCAAATTCAAAAGACTGAGTAGTTTTTTTAGATTCAGTGACTGATGATGACTCATTAGGAGAAGTTGGTTGCAACTTGTTGCATGAGTTCTCGCTCTTGAGAGACCCCATGCTTCCACAGAGAGCATTAATCATCTTTTCTCTCTATACTTTGCTCAATTCCTCGCTCAAACAAAAAACGAAAGTGAGGTTTTTGGTGTTTCTCCAATGCTGCTCGCTCACATGAAGCTAGAGCTAGCCCTTCTAGTTGCTATAGGGGAAAAGCTAGGGGGGCTGTTTTTTCTCTTTTTATTTGGACAGAATTTGGCATTTGTCTCTTTGTCCAGTATGCATCGGAAAGGGCAAGAGAGGCAGAGACAAAACGCTAATCCAACGCCGTGTGGTTGGAGGTTAGTGATTCAAGACACCAATTTTATCACCCCTAACAAAGCTCTCTCTGTAATCAACCAAAGCCTAGCAGTTTTCTCTAGGGACTTGATTTGTCATCTCCCTGCGGAATGCTTGTGCTTGCACTAAATGACATTTTCATGGCGGGGCCCCACTTTCTTGGGCCGGCCCAGCTCAACAAGAGAGTTTGGAATAATTGGACCCTTTCTCATTCTGCAACAGCTTAAATTGGAAAGTACATCAATACTTGATTGGAGATTTGTGATAAAATATAATGAAGAGAGGCACGATTTTCCCTTTTTTTTAAATTTTTTTGTTTTTTAGAAAAGAAAAGGAGGGATATGGGCCCACTGAAAATGACAATTCGGACAAGGACCTCAACAATGCAATATTCTGAAAAGGACTTTACCATATGCATTATGACAAAAAGAATTACATTTGTTTTTTTTTTTTTTAACGTGAGTGTTCGGCACCTCCGGTGATCATCATATTAGCAACTACATGATTCGAACCTAAGACCATAAAAAGAGCAAATCTTTTAGTCTCAAACTCTTACCACTGACCATCTATATTTGTTTTTTTATATTATAGACTAGCGAGGAGGGCCTAACATTACACAACATAACATTAACACATTTACAAGAACTAATAATTAAAACAAAATATTATTTTATTATTTTGCAAGACAGAAAACCTTATCCTTTTTACTATATGAGTACTGTGACATTAAGGCTTCTATTGAAAATAGTTGGTCTTACTAGACGACATATTCTAACATGGCAATTTTAATTAACTCTCTTAATACAATCTTAATGGGTTAGAACATAAATCATTCGATTATAAAAAAATCCCATTTCACTGAAATTATAAATAACGAAATCAAGGAGTGACTCTTCTTCTTGTAAGAAAAATCAATCCTAAGCTAGAGCGGATCGTGGCTAGTTTTGCTAATTTACAAAATCAAAGTCCCATTGATTTTACAAGAGCGAAATATGTGATACAATGGCGGGCAAAAACCAAAGAATAATAATAATAATAATAAAAAAAGGGGTGGATGGAGAGGAGGAAGGAGGGGGGAAAAGAGGACAAAAAAGGAGACACGGGCAAGGTTGTCGTCGGTGGCGCCGCCTGGGCCTTGGATTTGCCAAAGGAATGAAGTGCTTGTCCCTAACTCCTTTTGCTCTTAGGCGGCATCTTTTTTTTTTTTATATATATATATATAAACAATACAACTATTTTTGGTTCACTATCTTACTATTCGATGGTAAATAATAAATTATTATTTTTATAAATGATTTTAAAAACTTACATTTACATTGATATGATGTATTTTTAAAAAATTAAATTTATTTAAATACTGAATTTAAAAAATTAAGAAATTAACCTTTTTAACCATAAAACCAACCCAAGCACTTAGAAATTTGAATATTCACAATCAAAGTAAGACAACCTTTTCATTTAAGGATTGCGTGAAAGTGAGGTAGAAGTTGTGGTTCAAAGTGTTTTTTTTTCAGAAATATATTAAAATTATGTTTTTTTTATTTTAAAAAAATTATTTTTGATATTAACACATTAAAATAATATGAAAATATATAAAAAATTAATTTTAAATAATTTTTTATTTAAATTCTTAAAAAGTATAGTTTCAACCAGCGATATTAAACATCACCACTTAACCATCGCATGTTACATAAAGCCAATTTTGAATCACGTTCCACGCATTCATTAATTCATTCCTATCTAGCCAATCAAAAACTTGCCTCATGGCATGGAAACATTTCCATTGACAATGTAAATGAACAAGAGTGTTTGTCCAATCTGGCTGACAAAGCTTTCTCTTGTATTTGTCAACAACTAAATTATTTAATAAATCCAGGATGAAATATCTATGCGTATATCCCCTTTTACTTAAACCTTTAAATCATGGTATATACAAGGCTGTTATGTACACTAATTTCTTCTTCTTTTTTTTAGTTTTTCTGTGCATAGAGAGAGTCAAACCAGAAACATTCAGGCTTTAGTTCATGTCAGTAGCCCTGAAAGAACTTCAAGATCAGCTACACATCCATGCAAAAGTTTCTAGCTAGATTGCAGTTAGGCTAATACAATAACTAGCCAGGATCAATGGCCCTTTGTGCCCCCGTGAGCAGTGAGGAAGCTAGGAATTTTATTTTTGGGGCCCAAATTGGGGAAAAACTTTTAAAGGGTTATAATTTAAAATTTTCTATTTTTTTTAAATAATTTTAATTCCGTATATTTAGTGAAATAAATCATCCAACCCTTCAAAAAATTATAGCTTCTGTCTTTGCAATCTGGCCGTGTACAGCTTTGTTTACTTTCAAGTCTTGAATGCATTAGCACAGTTTAGCTCATTGACAGTGGCTAGGCATGCAGGCCTACTTGAGCCTAATCCTGATCACTGATCATAACACTGGAGCTTAGTCCTGACCTCACAGCCAAACGTGGGAGCGAGGACTTTGTGCAGACAAAGAAGCCCTGGAATATATCAGTATATCCCACCACTAAAAAAATCAAGAAAGTGCAGATAAGGAATTGCTTCTTCTCAAAATAAAAACAAAAACCCAGAAGCTTGTTCTTTAGACCAGGTCATGCACTGTTTTTAGTGCAAGCAAAAACTTGGAATTTCAACGTTAAGGCGCAAGAGAAACTTGTAGCTCTTTATTTTTTTCTTGAGAAAAACAAATAAGCAGGTAGTTAATGACTGTCTGTAATTGGTTGATAGGATCCCGGAGGAACAAAACAAATTTAATTTGTTTCACGAATTGTTTCCATGCGTAAGAATTAACAAATTATACAGCTATGTATTAGCCGTCGTCTTGCTAGTTTCTTCCGCATACATGATGATGTCCGCATGAAGAGCAGCTGAGTTCAAGAGCCAAGCCTTGAATAAACAGCTTTCTAGCATTCATTGTATATGATCTTCTTGGACTATTTACTGGCCGAAAACTATGGCTAAGTCAAGGCACGCATCTTTCACAGTTTTATTGTTATATTACTGGAAATCTCCATTAAAGTTCTAGCTAAGTTTGAAAACTTAAGTTTGTCACGAGGTCTGTTTAGTCTTGATGTGTTTACAAGTAAAATACCGTTTTAGCATCGTTTTGTTTTTGTGGTTGGGATTACTTTTTGCCCCAATTATTGGTTTAAAGGAGTTTGGTTTGCATAATTTCTACTAAAAAAATTATTTTGGATTTTGATTTTAGAAAAGCTATAATGTATAATTTTTTTTAAAATTTGTTATTTTAAATCACAACCACCGTAAAAACAACTATAATATCAAATATACATTAATGCATGTTTGACATTGCAATAACTTCTTTTTTCAAAGTGTTTTTTAAATTATTTTTTGCCTGAAAAATATCAAATTAATGTAGATTTCAATAGTTATTTACGATGATTTTAACATTTAAAAAAAAATTAAAAACAAATCTGAAAAAAAACTATTTTAATATATTTTTAATTAAAAAGTACCCTACACCATATTAACCAAGACACACTAATTATAATAACATTCATGCATGAACAAGATGAAAAGAAGAAAGTTTTGAACAAATAGGGAGAATGGAATCTAAACATATCATTGTTACCAAGCTTGTAGTCCTAATTTGGTCATAAACAAGAAACAAGGCTGTCTCAAGCGGTTGACCAATTAAACATAGTTGTCTTCATATCTGGAATAATGGATCATGGGCCTATACTGTGGTGGAGGTCTTGATTGAAAAAAACCAGGTGGCTGAAGTACTGGTGGTTGTGGGTACGTTGGCTGAATATAATGTGGATACGGTAGCATAGCTGGACTTCCGTACACAGTTGGTCCATGAATTTGACTTCCATACTGTGGCCTCTCCCAACATGGTGGGAACTGTGGTCTTGAACCTCCGTAAGGCATAGCAGACATTCCTAGAGAAAACACATTGCCAGGAGCCTGCGTGTTGTTGGGCCTGAAAACTGGAGGAGCACCATGAGGCAATTTGGGTTTAGCAGCATCCTGCAATTTACTAAACAAACCCAAAAGCCAGCAAAGTTTCTTTCTCTTTTTGGTGCTAGAAACAATTGGAGGTTTGGCCCCAGTAGTACCAATATTCTGGCTTTTAGATACTTTTTCATCGTAATTTCGATCACAGTCGCATTCAGAATCGGAGTCATCGTCACAGCAAGAACAGTCTGATGAGTCTCCTTTGACAGGGTCCTTTTCGGGGGAGCAAAGCACTGCTTTTTTGCCCCACCTTGCAAATTTCTGTATAACTATTTGAGGGTCTATTGTGCCTGTAACAGCTACCAAACCTTGTTCTGTATCAATGGTGATTGCAAGCACTCCTGGAAAATGGAAAACAAAATAAAAAGAAGAAACAACGAGTTTTACTAAGAACTAGTAAAAAAATGGAAACCCAGTTGCTTATTTACTTGCAAAAAAATACATGTGGCTAAGCTGATGAGACTATCTGAGACCATGATGGCCCATAAAAACATCAAGCATGCTACTGATACTAGAGATATTACATTCATATTTATTGAAATAAAGCATGTTTCTTTACTAAAAGAAATATATGGAATGAAATGGGTGCAAAAGAGAACCAGAGAATTTCTCCAACTTTTCCTTCGCCCTCCTAGGACAGGCTGAACAACACTGAATATTCACTTTCAAATAAAACCTCTGCAAGCAAAGAATAAACCTTATCAGAGAAAACAAAAGGAAGAGATCACAAAAAAACCTTTACAGCACAACACTTACAGTTACCGGAGCATGGCCATGGTGAATTTTAGGGGCAAACGCATTTTTCTTTTCCATTGAAATAACTCGGTGTGATCATATACTGTTTTTGTACCAAGAAAAAATCAATCAAATACTGTCTCCATGGGAAAATGAAGAAAGCAAAATCTATATGAAATGGAGGGCTAGGGTTGTTGCATAGAGATGCTTAATTAATGTAGTATATTTGACACAATTGATAGATTGATTAGAAAATATTCAACTACCTTAAATAAAGTTCGTCAGCAACATATATATTTTTGGTGAGTTATCGCAAAATTGATTTTTTTTTTTAATCTTTATGGTACCTTGGCCTATGTTTTTTTTTTTAAATTAATTAAGAAAACATATCTTAAGTCTATCAAAAAAAAAAAAAAAGACAACATATTTTAAGGAGCATGTTTTTTTTTTCTTAGAGAAAATTACATTGATTATCTTGTAGTTTAGTTCTTTTTTTTTTACCTCTAATTTTTTTGAAAAAATTATAGTTTACATCCTAAAATTTATAAGTTGATAACACTTTATATCCTTATTAAGATACATCAAAAAATATTAAATATTAAATTATTGACAAAATTATCATTATATTTTAATTAATGATTAAAAAGCTTTTGTAATATTATAATTACTACTTTGCCATCAAACATATAATTTTGTCATTAGCTTAGCACAGTGACTAAGCTGCATTGTAAACAGCAGAACGTGAATTATAACTCATTTTCTGCATGTTTACATGCATAAGAATAAGAAAAATAAAGGGGGAAGGAGAAGGAAAAGCTCACCTGGCGCAGGGGTTGCGACTGCCATCGCTGGTCTAGCGTGAGGACTGTGGAAGTGTTGGTGGCTCACGACGGAGGCTGGAGATGTTGGTGGCTAGGTTGCTGTGGTGCAAGAAGAAGAGGAAGTTTATGGTGGAAAGGGGGAAGCTTGCGGTGGTTGTCTCTATCACCAGCGAGGAGATGGGTTTGAAAAGATGTTGGGTTGTCATCAATCACGACGTGGGGGAGGTTGTGGTGGTTGAAGAAGCCAAAGTTATGGCAGTGGAGGAGACAAGAGAAAGGCTAGCAACTGGAAAAAAAAATTGGGGGAGGATGATTTTTTGTCAACTTTAGACCCTGATTTCTACTTTCTCAAGGTATGGAATCCACCCCTATTTATAGAGGTGGAAGAGGAAGATTTTGTCTATACTGGTACCAAATATTGGCCCTTGATTCGAACCGGAAGGATCTCAACCGTTGATTCAAATTTGCCATCATGAAATGTCAAATTCTGGCAACTCAAGGTTGTTTAAGTTGGCCTTTTTGGGGTAGTGTCAAGGACGTTATAGTGTCAATTGGCTAGAAAGTACCATATCGGGGTATGGTCAAGTGTCAAGCCATCATGTTAGAGTATGATTTGCCTGGTTTGGTTGAGAGATAAAGCATTAAATGATCTGAAAATGTGGCCACCCGATCAGTTTTCGAGTGAAAAAATGATGAAGAAATTGAATAGTATTAGACGACGTGTTGTCTGGTCTGTCTTTTTTTTAATGTTTGGGTAAAAACTAGCATCGTTTTGGTCAAAATGCATTGTTTCATTTAAATAAAATGGTGTTATTTTGGCTTTTAAGGTTTTAATTTAGGGATTTGGACAAAGTTTAATTTGGTCTTTTGGCTTTTAATTTCTTTCAATAGCACCCCTAATTGACCCAAAACTTCTTATTTTATGCAATTTTGTTCCTGCCGAACTTCAATAACAGCCCCAAATTCTAGTGTCTTTTTCACATTAGTCATTGGTCTTAGATTTATGCAGATTGACCCTTAATTGACCATTAAACTTTTAAATTTTTTTAATTTCACTCTTGATTTCAATCAAATGGGTCGTTAGAGTTTGACACCTTTTTCAAAATGGTTATTGGTCGTGAATTTCTTCAATTTAGCCCTTAGTTGACCCCAAAACTTTGATTTTCTTGTGATTTTACCCATGATTTGAACCAATTGACTTTGTAAAAAATAAATTTGATCATTTAAAATTCTAATCTTCTTTATTAAGCTCAAATTGAGCTCCCAAACTTAATGTTTCACCAATTAAGCCCCTAATAAAATTAATTTGACCAATTTAAAGTATAATTAAGTCCTTGCACCTAATTAAATCCTTTAATTGGACTCAAATTAATTCTTAAATATAATTAAGCCATAAATTCAACTAATGATTAAATCAAATTGACCTATTAAAAATCTAATTATGTCCCTCGACTTAATTTTTATGCATATTCGTCCAATAATCATTTAATTTGATCTTAAATGTATATTGTCTCTCAAGTTTTGGGCACAACAAGGTACGATTAGGCTTCCAACTTCATTCAAAATTGTAGCTTGATTTTATGCATATCTAAAATCCTTCCTCACCAGTTTTTTCCACATCACCAGTCTTCTTGCTATTATTATTTATTTTTAATTTTTTTTTATTTTAAAAGAAAAAAGAGGTAAATTTTAAGGAATAATCGAAAAATAGTTTATGACAAGGAGCATATTTTTTCTTTAATCTTGAGAGAATCACACTAATAATCTTGTAGTTTAATCATTTTTTTCACTCTGTCGCTATTCTTTTAAAAATTATATTTTACATCTCATAATTTATAAGTTGATAACACTTTATATCCTTACTCGTGTGCGCCAAAAAATATCAACAAAAAAGATTGAATTATTTACAGGATTTCAATTACATTCTAATTAATGACTAAAAAGCCCTTGCAATATTAATATTATAACTTTTTCATCAAACATATAATTACTACTTTCCCATCAAACTTGAATCACAACTTTGTAAAAAATTAAAAAAGAGTTAAAACTTTCATAGCGGTATTTCATCAAATACTTCATATGCAATACAAAATTAACCTCAATTTCATGACACTCATTTGGATTTTGGATACCAAAAAATCAGCCAAAGTCATCTCCTTATTATCCCTACTATGGTAACAAGCAATACCATGTTATCCTTATCAACTTCAACAATCTCTTCAAGAAGTTTAGTTTTCGTATATTACTTAGAGTCTATATTTTAAGAATCGTGAATTCTAGTTTGTTAGCAAGATACATCGGGTTTGGGTAATAGGTCACCTTTCTCATGGTTTGTTTTGTTTTGGAATCCAGAAGCAAGATACATTAGGGTTGAGTTACGCAATGATTTTTTCATTCTAAGCAACTCACTTTTTTTTTCATTTTTTACTTGTATTCAATTCACACATCTTAGTGGTTTAAATCAAGTCATGTTCATCTGATGTTTTATTAAAATCTCTCGTCTAAATGAAGTCATCCCTTCACTCATGTTTTGATGGAAAAAAAACATTTGCTCAATGGTGGCTAATTGGAAAAGAATGATCATCTTCTTCACCCCAATCTCATATATAAATCAAGCCATACACCTTTAGTTTTTCAACAAAATCTAGATATATTTATTTCATTCTTTCATACATAACAAAATATTTTAATTAATTACTAGGTTTCATTTCTTAGAAGGTTCAATACTATAAATAAAGGCTCGAGATATAGAAAAAAGGAGAAAAAACCCTCCACGTACAAATAGACATAGAAACAAGTCTAAGTGTGTGTTTGGTTTTGTAGTAACTTTTGCAGTTGTGGTTTGAAAAAATAGATTAAAAAAAGCTATAAATTGTAATTTTTTTTAACAAAAATTTCTAGAAAGAGTTTTCAGTAAGACTTGTGCAAGATTATGGTGTGTGTTGATTAATCAAATACTTTAAAATTTACAGTTAGGAAACAACACAAACTGTACCACAGAAACAAACAGAGCCCAGCTAAAAGAGAGAGAAAAATAAATGAAAAGCTACCAAAAAAACTAGCCACCTTTCATCCTCTTTTCCCGAGTTAAAAGCCATCAACCATCATTCTTTTTCTTTCACAACAATACCCATTTTCAATCGTCAACCACCATGTCCAACTACTAACATTAACATAGCTCTTCATTTTCCTCCCTCTCTTACCAGTACCTACCATTTTCTCTCCACCACGTCGTCATCTCTTCTTCCTTTGCCATCTACTAAACCAATAATCTTGATCCACCACTTACCATCCCATGTAAACCACCACAATATCTCATAGCAACACCATAAGCTAGTCTCGAATTCACCTTAAGATTCATCCCAATCACAACCCAAGTCAGTCTTAAAATTAGCCTTAATCACAAATTGAATCAACCTATAAATATCAACAACCAGGTCAGCCTAAATCTTGACCATTTATGGGTTTTTTATGGAGTCATATTCAACATGTGGAGACATATGCCATCACTAAAAATTTTTCCCAACACTGTTTGTGCTAGTTTACACAACTTCCAATCAATATTAGCTGCCCTTAAAGGTCATTTTTGAACCCTAACATATTGATTTGTCTACTTTTTAAAATAATTTATAATATTGTTAATTTTTGTTTATTTTTTAAGTATCTTGTAATATTATTGATTTTTATGTATGATTGTTGAATACTTCAGGTGTTATAGGTTGTGCCATTGCGTGGAAACTCTGAGTTTATGAAATAGGCTAAGATTAATATTTTATATGTAGAGCAAGGATAAAAATCAATGCCCTGCAATGATGTTGGAAGGATTGAGTTTGAATTTGGTTTATCAGAGGTGTAATGGTTGGTCTTCATGTTGATATCTTTAGTGTGAACATATGTTTATTCATCGTAATGCTTGGGTTATAATAAAAATTCTCAATCCATTTTATGTGTTATATTTTTTTTTATTTCATGTTTTATCATGGATCTACTATCTTTTATTTGAGAACAAGATGAGATGACCCACTAAACAACTCTTATCCTTGGATCTTAAATATCAGATAATAGAATTAGTATATACACGTTCATGTCACTTATTATATTATTTATGTGTTTTTATTTGTGGTGTTATGTATTTGTTTTCATTTATTTCGAGAACTCAACTAGGATTGGATGGTTCGTTCTCGATTCCTATCCTTAGATGTTGATTATTGAGTATTTAAATTAGTAATTACATGTTTATATTAGGTCCAATGTTTGTCCTTTAGTCAAATTTGAAATTAGGTCATCTTCGGACCCAAATCCAAAACAACTCTTTAATATAAATTTTTTTTAAAAAAAAAACATTAGGTTGAGGTAACCCCCAAGCATAACAAACACATTAATTTTAAAACAAATAATTATGCAATTTATCTTAGGTAGAATGAATAGGGTGATCATATCTTTTCTATTACATAATCAACTTCTTACCTAAAACCTCTTAAAGACCATTTAGGATTTTTTAGTTATCATAAAACTAATAGCCGACTACTTTTCCAATTTTGTCCCTTTTGACTTGTAGCTCACTGATATTTCCCTTACAACAATTATATTAAGAAATTTTATCAAATGGATATGAGGCTCATCTACCACCTCTATCTGACGAAAAACTTAGGATGGTGTCCAGACATGGAGGAATAGGCACAACATATTACATAGAAAGAAAAGTTTAATGGACTAGCCTAAATACACAGACCCAAACCCTCAATCTCTAATTTTATACTTGGGGTCAAACTTCAAATTATAAAAGAAGATCAACATG
>Ga0307517_10008211_pt1 | contig 15013 bp, 18 predicted proteins | sample 23_EM_MG_FD_194515 | JGI IMG/M metagenome (GOLD analysis project Ga0307517, IMG submission 194515) | Populus trichocarpa ectomycorrhiza microbial communities from riparian zone in the Pacific Northwest, United States - 23_EM | ecosystem: Host-associated > Plants > Roots > Unclassified | place...
TGTGGTGGGATCATAATCGACTTTGAAATCCAGGTTCTGTACCCATGTGAAAGCGAATCCGGCCGCATCGTAAAACCATAGCATATCTGGGCGCACGATATAACCCATAGAATAAGCGCGCCGTGAGGGATACGGAACCTGTGCTTCTCAGCCGCCACGTTGTAGGATATCAGAAGACCTCTGGAGCAGTTTGAGTTCAAATTGGTTGTGGTACGTAAATGGATGTCAAGGACAAACCGAACGAAGCTCTGCTGTGCAATCCCTGACTGTAGTCCCGCGTCCACGGACTTTATCGCAATCCCCGCAGCGATGGATCCTGCCATCAAGGAGAACCAGCCCCGAGCACGAGTGCTGGTCCGCAGGTATTTCGCCAGTTCCTCCTTTGCCGACTCCAGATCGTGGAACAAACGGTCTCCTCCGGTTCGCGTTGGTCCCGCGCCGTTCGCCTGGGGAACGGGATCCCAGTGAGGTGATAACAGCAATGGGAAAGAGTTATAGACCAATCGGTACAGGAATACAAAGGTTCCTGGGGCGGACAAGGCGTTGGTTAATGATCGGGTGGCTAGGCTGATGTGACTATCCTACCAAGCAACGAGGCAAGTTGACGTGGCGTCTCTCCGAGCAAGGCCCTTCTCAACGCCTCGACACGGAGGTGCCTGTCGTTGGTCGGGGGATTAGCACTGTTGCAGTCAAGAAAACACTTGGTCTCGCCTTGGTATTCGTCTCACTTTCGTCGACAGAAGAGCTAAGTTGATCCCGACACGGAGAAGGTATCCCAGTGCTCCCGCTCCTGGGAACCCAGATGGGCGTGGTCAATCGTACAGGCTGTTGCGCAGATGGGGACACCCACTAATTCCTCCTCGGCCAGCATGTCGCAGGCACTCGAGGAACGAACGGATTTCCACTGGTGGCTCGCCCTTCTTTCTCCAGGTCCTCCAAGCGCCATCTGGGTGCGGGGTTGGTGCTAGTGGGAGATAGTTTCGATCCGGCATGGGCAGCCTCGTTCCGAGTCGCTTCGGGTGGTCGTGTGCCGAACAAAAACCGGCTCTTCCAAGGTCTCCAGTCCAACCGCTCAGCCCGAGGGTTGTGGGTCTGGGAGAGATGAACAATACGGATGCAAACGGTTATAGGCGCTCGTTCTATTCTATAATCGGCTCGTGTATACCTCGTGGTAGGGTCGGCTCCCGGGATCAAAATTAGGCGCCCGATCATAAACCCACAGACCCCACGTTCCCGCAGGGTTTTGAAGTGATAACAATTCGATTTGCAAACATGAGATATGTAACACTAAAGGTACATGTCTGATCGCAATGAGAGAACGAAGTTATGAGCTGAAGGAAGACCTACGAAAAGATTATTGTATTTGTAGCCGCTGAGGTTGGTATTGTATCGCAGTATTAGAAGGTACGGGTACTCGTGGTGATGCTTGCGATTGTGATTTGATGGAGGAGTATGAATGCGAAGGGGAAGGTGGTGGTCGTGATTCCTTTGGTGGAGGTGATATGGGGCGATACCAGGATTCGGATGTCGTGGCTGGCATCCTGACGTGACCGTTCGTTTGGGGCTGTTGAGACTGTTGCGCACTGTAGTAGGAGCCTCCCCGCATCAGTGATGGCGTTGAGACCTGTGAACCTGAGGATTTCGGTTTCGGCTGTGGCATCGGACTCTCGGTCCGCCGAGGGGCGGAGACGCTCCTAAAGATCCGGGGCTGCACATCGTTGGTCCTGGAGCCAGACAGTTCGCTCTGTGGCCGAAGATCACCCTCATGAACAGGATCAGGTTCCTTAGACTGTACATCCCTGGGTCTGACGGTTTCTTCAGATCCCCTGATTATCGCTTGTCGTGCGGTGTGCGTCCTCGGCTGCAAAACCTTCTCGTAGAAGAGCATAAAGACAGCGGAACTTTCCAAAGCCACTGTCTCAAAGCCAACCTCCTGAACCGAGTCATCACTGATTCGTAGCCAACCATAACCCGGTTTTCGTCTATTGTCGTAGCCATCGTCGACACGGACGCGCCCGTACTTTGCACATCGCTCACATCTGCAGTCCAGCGGGCAATGAAGTTTCGGTGGAGAAAAGCGGGCCGTTCCAGCGCTGGCGGGTCGAGGCTTCCGTCGATAACAGATATAGTGACCGAAGGAGTGTTGCCCGTAGTGACACACAACAGCAGAGAGCTGGTATAGTATTCGGTGGGACGATTGAGATGCGGGCGGAGCCGGTTGATGCAATTGGGAAGGAGAGGAGATGGGGAGATCCGGTTTTGTGGATAGTTGACCTGAAGTTGCAAATGGTGAAAGATCAAGAAGCTCAGGAAACTCCACATGACACGTGTTCTTGGAAGCATAGTGTCCAAAGTGAACGGAGCGGTTGAGATGCAGTGTGAGGACATGCGGAGTCTTAATGTGACATCAGCACCTATCACACGAAGGAAGGTAGCACACTTACACGAGCAATCATGACCTGCTTGGTGGATTCCTTGCTATAGACCTTCTCGAGTCTTACTCCGGGTATATCCTCCTCGATCCTCCCTTCTTCAATCGCAGCCCTCACGCGAGCTTCCAGCTTGCGAGCGTCCCGGGCACGTTTCTTCTTTGACGATGAAGGGTTAGATTCAATCGTCATCAGAGCTGTCATCCGTTCGGCCTCAGCGAGAAGCTTCTGGTGTGTGGCGAGCATGGAACACTTCCTACAGATGCAGTCCGTAAGCTTTTCCAGCCGGGTGTAATCACGGAGACAGTCGTAGATGGTGCAAGATGGCTAAAAGGACTCAGCGACAAGAAGGAACAGCAGGAGGTGATGTTGCTCACCGCTCGTGGGACAGCAAGCTGCCAGTTGTCAAAGCTGAAGTGCATGACTGCTTCCGTATATCCGCACACGACACAACTGCGTCTATTCGCGGTTAGACCGTCGAACACGGTGGAACCAAGGTTCTTGTGTCTGGACGAGCTGCTGGTCTCCGAGATAGCTCCGAGGCCCCGATCGCGCAAACCCTCCTTGTCGACAGCAGTGGCCTCACGTTTTATGCATTCCGAAAGCAGCTGGAAGAGCTCCTGGGCGTCTTGGTGTTCACGAGAGCATAGTAGAGGGTTTGTCCTGCCTTCTGGGTCAAATGAGAGAGCGTTGATGAGTTCTATTGGTTTGATAGCTCTGAGACTCGAATGAGGTATGTTCAATGCTAGGAAGGGTAAGCGACTTGGGAGATCGTAGGCTTGGAAACTCACCATGTAACAGGTCTCGGAGGGGATCTATGACTGGTGTCTCGACATCGACGGCGACAGCCCTTGCGTAGATGTCCTCTATTTGGGGCTGGAGGTATGAGAGTGAAGCCAAAGCCTACAACCAAGACGTCGGACTAATGAATATCAGCGCAGTGTTAATCCAGGACCCACCTGCACGACCGAGTTCATGAAGCAGTATGTTCCGGACATGTTGACCAGCCCAGGGTAATATCCATCATCAGCCGCGCGAGTATCTTTCTCTGCTGTTCGGTTGGACGGAATCAGGCCTTCCGAATCGTCATTGATAAATAGACGCCTAGGACGCACCTGAGCGAGCATCTCCGTTGAGCAAAGCGAGTTGCTCAGCACGGGTCCTAGCTGCTTTCTTTTTCAGCTTCTTCCTATCATAGCTCTCATGGGAGGTTGAGGAGTCCCTGGATGAGGACCAGTTGAACAGGGCGCCGAGCATTGGGGACCTGGCGATTCTGAGTGCGAGGATGGTGAAGATTGGGATGACGAGGAGTGGGAGAATCTGAGGAGCCAAGGGCTGAAGCTGGAGTAACAGAGCCTGCAGCCCGTTCTGATGACGCATGAAGTGTTGAGGGCGGTCACAAACTGAGGAACATCGAAGTCGACGTGCGAGCGGGTGATGTATCACCCCCCTTCCGCATTTGGATGTCACGGTGATCGGCTCCCGCGGCTTCACCCGTCCGGTGGCTGACTCAGACTAATGGTAGCTGGAATTGCCAGAGGAAAACATAGCGAAATCCAAAGTGCGATGCTGATCTATGGGTTACAAATGCGTAATGGACTACGAAAACATCGAAAGCTGCAATATAATCAACACGGAAAGTCCAGGTGTGAATGAAATTCACAGGGCGAGTTCCCGATGGCAAGTCCCTCTCCGGATAACACACGTTTTACTTGTATGGATCCATCCTGTTGTGGGAGTTGCACACAAGCATCACCTGTGTCATCGTCATAATAGTGCAGACCTCCGCAGACGCCCCCACCAAACGCGTGCGGGAAGGCATCGTCGTCGTAGATCCCTTCTGCTTCCTCTGATAAGAACGGGTGGTTTAACGCGTCGCGCGGTTGAACACGCCTTGTTGCGTCTGGATTCAGCATCTTCTCAAGGAGGTCCAGAGCGAGCGCCATCTCCGCCTTGTGCGTTTCTTCTCCGGCGACGGTAGGCGAAGACGACCGTTCCCGTGCTCGATAGGAACTTCTGGCGGGTTCGATCCTCGAAGATGAGTGGGATGAAAACGGAGAAGAAGATAGGGGCGGTTCGACTAAGGCAGTTTCTCCAGACTTGCAATGGGGGTAGAAATGTGGTGACTCCTTTCTGGGCGCCATCAGATTCTGGTTCAACTTTTCCACAAATTGAGGCCATGTCATCCCCTCCGTGGGTATCGATGGAACATTAGTTGAGAACGTGCGACCTTCAGGACAGGAGATGAACACTGGGAAACCTGAGATACATATCGCACTCACAATGGAGTGTTGCAGTCCTTTCCATTCCTTTCCTACCGACTATAGTGGAAAGCTCCATCAGGGCCTCAACGTCGTCGTTCGATTGGAATAGTGGGAATTTCCTAGTCAAAAAGAATAGAAAAATGATGCCAGCGGACCACACGTCGATCGCTGGGTGACGAACGTCGTCAGAAGTAGGAAATCGAGGGAGACCGAGGGGATCGAACCTCCTGACTGCAATCCGCATTTAAACAGCACCTCTGGTGCTCGAAAACCGCGCGTACCAGCACGATTCGCCTTCGAGTGTGGCCTACAGGAGGTTCACATTGTTGTCATGGACCTCCACAGGCGACATACCGAGTGTCTTTCTCTGGGTAGCCAACCTTCTCTGTTGTAAATTTGCTCCTTTCCCTCGCATCCCTCTGTGCTTTACGAACGGCTTGGCGATCGTATTCCGATGAAGTGAAAACTCGACCGTGAGGGTGCTCGGGTGAGGCACATGTGTGAAGACAAGCACCAAGCTTCTGACCGCCCTCGATCATGCGCTAAAAGACATAAGTGATACAAGAGTATTAAACGATAAGATCCGTAATCTTACGCAAGCTAACCCAAAATCACAGAGCGTTCCGATACCTGTCCGTGGATCGAAGAGAAAATTTGCGGGCTTGATGTCCCGGTGAATCACGCCCCGGGAATGTACGTCACGGAGCGCTCGGAACAAACACCGGAGGTATGATTTTATACCCTCTAGAGGCAGGTCCCGGTAGTAGTCCTAGGAACATATAGATCAGCTTACTAAATGTGCGTGTTGGGAACCACCCACCCTGAAGTCGTCATTCCTGTGATATGGCATAACGACTACGATTTGATCGTAGTGTCTGAACGCGGTCACCAACTGGGAAACGTGTCTGCAACCCCGGCAATCGTCCATAATAGAAATTTCATTCCGAATACGATCGGGGCCACTGGTAACGTAGATCCTTTTGATGGCTACGAAAGCCTTGCTGCCCTTGGATCGGGGTTCGGACTGGTAATGCGCCGACGAGCAGGGTGGGTGTCTGTTGTGCCAGGGAGAGTTGTACCACTTGGTATGATACCACAGGTCAATGGCTTTGTATACCGAAGAGAACGTCCCAGTGCCGAGTCGGTCGACAATCTTGTAGTCCTCGCGAAGTTGCGGTACAGCCTCCACGAGATCTAAGATTTCCTCTGCGATCTGTTCTTGCTCGTCTGGAGGTTTGAGGAGGATTGTTCTCTCTTCTTCGTCCTCGTCGTCGACTTGTTCATCGACCTGAGTTTCCTCTTCCTCCTCTGCCATGCCCACTCCTGGTTCGCATGTGAGCGTGTCTTCGTCGGACATATCCTCGTCCAGGTCAACCATCAACGGCACGGATCGTTTTTGCAATGACACCTTCCCGTTTAGAGTCTTGGCGTCCCAGCCAGACGCGGTGCCCTCTCCAGAGTGAGTTAGCGTGTAGTCATCGTCTGAAGACCCAGCTGCTCCACAAGCCTGGAGCATCCGGAGGCGACGTGCGTTGTGAACATCTGAAGAAGAGACTTCGAGAGGGTTGGACGAGTGCTGGGAGAAGAGCGTGGTCATCGTGTCGCCCTCCCGGACCGAGGGCAATGCTGAAGAGATGGTTGAGATGTGGTCGACTGGATAATTCGCGCTTCGACGCGCCTCGTCACGTGTGATCTGCGTCGCACTTACTCTCTTCCTCCATCTCACGGACAGCCCTCGGATGTCTGTCCTGCTCGAGACGTCTCTGGGAGACATTGTCATTGATCTCGAAGTGGATTCCTGCCCAAAAACATGCGAAAACTTTCTCAAACTCTGCAAGGTCTACTACTATAATCTCAACGCCTTCTTCAATGGTGAATATGGTCGTTACTGCGCCACGAAAATTAAACCTGACGTTATCATAATTTTTAGTCTCTAAGGACTTCCTTGCCCAAGTCGGTGATCCCTCTGCAACGGGGATTGGGGGTGAATCCATCTGGTCGTACATTGACTCCAAATCACCCCGTTACTTTACCCCGGAGGTAGTCCCTCGCTTGAAGCATAAAGAAAAGGGAACTGTATCCATGGCGGTGGCACCCTCTATCGAGGGTCTGCCGAAGGGGGGCTGTGCCAGTCAATTCTTTATCACCCTTGCGAATGGGCCGGTGGATTACTTGGATGGGAAGCATGCCGTCTTCGGTCACGTCGTCGAGGGACTGGATACACTCGAAAAGCTCAACGAGGTCTTCGTGGATCAGGACGGTCGACCGCTAAAGGACGTGCGCATCAGACACGTCGAGATCCTGGACGACCCATTCCCAGATCCCCCAGGTCTCAAAGTTCCCGATAATATTCCTACTAAGCCCCCCGACAACTCTACTCGGATTGCCGAGGACGAAGATCCCCTGGCTACTCTTCCAGAAGAAGAAGCTGAGGCTCAGAGAAGGATTAATGCCGCCCGAGCGTCCGCTCTCACCCTCGAAATGGTCGGTGACCTGCCATTCGCCAACGTCCGGCCCCCCGAGAACGTCCTTTTCGTCTGCAAACTGAATCCCGTCACTCGTGACGAGGATCTGGAGTTGATATTCTCCAGGTTTGGGACGATCCTTAGTTGTCAAGTTATCCGGGACAAGAAGACCGGTGATTCACTTCAATATGCGTTCATCGAATTTGATAAAAGAGCGGACGCCGAACAGGTGCAATTCATTCCACGCGTTTGTTCACACGCGGACTTTGACACTATTTTAGGCCTACTTCAAGATGCAGAATGTCCTGGTAGATGACCGCCGCATCTGGGTTGATTTGTGGGTGTCCCGGGTGTCCCCCGGGTGTTGTCTCTGACTCAGTCATTCCAGTTCCCAATCAGTGGCAAGACTCAATACAGGTTGGTCGAATGATGTCAAACTGCCGTCCCGAAGAGGCTTCGGAGGAAGCAGAGATCTTGAACCAACGAGCAAGTACCGTGGCGGTGGCGGGCACAGGGCTGGGGACGAGTATGGAATGGTTTTTGACGTCGACGAGCGGTCACATTCTCGCAAAAGGCACCGTAGTCGGTCAGGCGAACGTCGAAGGAGGTCGAGGTCGTCCTCCCCACGTAGGCGGCACGGCGGAGACAGGAGAAGGAGCCCGGACGCTGACCACGACAGGCGGAGACGCTAGGTTTGAATGGCACGTGACTCCTGGTGAATTCTCATCCCCCTCTTCTCCCCTACCTGCTTTCTTAGTCTTTATCGTCCCGTTTTGTGCCCTCGACAGCCATTGGAAATCAAACGCGACTTGTGGCGAAAGACCTTATAGTCGCCCAGCGGTGGGAACGGCCAGAGGGCAGTGCCCCTACTCCAGCTTTAGTCGCCTATTTCGACAAATGCTTTACAATCACGATAGAACTTTGTTGCTGGCTTACACCTCTCTCCGCTCCTCCCCACTTCGCCATGGCTATAGAGTGCTTTGACGACCCCGCCGCGGACCTCATCCTACGTTCCGGTCTTCCGGCGACAGATTTTCACGTCCACCGTCTCCTTCTTTCTCTTGCCTCCCCTTTCTTCGATCAAATGCTATCACTGCCACAGCCTTCCTCAAGGGAGCCGCCGAAGATCCCGGTCGTTGAAGTCTCCGAATCCCCGGAAATACTACACCTGTTGCTGCAGTTCATCTACCCGGTACCGAACCCTGCCATAGATGACGATCTTAATACCCTCATCCTGGTACTCCACGCCGCGGCCAAGTACGATGTCCTTCCCGCAATCGAAAGCCTACGGAGGCAACTCGTTTCCGAGCGTTACCTAAAGCAATCCCCGACAAGAATCTACGCCATTGCAAGCCGCTACGAGCTTGAAGAGGAGACGAAGTTGGCTTCCAAGTACACTCTGGGGATCAGTGTCCTCGATGCGCCATTATCGGAGGAGTTGAGGTACATTTCGGCCTTCTCCTACCATCGACTCCTGGCTCTTCATCACACACGAGCGAAGGCCGCCCAGGCGCTGTTGCGGTTGAGAGAGGATGTGAAGTGTATGGAGTGCAACGGGACGTACGGTGCCTTCTCTGAGGGCCCAAAGTGGTGGCTAGACTTCCAGAGGAGGGCGGCAGAAGAGCTGAGTGCCCGTCCAACAACGGAGGTCATCTTCACCACGGAGTTCCTGTCCAGATCGTTTCAGCAAGTTAGGTGCAGGAAGTGTCCATTGAGTCTGCTAGAGTCGTGGTCGTTCTTAGAGGAGTTGAAACGGAAGATAGACGAGTTACCCGCCACTGTATGATTCTCCATGTCATGACCTGTATTGTTTGTTCCGGGATATGTTCGGCGCTACCTAGTTTCCCTTGATCGGTTTACTTCGGACCTTGCTTTCCACTTTGTATTTTCCTCCAAATCTCTCTGTATCTACAATCACTAGGATTCGTCATGGCCTCAGCTCAGTTGGCTATCTTCAAGGTTCCTGCCATCGACAATGAACCGATGGTGAACAACAAAATCTTTTGGCTGTTTTAGACTCACCGTTATCTTAGCGAAGCTATGGTCCGGGGTCCGTAGAACGAAAAGGACTCGAAGAGGCTCTAGCTCAAATGGAGAAAAGCTTGCCCTTTGAGGTTCCTTGCATCGTCAACGGAAAGCCTGTAGGTTTTTCTTTTCTCTCTCCCTCCCTACTGCTGACCACGGATCTCTTCCGGTGCTCCCCCCTAGGTCAGGACCGGCAAGATCGTCAAGCAACCAATTCCATCCGACCACGCGAGACACCTCAGCTACTACCATGAAGCCGACCAGAAGGTCATTGGCGATGCCATTGATGGTGCCCTTGCTGCCAAGGAAGAGTGGGAGACCCTCCCTTGGAACGATAGGGCGGCTATTTTCCTCAAAGCCGCAGAGTTGGCTAGCGGAAAGTATCGGTACAAGCTCATGGCTGCTACGATGCTCGGACAAGGTAAGAATGCTTGGCAGGCTGAAATTGATGCGGCTGCAGAGGTCGAGTAGTTTCCTCATGCTACCTTCGCCATGCATTTACCAAATTGCTCTCCTTCAGCTCTCGGACTTCTTCCGTTTCGGAGTGAAGTTTGTGGAGGAGCTTTATTCACAACAACCACCAAAAAACTCACCCGGGACTTGGAAGTGAGTCCCCCTCAACCGCCCCTCTTTGATTCATCCTTACGAATGTCCTCAGCCGGGTTGAATACCGTGCGCTTGAGGGCTTTGTCCTCGCAGTCTCACCCTTCAATTTCACCGCTATCGGTGGTAACCTCCCGGGGGTTCCGGCTCTCGTTGGCAACGTCGTATTGTGGAAACCATCACCCGCGGCGACATACTCTAACTATGTTGTATACCAATTGTTGGAGGAGGCCGGAGTCCCGCCTGGTGTAATTCAGTTTGTACCGGGTCCTCCCGCGGAAGTTGTTGCTCAGGCAATTTCTCACCCGCTCTTTGCTGGGCTCCACTTCACCGGGAGTACTGCCATCTTCAAAAAATTGTGGAAGGATATTGCTCAGAACCTCGACATCTACAAAAGCTACCCTAGGATCGTCGGAGAGACTGGTATGTAGCAGCCGAGGAATGGCCATGAGAAATTAAGTTTTTGAACCATCTCTCCCCCCAGGCGGCAAGAACTTCCACGTTGTTCATTCCTCTGCCGATGTCGAAAATGCTGTTTTCCAGAGTGTTCGCGCAGCCTTCGAGTACCAAGGCACGTTGAAGGGCGATTCCAACCGAACGATTTCTGACAAATCTTTAGGCCAGAAATGTTCCGCTCTCTCAAGGTTGTATGTTTCTTCCTCGGTGTGGAATGCTGGGGGTTTCAAGGACAAGCTCCTGGAACAAGTTGCGGGGATCAAGGTTGGCAGTCCCACGAAGTTCGATAACTTCATGGGACCCGTTATGTAAGCTTGTACCTGAGCACCCCTCCAGCACACTCTCTTTAAACTGCCTCTAGCAACAAACCCGCTTTTGACAAGATTTTGGGTTACATTGGGAAAGCAAAGGCTGCTGGTGGACAAATCTTGATCGGAGGAACTGGTTAGTGCTACCTGTCTTCATGCATACGACGGTATACTTAGTTACAACCCAGGTGATGGCTCGACTGGTTATTTCGTCCAACCCACGGTCATCCTCACGAAGGACCCAAAGTCGGTTACGATGGTTGAAGAGATCTTTGGACCAGTTCTGACGGTAGGAACGACGGTGTATAGCCTCTTGTTACCGCCCTCACATAGATCTAGGTTTACGTTTTCGAGGACCCCAACTACAATTCTACTCTCGACCTGATTGACTCGAGTTCTCAATATGCGCTGACGGGGTCGATGTAAGTATTTCCATCGTAGTAGTGGGATCCTCGTGCTCATCTATGACCAGCTTCGCTTCGAACCGGAAGGTACTTGTCGAGTCCACCAACCGGCTCCGCAACGCCGCCGGAAACGTGTATTACAACGAGAAGTGTACGGGAGCTGTCGTCGGTCAGCAACCTTTCGGAGGTGCCAGGGGCAGCGGTACGAATGACAAAGCCGGAAGTATTAGTATCTTTTACAGGTTTGTATCCGCGAGGAGTATCAAGGAGGGTTTCGTTGGGTTGAAGGAGTATGAGTACCCGAGCAACTTGTTGTAAATCGCAGGGACTGTAACGAAACCAATCGCCAGCATGTATAAGTATTATGTATTACAATGGATCTATTCAGGACGAGGAATTATGGATCGCAAGGGTGGAAACGGCGTAAGAGTGCTTCATCGTCGGTTGGTCGGGTTGGAGATCCAACGATTTACCGCAGAGGCAAACACAACAAAGACCATGGCTTATATATCCCAACCACATTGCCCATCCCATGGATGGGACATCACTAAGGTTTTATGAGAAATTTGAGTTGTCGGCCGCAAAAAAAAAGGGACACTCACGTTGTAGGATAACTCGAGAATAGGCTTGAACCGGTGACCATCCCGTTGAAGATCAAATGCCCAAAAGGCTGAGGCAGTTGCAGGTGCCAGTGCCGCCTCACACTGTCCAGATTGGGAAGTGCGAGTTATGGAGATCAACAAAACCCGGCGCGTGATCCACGGCGACCTTTGTTGTCGCGGACCGTGTTCTGTGGCGGCTCTCTTTCAAAACCACCACTCAAGTATAAAACTCGGCCGGGCTTCCTAAGGATAAACCACCCACCCACTACTCACGCGTCCCCCATCGTAAGTCTTTCCCCGTCGCGATCTCTTTGCTCTGGATCAGTTCACGGCGTTCATGACCTCCGCCACACAGGTTGTATCAACGCAATGGCGACAGAAATTCAGATATCTGGGGAGACCGCCACAGTGGTTCCGTCCCAGGAACCCTATCCCCCTGCCGATATTTCCACTCCTTTGATCAAGTTTCCTCCGTTTCCAGATGTACCGGAAGGAGTGTCGATCATCCCGTTCTCCCAATTTCGACCCAAGGGGATCAAGAAACGTATCGTACCTGACCCTGATTACTCCGATTTGGACGGTTATGGGCGACCCACTGTAAGGTTAAAGGTGGCGCATACCTCCACCACCTCGGATAAGTGGAAGAAGAAGAAACGGAGACTCGGTGAAGGAGATGACGGGGTTGTCAGAAAGTATGTCTGGTACGAGGAGTGGGCGAGAGATGAAGATAGTCGTAAGTCCTTGGTAGACTAGTAAGTCACTGGTGGAGGGTACTACAGCCCGATGTTCATTGTCTCGCTTTCCAGCTCCATGCCACTCGCGGATCGCTTGGTTCAAGCCGCGTCGGACTTCAAGGACAGGCCGTGGGGAAGCATCAACTTCCGACTGAATGAAACTTTCGATGCTGTAGGCTCTCTACTTTTCTCGTGCTCTTCTACTGGCTGAACAATGATGATCAGTTCAGGGTATATGTTGGATTGTTATCATCCCATCCCCTTCCTACCCTCGACAAGGAAGCCCAAAACGGTTCCGATGATGACGACGATGATTTGGAGGAGGAAATGATGGCATACAACCCAATCACCGATCCAGCCAAGACGGGTGGTGATCCATATCCTCTCATCGACCCCTCAGAAGCAGAGCATCGTCGAGAGACCAAACAAGAACGGGCCACGAGGGTCTTCCTCGAAGATCCCGAACGCTCTCTCAAGATTTTCTTCACTTCTTACTTCATCGATAAGGGATTGATGTGGTAGGTTGCACTCTTTCTCCCTGACCATAGCCGCTGACGGCATCCCAGGAAAGAGAGTCGATGCGTTGATGCCCCGGAGATCGTCCGGTTCTTCGTCTCGTTCCTTGTCCGAAACAACGTCTACAGCGACGTCCCGCTCAATGATAAACTCAAACGCTGTTTGAAGCTCCTCGAGACTGTAAGAAAGGAACTTCCTGCGACATTCGCAATTTCCAAAACGCTGGACGATTCCTTCAGTAAGGGGTGCAGCTCTCTTTGGGGGCGAGTCATCCAGACGATCGATCTTGGAGAAGAATACACCGAGTCATCCAAGACTAAGGATATGGAGGAACTCGAGAACGCCATAATCGATCACGATAAAATAACGTCCCGTGAAGGCAAATGGGCAGAGATCGGTGAGGAGGTCGAAGGTGGTGATAACACCAGTAGCTGGGGAGCGTGGGACCAATCTCAAGCCGAAGGAGGAGGATGGGGAGGTAGTGGTCCTGAAGGGGGTTGGGGTTCAACCAGGAATGAGTACAACTCATTCGACGAAGACCCAGAATCTGGGTGGAACATTGGCCCTCCACCAACCCTCACCACACTGCTCGGTCCCACAAGCCTACCACTGACCCACACCACCGGGATCTTCGAGAGCTCCATGAGGAAAATTCTCGATCTCATCCCTCCGCCGTCTGCCACGAGGGCTGAGGGTTCAACACCCGATTCACCTGCCAACAGCGTGGAGGAGGAACTGGACAGGAGGTTTGGCAAGATCGTCCTCGGCCCGTGGATCGGATGGGACTGTGGCAAGGAATCGACCCTTGATAAGCCTTCCATCTTGCGGAGGTCCCGTGGGGCGGTCAAGACGGAAACCGGGGGCGACGATGAGGAAAACGCCCACGATCCTTACAAGGACAAGATCACAGTCCTCGTGGAGCCAGCCGCATTGGAGACGATGATCATCGGTGTGGGAGTTTCGGCGAACTGGGTTCAGATCGCCCGTGCGGACGAGGACGGAAACCCTGTCGGCGGGGGCCAAGACATGTGGTACATGGAACAAGTGACACAGGTTATCCCGAGTTTTTATCTTGCCTGAATTCCGGAGTTTGTGGTTGGTGGAGTTTTTTTATGCAGTCTTATATCCACAGTGTACGATATGCTTTTAGTCGGCAAGGATAAATGATCACCGTTTCCTGAGTGACACGTCTCAGGTAGAATATATTGTTTAAACAGAGATGTCCCGTTCGAGTTCACCAACAAGTAGGATACCGTCCTTTCCACCCGTGAGGACTGGTGAATCGTATATCAGCGAATCAAAAGTGACGATTGGATGCAGGCAACTTACTAACTGGTTCTTTGGGATGAAAGTCAACGGAAGTGACTGTGCCCTTGTGACCGGGCAACTGAGATGTGGATGTGAGTCTCTTGACCAGATGCGAGGGCGTAAGAGCGAACCTTGTACAAAATCTTTGAACTCTCGACATCCCAAATGGTAACCGTCCTATCGGCACCTCCAACAGCGACACGTTGTCCGCCGTCATCTTTGCTCCAAGCACCCTTGAGTAATGTGTTCTCGAAGCCTGCGGGGGCACCCGCAAGTACTCGGTGTATGCGTGTTGGGGATGGAGAAAACGGCCTGACATCGTGAATGATGGTTTGTGACGAAAGTGAGGGGGAGAGAATGAAAGATCCATTGGGGGAGAGCGTAATCGAAGCCGGGGTGTCTGTATGGCCAGATAATGTCGATACCTCTGCTTGCTTGCGGATGTCGTAGACCTGGAGGATTCTTCAGTGAGCGCGACGTAAGCAGATATTGAGAGACAAGTGCGCACATGGATTTCATTGTCCAATGCCCCAATGTATAAACTCGCGCCATCCGCACTCCAACATACAGCAGTAACAGGGCAACCGAGCTCGAATGTCGCGACAGCTTGCTTGCTCGCTTCATGGCCACCTTCCCAAACCTTCACCGTACCGTCATCACTCCCTGTGGCCACCAGCTCGATTCCAGCGCCACCTCCCATGGTTCTGTCCAGGGTATTGATGATTCCGCGATGTGCACGGATTTTTCGCGTTCGCTCACCGGTGGCAACATCCGTGTAAATCATGGTATGGTCCGCTGAGACAGTGTAGAGGAGGGAGGAGAACAGGGACCAGTGAAGGTCAGTAATGGGGGCTTTGTGGAGTGAGGGCAGCAGTCCGTAGTTGGCGTTTGGCGGGTAT
>Ga0307517_10008212_pt1 | contig 15012 bp, 17 predicted proteins | sample 23_EM_MG_FD_194515 | JGI IMG/M metagenome (GOLD analysis project Ga0307517, IMG submission 194515) | Populus trichocarpa ectomycorrhiza microbial communities from riparian zone in the Pacific Northwest, United States - 23_EM | ecosystem: Host-associated > Plants > Roots > Unclassified | place...
TAACCCAGATCGCAAGATACAGCTTATCACTTCATTTTATGCACCGCTGGAAATTGTCCTGAACTTTCATTCTAGTAAGTTGGTTTTATCTGGTTCATTCTCTCTGATTTATATAATTATTCTAGCATGCGTTATGAATTTGATTACTCACGAAAGAGCCTACTCCCTCTATCCCCATGCTACATTTGAAGAACGCCGCTCGCTCGTTATTTCGACTGAAGGCTCGAAGCAAGAGACAGCACGCGAGAAGTATGCTGAAAGAGGATGGACTATGGTCGAGACTGGGCAGAACGAAGACATTCGAAATACCAGATCCGATTTCACCCCATGCCAGCGTCATATCGGAGATTCGCGCTGCTGGACTATTCCCATTCTCCCAAAGCTTGACCTTGAAGATTTCATGGCATCAAATACTTGGGAATTGAAATACAGCCCTGTTGTTGACCTCGAAGTCCCAGGACACTTTGTCGCCGATCCGAATGTTAATGTGAAATCGGCTGGCAGAGTGGTGCCCGGACTAAGCTTCACGATTCTCCGGTTAGAAACTCTTCGATTTAGCTATCTCGTGGTGGATAAGTCGGTTCAAAATTTTCTTAGACCGGCATTGTTGCAATCTAGTGAAGGGGGGAGGTAAGAGCTTCAACTTTCTTTATTACTCTTGACTCTAATGGAACATTAGTAGATTTTATGACAAGGATATCTGCCATCTGCTGCGGGCCCGACGGTTATCTTCATCGTTTAAACTTGTCTGACTGGCGAACGACCCAAAAATAGTCATTGGTTGCGTTTCGTATACGCCGTCTGATTTGAATATTTTATCTCAACTCTGGACAGAATCGATATCGACAAGGCGGCATGTTCTAAGATGAATGGCAGGATATAAACCTTCCGACACTCACTCTCAAGACTCTTCAATCTGAATTCTCTCGCCACGGGAGACTACGTTCGAACCATTCTGCCATGGTACAATATGACTTGGTTTCGGTCTTTCAAGCGTGACTCCTATCGGAGACTCGACGGAGAGCAGAAGTGTATTGATTTGTTGCTTCAAGTTGTTCGGCGACCTTTCGGGCATGGACAGGTTCACCATCGACGATCTCCTGCCCGCATCTGCCATTCAACACAATGTAAGGCGACTATGCTACCCTGATTTGACTTCCTGCTAGGGTTGGATGCTTGATACTTGTTCCAGAGTGTTCTCATCTATTCTCATGCACGGCAATCCACGGTAGCGATAAGCGCGGCATGAGGCCCCATGCGCATACCAAAGGAAAAATAACGTATGGCAGGGCACATCCTGAACTGGGACCGAAGGATTATTAAACTGTCGGCTTCCCAAGGGTTATAAAAACCTCTTGCCCCTGTGTTCCATGGTCCTTACCAACCTGGATATCGTTTTTAATGTCTAGTGCTTCAACGCCGACAACGATTACGGACCCTTCGCCTCAAAGAGCCATGAAGTTAGATGACGTTCCAAGTGACGTTCATGACCTGAAAATAGAAAGTGCGGGATCGGGGTCAGAAGTCCCTGAACGCCATTACACAAAGGACTTTGGGTTGATACCTATGCCACGACACTTACGATACTATCCTTCAAAACCCTTCCATTTTGGAATAGCCCTTAATGTCGCTTTTGCGAGCACACCCAGTGAGTCCGATCCGTTTTTTGGTATTCCGGGCCGGGAACGAAACTTATCCGATCGCCGCACACAACGCCGCACTTTCCAATTCCCGGATTTACTGCGATAGTCGCAACCATCTGTAAACTTAACCCACTATATTTTCACCGCGAACTTGTATTATTGTCAACCTTTGTTGACTCTTGAGTATGCTTTCCCAGTCCTTCGCCTTATCTCGGCATTTTTATCTTTCCCAGTTCAATTATCAAAATCTTTAAACGTTACATATAGCGAAGTCTCGCGGTACGTATTTACTTCTTGACTCGTACAAGCCGGGTGGGTCCATTTTACTGATAAATGCACATTTACTAATAAGGGCAGCTACACTACCGGGCTGGTGCTATTATCTCTTCTCGGGGACCTTCTACGTCGGGGCAACTAACCTTCTGCATCGTTACCTTATCGACATAGGGTTTTCAGTAACAAGCAACCTGATCGTCTTCAAAGTCCTCTCATTCCTTGTGGGGGTGGTAACTGTCACTCCACAAATCCTCATTCCCTTCGCAGCTGACCTTGCCCCTGAAAAACGGCGGGCATCCGCTATCTCTGTCGTCCTCTCTGGGCTCCTCGGAATCCTCATTTCTCGGGTATTAGCCGGTGTCATTGCAGAATTTCGATCAGACGTTGGGTCTCGTTGGAAGCTATGTCATGCTGCCAGACTACCCCTCCAAGAATACAGACTTCACATACTTCAAGATTCTTTGGACAATGGCAAAATTTTCGGTCACTGATCAATATGGCTTCGAGTGCATGTTTCAGCAATTTCTAGGTGACTCTTACTTTCCTCCTCGGCAGGCCACCATATAATTACTCAACGTAAGCATGTCTGTTTTTCAATACCATGGGCTTCACTTAACAGGTTTCTTAGGTTGGTGATTGACCTTTTCGGCCTACTGGGCATGGCAGGTGTGGCTATAGGTCCAGTCGATGGCCATATCATCGATCGCCTTATTCCCTGGTACGCGTCACTCGTTGACGTTATGATACTGGTCCTCTTCCAGAGCGTTCAACTCGAAGCTGGGGGTATTCACATTGCCGCCGTTATTGTCTCCACATTTGGTCTTGACGTCTTCCGTCAAATGCTTCAGGGGTCGTTGACCACCGCCATTTTTGGGTACGGGTTTCATCATCTATCCCAATTTACACTTCGTTCATATTTCCCCCCCAGAATGTCAACCTCCGCGAGAGTAAGGGTCAATGCGGTGCCGATCCTATGCGAAAGAAAGAAATGTTTCTGCACAAATCCTGGTTCAAACAATTATTTTTGCAGATTTTCATCGGGCAGGTCATCGGGACATCAGTGGGCACTCACATATTCATTAAATTCCGTTGGCGTGCCGGGGCGGCGTTGTCTATGGGCTTTTACGCCTGGGGAATATTCCTTCCATTGATTCGTGGACCACACTACAAAAGATATACCTGGTTCGGTTATGAAGGAGGTCTTGAAGCGAGAAAGAAGGTCGTCGCAGAACGACAAAGGCTGGAAGAAGAGAAAGAAATTTGCTTCCTCATTTCCATTGAATGTGGCAACGCCCATGACAAACGGCATTTCGGTATGAATGACTTTAGAGTGGAGACGTCCTTATTGTAATAGTAGACATTGTAGAATTGGATATAGATCTGCCATTGCGCAAGGGTCAGTGACCAAGGCTGGGGTATGACAGAGCTATGCAGAAAAGCGAAGATGAATGCGAGAGTCGATGTGAACAATTTTATGTGCTCATACCAAGTTCAAATACACCATGATTCAGGTCAGAAGAAACGAAGGTTGTAGTTCATGTTCAAAGTCCTGCAATGGAAAAGTAGTGCCATTTCCAACGTCATAAATTTAGGCGCTCTCAATCAAGCTTGTTTCGAGAAAATTCGGTAGGAGCGTTGACGAGAATAAACCACCATCGGCGATCTCCGGCTGAAAAGCGTTGAGTCGCGTCATGTTCGTAGCTTTCAGAAATGGCTTTCCAATCCTTTCTTCATCCCACTCATTTACTCAGCGCACAGTCCCGCCTATCTTCATCCACAAAAACAGACTAACCACAAGAGTCTTGGCCGCCATGGCTGACGCTATTGCCCAACCAACTCCTGACAAGATCAAGGTCCTTCCCCACGAACAGTATATCACAAAGGACCACCTCACTCCGAACAACGCGCCCCCATCCCCACTAGACCAATTCTGCACCTGGTTTAAGGAAGCGGTCGAGGGTGGCCAGGTCAAGGAAGCGGAGGCAATGTCGCTTTCGACTGTGTCGCCCTTGGGAATCCCCTCTGCTCGCATCGTCCTTCTTAAACAAGTCGATCGGCGAGGTTTCGTTTTCTTCACCAACTATACCTCCCGTAAATCTCAGGAGATTTTGGCGAATCCACATGCTGCACTCGTCTTCTATTGGCGCGAGGTGCATCGGTCGGTGAGGGTCGTGGGACGAGTTGAGAAACTCACTCCCGAAGAGAACGATGAATACTTCCAGAGCCGTCCGATTGGGAGCCGGGTGGGTGCCTGGGCAAGCAGACAAAGTAAAGTGATAAGCGAAGAATGTTTGGACTCTAGACTCCACAAACTCCAAGAACGATTCGGAGTTCGGGATGGACAAGGAGACGGTGTCGTCCCCACACCTGAATTTTGGGGTGGCTGGAGGGTGATTCCAGAGTGCGTTTCATCAGACTTTCTGATGTGCATAGTGTTGGTTCTGATTTTATTTTATTTCCCAAGTGAGGTCGAGTTCTGGAGTGGTAAACCATCCAGACTGCACGACCGCGTTCGCTATCTTCGAACCGAAGAAGTTTCAGATGACAAGCCAATTTGGAAAATAGAAAGATTATCACCATAAATCAAACTCTCCCAATAACCCTGGACTTCGGAAGGAATCATTGTAATGTGTATTTCGAAAATCAAATGGAAATATGTATTTTTCTTTTCACTTGCTTGACTTTATCCAATCACATCGCCTCTCCTCGAGCAGCATGCCAACAAGTCTCCGACCATTTTATGATCGCAGCCTTCGCCCCCTCTTTGTCACCCTCTACCCAGTATTTCATCGCGTCTCCGCCTAGAGTTCTTCCGTAGGAGAAAGTTAAAGCAGGTAGTCTGGTGAAAGGGGAGTTTGATGGCGCTGCCAAAATCAGTGCATTTAACGCGGCAAGATATTGCAATGGCAAAAGTTCTCCTGTAGGCTCACTTGCTCAGGGTATGGCTTCATTGCTTCAGACAATCTTACCAAATAAAAACAGCACACCTGGCACTGCAATCGGCACAGAACGAGAGATAACCGTAGCTGTAGCTAGGGCGATTTGGTCTGGAGTCACAGCTCCCCTGGTTGGATGTTCCAGGCCTGGTTGAGGGAACGACGACTTTATGAGGGAACCTAGGATCCTGCTTTCAACGAACGACCCATTTACAAGCTACTGAAAACATGTTACCTTCTAAAAGGACACCGTGGGCTCTCATCCTCTCATATATCATTTCGATGGCATTTTCGTGCACCTCCGCGCTTCGGTCGAGGTCAGCGTCTCTCGAAAACTCCACGTCAATTTCTACGATAGGGACCAACCCCGCTTGTTGACTTATTGCGGCATACTGAGCCAACGTTTCCGTCTGAATTTCTAACGACAGTGGCGATGGGAATCCGGTGCTAGTAACCGAGCTACATGCAATTGGAACGCGCCACTTTGAGAACCGGGCACCTGCGATCCTGGCTGCTTGAAGCCTTGCCAAAAGGTCATTGATCCCCTGAACTATGAATTCCTCCTCAGAACGTGGGATTGGGACAAGCTCTCCTTCCGCGCGGACTCCCGGAATTATCCCTTTGTCGGACAGAATGTGGGCGAGTTTGACATCGAGCAAGCTCTCCAGGATAACACCAGAAATGTAATCTACATAATCCCAGTCGATCAGGTGTTGACGTCCAAGATGTATTATCGTGTGGAAGATTTACCACTGGGCATGGCGGTGTATGCCGTCTCCTTCCACTTCCTCCCCCTCTCTCTGCCCTCCTCGTCATCGAAGTGGCATTCAATCGTGTCTTCCATTGCCACATCCGTCGCATATATTCCCTTGCCGCCAGTATTTACTAGGGCATTGGCTACTGCCATTAACTCATGGGCTTCGAATGGTGAGTGATAGGAGTGCAACAATACACGACTTGCAGCACCCCGACCGCTGAGAGCATCACGATTGGTCTCGGAGCTGAGATCAGGCACAGAGAAGAGGTTATGCGGGGTACTGTTAATGTTAGCCATGATCGCGGCGAAGAATAAAGCTTTGAAACAACATTCCAGTGACCTCTAGTATGACGTTATTCCACATGAAATTTCCCTAGGATGTTCTTTTTTGCCGACCTATTATGGTTCACATTTACAAAAGTAGTGGACTTTTCCTTTTCTCGGCGATATTGTGGAAATGTCAGTATTTAGTGGTTATGTTGGCCACTGGAGGGATTAATCAAGACAAGGTCGGCAACGGGCCGTTCGAATTCGCACAAATAGGCCCCGAGTTTAGAAATTCTGTCAACTTCCAAGTTCAGTTCACCACCATGCGCGGCAATCTGTCGAGAATTCTGTTTCCCCGACCGCTACAGCGGTGGAGGCGCTTCTCTACTGAGGCTCCTTTACCAAAAAAGTTGGAAGGTCCTGGCGAGGACCCACGGCCGCCATGGGTGTATGTTGGGACACGACTCATCTCTTTGGCGGTCATCCCTGGTATGCAACCTCTATGCAAATTATATGCTTTCTTGTTGATCCTTTTTCGACTCATAGCTGTTGGGGTATACTCCGTATTCTTCTACGACTTTGGCGAACGAGACCATGCGTTCCAGCCAGTTCGTCCAGATTTTCTTTCTTTCTTTCCATTGTTGAATGATTCTTTCCTATAGGTAAGAAGATGGGCTGCTCAGCAAGTCAATAAATTCTTTACACTTTCACCTGCAGAGGAGAAATTACTGGAGCAAGTCAAATCCTCACCATCTTCGACTTCATAAACGATGGCGCTTTCAGAGAATGATCATCTAGCCCTATAGATCTTTCTTGAGTCTAAGAAAATCTAAACTGGTCAAGAGGTTTATCAACAGACACCCAACCTCGTCACTTGAAGTCAGATGGACACGGACGGCCATGTGAAGCAGTAAAGAACCATGAAGCAGGGTGACATTCCTCTTTTCAAACAAAGGACTTCGTTTAGTTTTGAGGCCATTGGGAGGATGTCTACTGGATGGAAATCATAGTGGATAACCACATTCTCCAAAATCCAAAACCGAATACATATACCCGAGCGGTGCTGAATACATGTGCACTTTTCAGGTTTGATACGTGTATTTGAGGGATTATTGTCGACAGTATGTGCTAGCAGTCATCAGGTGATTACCCAGCCCTCTCCATGTGTGTAGTCACGCAAGATATACAGCCCAAGACCACGCGCCAACCCCCTGTGAACCGGCCCTTCGAATTCGATAAATACACCTCTCAGAAGCCCATGACGACTCCGAGCTCTCCGTCACGCTCCACTCCTTATCGCGATGGGGCATTTCTGAAGGATTTGAAACAACTGAAAGAACTTATTCAACAAACGATGGAAGAATATGCTGCTTGTGGGCTTCATGATCAGCTCACAAGTAAGGAAAAAGACAATGAAACTATTTCTAACTCGGAAAACTCGTTCGAGGATTTTCGGAAGGAAGCGGTTGAAATCGTACAACTTGCCGAGGAAAGGAGAATGGCAGAGGCAGAGGAGGCAGGTACCATCGACCATCATTATCTCTACATTTGTGCGCAACTGCTTATTGTTCTGAATAGCCTCGCTGGGCCAACTGAGCCAACTAAGACACACTATTAATGATGATCACCGACGAAGCCTCGAGTCGATATCCGATACCTTTCAAAGTAGGTTTTCCACAAGAAATGAAAATCTTCCTTCATTGATTGCAAAAAGGTTTGGCTGAAATACAGAGAATACGCCAAGCAGAAACATTGAAGGTGATTCGAGAAGGAGGGGGACAAGGCTGATCCCGAAGAGCGAGAGGCGAAGTAAAGGTTGCTCAAAGGATTCAGGTTTCCTTCGCCATCTAGAAAGTCTGAATGATGGAAGAGATTTGAAATAAGAAACTGTTTTAACCGACCGTAAACTTGCTGTAGTATGACCCGTTCTCTTTCCTCTGTTGGTCTTGGGATTAGCTTTTTCTGTAGTACACAATTCGAAGGTTGCCACCGACGCACAAAGAACGCGAACCATGCATAACCCTGAATCCAGTCCAGGGTATCCATATATCGTGTTGTAGCATTGAGAAAATCCATTACTTTTGAAATGAGAATGAGTTACAATCGGATGGTGGAATAGTAACAACTTGCCTTCGTCCCTTATCGAAGTGGAGGCATGTTTTGTTACCCACAGCGGCTTGTCGGGAACTTGGTCGTGCATTTGCCAGAGATAGTCGCCAAAATCCCCAATGCTAATTCCGTACTTAAAAGTCGAGAGAGGTTAACCAGAAAGAACAGTGTGTGATGTTTGAGACTGAAAAACCGACCAGTGAAGTGGAATAAAGTCGATCTTTTTAACAAAGATAATAGCACACCAGAACGGTTTGGGCTCTATGAGACTTGAGGTGAAATATCCTATTCCTTCGACTCCCCATTGCATCGGAATGGACTTAACTTCGGAAATGACGGGTGGAGATGATGCCCAGAGAAAAGACGAGGAAAAAAGACGATGGTATATGCAAGATACAAGCGAGAGCTTTAACTTGAGATTGTAAGGAACAGTGGGACTGCAGGACGGTCAGGATCATTAAATCCCACCACTTATAACAGGGAGTGGGTGGATGTTCTCGGACATAAGTATTAACACGGGCACGTCCATGTGGCAGACGGTAAACCGCACCACCAGGTGAATCACAAGAGTAAGACGGTGGCCCAACAAGACTTGGACTCGAAAGATCGCCCAGGCAACCTAAAGAATATCTCCCCGGTGGAACGCATCATAAAGGGAAAAACCTGGAGAAATAGGAAGTTGACTCCACAAGGGTGGGTATTGACTGTAGAATGAATTCATTCATAACTGAGAGAAGAAAAGTTTGCGGAGTAAAAGGGGTAAAAGTTCGTGTAGACAGAGGTACAGTCAAATCTCTCATAACCCATACCCCTCAGTGGACAGCTAAGGCTGTGGGTGATGGGTTATGAGATGGTCAGTTTTGGTTCAACTGGTCCTCGTGAATGCAATCAATTACGTGAGAACGCGTCAGGGTCACGTGAGTCTTCGCGTTTCTGGCATCAGTTCCCGGTTCTTACGGTTTCATAGTTGTCCCGAATGGCATCGCCAGCCAAACCTCCGCTGATAACGCCCTCTGCTTCACCTCCTCCTGTACAGACTTTTCCTCTGTCTGCACATCGAATGTCCGAAATTGCAAGGCCTTTGGAGAGACAGCGGCTGTTTTCGACGCCCCGTCGAATCATACATGATGATGTACCTTCCTCTTCGACTCCTCAGATACAGTCCCCAGTTGACGTTGGCAAGGAAAGAGAAGCTTCTATTCACAGGCTCCTCGATCATTGGGCCAGCCTTGCAGAACGTTACACGCGTCGTCTTGATGAGGATGATATCGTGGACCTTCAAACAGGCCAAGTTACAAGGGATTATGGGATTTTACGAAACTCGCGTAAATGCAAATTTGGGGCTCTCGCCGCACTTCCTACAGGATATATCACGGGTGATGAAGGCAGCGACTCACAGGAGGATGAAGACGATGTGTATGACCCGGACGAGTTAGATGCCTTCGCGGACACATATTCGGACACAGATGCCCCAGAGGCGGGTACGCAATATGATCTGGAACCTGGAGGAAAAGTTGTGCCACTGGTCGCCCCTTTGGATACTGCAGACGCGGCGGACCTGCAAGAATTCATGGATGCAGAGCAAAGGCGGAGGGAAATGTGTGGCAGTGACTTCGGAGAAGAAGAAGAATCCGGTCTCGACGATCCCTTGCCGGAAGCTTTTGACGATCAAACTGAAGGAGAGGGTTTTAGTGGCTTAGATGAGTTGGATCGGGACTCTATTGAAGATGGAGAGGAATATATGTCGGAAGGCGGAAAAGATTATGCAGGGGAAGGGGATGCCGATGGGAATGCTGGGGATATTCTTTTGCCACCAGTCGTCGCGGATTGGACATCGGAGGACGAACTCGATGTGTGGGAGGTTGACGAAACTAATGACCCTGGACCTGTGCTCAATAAAGAGGGTGAATCCAACCACAGTGACAGCGACATCGAAATAATTGAGCCTCCAACGTTCTTCACGCCCTCGAAACCACATCCCCCTGTCCCACCGAAAAACACATCAATTAGGCATCCGTCAAGAATTCCTCGTCAGCTTCATACTCCTCCACAATCGCACGCCTCATCTGGTTCATCCCTTACACCAACGAGAGATCAATCCTTGGAGTCGAAAAATTATTCACCTCGAATTTCAAATGGCCCCGTCACTCCGTCGTTGTCGCAGCCCCTTTCATCCTCCGAACACTCATATCCAGAGACACCAACAAAAAAGGCGATACCTAGATTGAATCTTGCTCTCCTTTCTAAAACACCTGGAAATCGCTCCAAGGAATTGCCCCACCCCTCCCCTGCGCATGCCTGGAGGTCGGCTACAAAACCAAAACCCTCTCTCCCAAATTCCAAACTCAAACCTATAGTCCTTTTGACCCCACGAAAAAGCGAAACACGCATTCCATTGACTCCTCATTCCACACAACCTCATCATCGTGCTCTGAAAAATGAAACCGAAGAACAAAAGCCCTTCAAGAGTTCCAAGGGGAAGGAGAAGGCATTGGATATTCAAGACCACGAAGCTGAACTATCCAGTCCAAGCAAATCCCCGAGAAGAAGAGGAAGGCCCCGAAAATTGACTGAAATAGTCGTTGATTCGGAATCCACCAAACTTCCAGCTATTCAGATGCAAACTTCCCCGAGTAAACGCATTACACAAGATGCACATCCCCACCCCGCACCGTCAAATGAGGACAGCGATGATCCTATCTTAATTTCTCCGCTTTCGCACCGGTCTTCACATCCAAGTCCTGTTGAAAAAGGCGAGGTGTCCCTTTTCTCCGGGACATCCACAAGCTCGCGTAAAGCCCGAGAATCTTATCTACTGCCCTCAGATAACTCTATTGCTCGTGAACTCAAGCCAACTCCTCTGTCCAAATCCCAGAAAGTTATGGCCCCTCCTGGATTAAGAAAACGGAAGCGAACAATATCTGACCCAGCGACGGAGTTACCACTTGAACAATCACCAGAGAAAAAGACGGATAGGAAAGATAGTCCGAGCAGACATTCCTCGAATCATGCATCCTCCTCCCGTTTCATTGATGGTAAGCTTACATTGTCCCCTATCATTGTCCCCTAAAGCAATATATTGACACACGGGCCAAAGATGACAGATTTAAATCGCGTTCGCCCAAGAAAAGATCGTCCTCGCGACATCGACGACGAGAATCAGACACCCAGTCAGAACGAGAGTCAGAATCCAGTGCTTCTGAGAGGGATGACAGAAACCAGCGACGAAAATCACGATCGCGTTGTAATGCCCAACCAGCTGCGCTTCATCCTTATTCAAACCCCTACTCCCCACGATTTCACCCCCCGCAAAATTATCCTCCAATTCAAGACCCACGCGCACAACTCATCATTACCCATGCTATGCAGCAGCTATCTGCCTTGGTCGGTGCGCCTTGGGCCCCGGGCCACTCATATCCAAGTGCTGTTCCGTACACCCCAACCCATCGCCATGTCAGCGAACGGCCATCTAATAAGCAATATGTTACACCAACCCACCAACACCACCCATACCCATATTCTTATGATCCTCAGTTATCTCATGCCACATTGCCACCCGACTCTTCTGACAATAATTCCTCGCCTGAAATCCCTGCCCGCCGAAGAACCCTGGTTCGTAGAAGTCGATCGCGAGGTAGACGAGTCTCGTTTATTGTCGAAGAAGACAATAAAAGTAGCGATGTTATGGAGCTGCCATCCAGTCCTCTCGGTTTAAGACAATCGACGGCTATTCCTAGGAGTCAAGAGGGGACGAAAGCACCCAAGACCAGAACAGATTCGGTCCCTCCATCCGACACCGACGGTGCGAAAAGCATGAGTCGAAGGGGCCAAACTCCAGGACCGTCCACAAAGCTGCCGGCACGAGGGAATCGAACCACAGCAAGTACGAGAAAACCCAAGAGGCGCGAGCGGGACACCGACGGTTGAGTCTTGAAATGCTTATTGCGACGCTAGACTTTTAGCTCCACCCTATGAGCATAGAACCTTTGTACTTATCTTCTCGCTCTGAACATGAAAGGGGCAGTAATCCAGAGGAGTTTCCTTTTTTTTTTTTTTTTTTTCAAAAAAGAAACTAAAAGGGTCCGTAAAATACCTATACGTGTACGTAAAGGCAACAGTGGCTAAGTAGGGATGAGTCACATTCCTGTACATGTGAACAAGTCTTCGAAGATAGTCAATTAGAAGAAGCTGAAAGGTTGCGAAATACTCTCCCTCTTTCTACCAAAATCTCCTGCCTTGAAGGTGGGATCCTCCCTCAGGCCCCAGGGCCGGTCCGGATATCACCCATTCTGGATTCGAAGCGAGCATCTCATTCTATAGTCCGTCCATTCAGATGGACGAACTGCTCCCTTCGCCTCCAAGGCAGAGGAAACGACCTCCTAGTCCCAAACCACCTGCAAGTCAACGATCTCGAGTAACAAAAAAATTGAAGGCTGGGCTGACACCGCATAACAGTGAGAACTCGGAATCTCTCTTTCATGGTTAATTTTTACAATGATTTTGCACCAAGGCTTTGCTGGTGACCCCAAGACCCCCAAGACCACTAATGTCCAATCTAAGGCGCATCTAGTGCAAAAAAATGCTTTAGCTGGCCCCTCGACGCAGGCAAATGCATCTGGTGTCATGACACAAACCCGAAGTTCTTCGCGAGTCTCTCGACCAACTCCAAAGATAATCGCTGCTCGAATTCACAAACGTGCCATTGTTCCTGGCTCTGATTCCGACTCCGATGAGAGTTTTCCCAGTAATATACTTCCCAAAGCCTCAAACGCCCTGAAAAAACGTAAACTTTCAAGCATGACAAGGTCCACCCCTTCAAAAGGTAAGGAACCCGAGTCAAAGCACAACTTATTCCAGATGTAATACCCCCGTTTCTTCAGAGTACAAAGCAAGGGAGTCGAAGGCGCAGGGCAAAGGAAAAGGTATGAAATCTGACGTGATTCGCAATGACGGCGGCTTAATTTTGTTTCAGTCATGCATCTTGGGGCAATTGAACTATCTTCGGATTCCGGAGACGACCACGCCAAACCGGCCAAAAAACGTCCAAAAAGGAATGAGAGAAAAAGATCATCGTGTGATGTCATCGACTTATGCTCAGATGCAGAGGAGTCGCTCAGCCCGTTGAAAACCCCCACCCGAACTCGGATGGAGAACAACATCGTGGTCATATTATCTAGCGATGACGAGGACCATCCTTCACCGAATTTATTTAACTCGGGAATGGATATCGACAATCATGATGACCATTCACTGATGGAAACCTTGCCCGATCCGCAAGGCACAGAGGACAGAGGCCCGGAACTACCAAATCCCCAAGAGGAACCCGAGGTTTGATTTCAACCACTGGTGTTTTCCCTGAGGCTAAGTTCAAACATTCCTAGGCTCCCACATTGGCGGCGTCTAATCAGATTCCATCAAGTCAGAATGTCGAAATTCCGTTCGAATGCCTCCAGCCATCACTAAACGAAGCACTGAAGAGAGCCAAGCCTGAATCTGGTGATAATGGAGCAGGCGATAAAGTTCCATGCTTTACAGCACCGACGTCCGCACGTCCTCCCCGTGTGATTACTTTTGCTGGCGACCTCCAAGCTCCGAATCCTATTCTTCACACTCCTGTTTTTTTCTCGAGGGCTATTACAGCCGCCAAGACCGCCGTCCTTGCTGCACAAAAGCGGGCGAAAAAAAGGCGATTCCAAGCACTCCTCCTTGCATCCTCTTTAGCAAACCATGGGACTAACAGATGGACCCCTGTCCAATATATTAAACCTGAGGTATCGAGTCTGGATATTTCTCCTTCCTCACTGTCAACCGCCGAGGGCACAATCAATCCTTGTGCAGAGCATCCGATGACACCCCCAACTGATCCGGGATGTACAGTACCCATTCGAACTGAAATGCAGGAACCTACTGCTCTCACGTATCCTGAGGGTCTTCCAGGCAGCGATTCTGACCAGGCTGGCGAGAGTAGCGTTGCTTGTGTTCATTCAGGCATGGAGAAATGTACTGCAGAACCAATGTTGGAGGACACCCTCAAGGACCCCACCGGTGGGGATGCTTCTCCTAGTGTTGGTAAAGACGCCAAGGACGAACGAAACTTCGCGGAGTCCGTAACTCTGAATTCACTTGCAATGACACCAGCGAGGCCTGTTCTGCAGTCGCCGTCTGCTGGTGGCCTATCCGTCGATGAATCTAACGATGAAGCCAGCCTTGACGGCTCAAGGATATCTTCGGGGGAGTCAGACACTGGGCAACCAGACTATCTCCCAACTGCCTCTCAATTCAAGGCGTCGCGGAGTATATCAGAGATACCCGAGAAAACGAGGTCATCGGCTCAATGTCTCATTCAGGTTCTAAACGATATCAAGATTTCAAAGAAATTTGGTTAGTCTCGATTTTACCCTTCTCTGTGCTTCACGTCCTCATATCAAGTACAGTCAACGTCACAGCCCCTCCCGCCGTTGTTGTGTCATCCCACGTTGAAGGCTCGAAGTCCATCGCTGACTGCAGCCCAATCTCTCTCGACGATTCCTTTACGAGCGACCCCAGTGATACTGAATCGCCACCCCCAGTTACTCCTTCAGACTCACAGACACACGAACCGATCACAACCAAGCCTATTTCTCGGCCCAACAATGTTTCGATTCTCGACTTCGACTTGAATAACCTGACTTTCCCGCTGCTCATGGAGGACTCTAAGTATGACGATGATGACGATGACTTATCAGGACTAGAGTTGGTATATCCTGAAAACGTTTGTTGATCAACCCTTTACTATAACCTCGCATTTGCTTTCGAACCCTCCACTGCTTTCCAGTACTTAAAGTCGGCCAACTTTAGCCTTTAAATTCCCACGAGTGCTTCATGAACCAGTGTACATACATAGCTCCTTTGCTCTACCCAATTACCCTATCTATTTGGAAAATGCTTCCCTCTTTGTTGCGTCATTGTCCGAACCCTAAGGTGTACGCCAGTCGAAATGTCAGAACTCTGAGCTCCAAAACTTCCCTCTCGCGGTCATACCTCT
>Ga0307517_10008213_pt1 | contig 15009 bp, 20 predicted proteins | sample 23_EM_MG_FD_194515 | JGI IMG/M metagenome (GOLD analysis project Ga0307517, IMG submission 194515) | Populus trichocarpa ectomycorrhiza microbial communities from riparian zone in the Pacific Northwest, United States - 23_EM | ecosystem: Host-associated > Plants > Roots > Unclassified | place...
TAAGTTGTTTTCTGCGTACTTCGAAAGACATATGGGCACTTCCACCATCGCCATCTATCCCGTGAGCACCACCAGAAACTTCCGCTCTTCGTTACTACTGGCCTCCCCAGGTGCCTATCCTGTAACCGCACGCCCGTGCAAACAGACCCATTTAGTAAAGAGAATCGTATTCGCGGTCCGAACTTGAGACGATGCTCAGTCTAGGGTCGTTACGATCTACGAGGCACACATGTGTGAAATAATTTGAACGCGGGAGACAGGAGGCACATCACAGGATGTAAAACAGCGACGACTGGTGATACAGCAGATACGGAGATGGATACAAGCGAGAACGTTCTTGAAGAGGATGAAAAAGAGGGAGGTGTGGGGATAATTGTGAGATTGAGGAACGTAGCGGGGGACGGGACGAGGCGTTGGCAACTTGCGGAAGGGCCTTTCATCCGGACAATTGCTGATGCTCTCGTCCGGTTCCCTGAGCTGAGAATGAAAAGTCAATACGCATCAGGAACAGAGCGCCATTTCTGGGGCTTACCATTGCTCATTGCCGCTTCAATCTGTTGGAGGAGATCCTTTGTGTCGTTTACATCCCCCGTGGCCCCGAGCTTCTCAAACCCATCGATGGCGCGCAATGCCTTGGATCTCGCCTCTTCGAACATGTCTTGTTGATACCAAACTTGGGCTTGCCGGTCCATTGCGACAGCCAGGCGATATGCACTGTTGCCCATGTGTGGATTGGCGCGTTCAATGTGAACATTTGCGTCGTCGAACCTGTCTTGGTCGGAAAACAGCTGTGCCAGGTCGTAATGAATCCAAAACAGCCGATCGTCCCAGCCGAAAGAGGATGCAATTTTGAGGGCTGTCTCGAAATGGTGAATGGCCTTCTCTATCTTGTCCTTGGATCGATATATATTGCCGAGAACGCGGTGACAATCGCAGACCTGAGCTTCTTCGCCTTTCTCCGGGAAGAGATCGAGAGCACGGGATGCGGCTTCTTTTGCGGCGTCGAGTTGTTCGTCCTGATGCAACATCCAAGCGAGCTCGTTCAAACCCCAGGCTTGTTCTGTTGTGTCACCGAGCCGCTCGGAAATCTCCAACGCTTCTTCCGCACATTCTATCCCTTCTTTACGAAGGTCTAGCAACCGGTTCACATCGGATAAGTCCCTTAATACTTGAGCAACCCGGCGGTCATCCCCCCGCCCTCTCCAGAGTTGTAAAGTGTGGGTGAGGACCCGCTTGTACTCTGTGTCATTTCCAATGTCTCCAAACAACCGCGAGAGCTCGAATAAGCATGATGGCTTGCAGGGGTGGTCATCCGGGAGCTCCTCAACCCTTGGTCCTAGCAGTGTGAGCCGCGGTTTATGCCAATAGAGGTGGTTTATGAAAGACGAGCAAGCGTCCCAGACATTGTGTGAGTTCGCATCAATGGTTGTGAAGATGTCGAGCAGATACTCCACATTCACATCCTCCGACGCAATCCACCGTGTTTCTCCAAAATTGGGTCCATTAGGATCAACATAAGTCAGCAATCGATCAAAGTAATGGTCCTTGGTCGTGCACAGGAGTGGAGATGACTTTGGCTCTTTGGGGCGAAGGTGGTCCCGGAGCGGCGCCAGCATTGTGATGAATCCCCCACTCCGATATGTCAGAGAAAGGACACGGAACTTGTTGAATATCTTCTTCCTGCCTGGGATTGTGGGGAACAACCAATCCAGGTTCTTCTCATCGACTCCTTGAGGGAAGAAGGCGACAATTCCAAGGAGGACCCGGGCTTCAGATCCGAGCTCTCGAAACATTGCGGAGGAGAGCGACAGTTCAATGGTGGTGGAAAGGCTCCTGCTGTGTTCCGTATGGAGCATATCTGTCCGGCGCTCGTCCCACTCGCTGACTAACTGACCAGCGTCCCACCTGTTTTGATGCGCAACCGTGGCAAGGAGGGTGATCGACAATGGATGGAACTCGAGCTGTTCCAGGATGTTGTTGATCGGATCTGATGCAGATGATTTGTCGTGCTCGTAGATGCGATAGAAGGTGTCACGCGCCGCTTCCATCGTCAGCGTTGGAACATCGATCCACTTGCAGTCGGGAGGGACAGTGGAGATCCGGGATGTGATGCAGAGGAAGATGTTGTTGAGCTGACTGAGCTCCTCCACCGCATTGTATATCTCCTGTGCATACGTTCCCCGAGAGTCGAGTATAGATTCCACATTGTCGAGGACTATGAACATTTCCTTGGAGGATAGAAATGATCGTAGAGGGGACAGATCGCTAGGATTTTCGATGCCCGCGCCGATGACATTGGAGAGTCTACGGAGGAAATGAGTGAGCGAGGCGGGGAACCCGTCGCAACGAATAAACCGACGGTCGTCGCCAAACCGTCGTTTGATCCGATCGTCGTGGAGGACCGTCAGAGCGATGGATGTCTTGCCGATCCCACCAGCACCTATCAGGACGGTCGGGGTGAGGTTTTCCGCAAAACCGACGATCTTTTCGATCAATCCGTTACGACCAAAGAAGGCCCTCGGTGGCGGAGGTGGCGATTCCCCGGATGCGCTGGATACGAACATAAGGCACTGGATCCCCTAGTAGTCAAGTTGCTGACCTGTTTTGAGTCTAGGCGATGGTAAGCGTCTATTCGGTGATCCCAAAGAATACGTGTCACTTACCGCTCGATGTTGTCCGTCGGTATCCTCACGAATTTTCAACCCGTTCTGTTGTATGTCTGCGACTATGGTATGAGTATTTATGGCCAGCTCGGTCTGAAGAGGGGTAAATTAGCGATGGCCAAACCGGGGCAGGTTGCACGTACGTTGAATACAACAAGGATTCTGTTAAGCTCCGACCACCAAGAAGCAATCGTCTCCTTGTCATTCCTTGCATGAAAGAATCGAGAGACTGGATTACGCTCGCTCTGCTTTATGATCTTCCCCCGTATTTCCGCGACGGTCCTGCGATCGAGGCCACGGTGGGTGGGGGGATTCGAGAGGTATATTGTCGGCTCCACTCACAATGTCAACTGGTTTATCGCATCGCACACGGACCGACTTAGGTCGTGCAAGCTCTTCCCACCCATCCCCCGGTCGAGGGCTCTGCAGATATCGGCACAGAACAATCCAAGATCGACATAATCCAGCTCGTTGAGCATCGAGTCCTGACTACGTCTGAGCTTGGAACATTCCATCGCAGAAGTAGACATACTCGGATCATTGTGAGAAGGATGCTGACGGTGCCAAAAGCGGCCTTAGCTGGCGCAACGTCCGAGACCTCCTTCGCAAGGTTCACGATGTCTATGGCCACATTCAACGAGGAGAGAGCTCCCTCCCGGTTCTTGGGTTGTTGGGATTTGGTTGTCATTGTCGCAATGCGAGGTGGTCGTGAGGAAACAGTGTGGCGTGAAGGCTGTGAGGAAGAACCCGAACCCTAATAGAGATGGGCGGCCATTCTGTGATGGCACGTCTCGTGCAAACGGAGCCATTTGGTGAAGGGAACCGCGTAAGTTCGTGATCAAGTTGCAACGCGCCGATCGGCTGATCACTCAGAATCCTCGCCTCTCTGGTGGTTCAAGGGTATCTCCGACCCCGCCTAACTCACGACTCGGCCTTATTGGTCACTGCATCGGAGGCGCAGTTTCGAGACGTTTATTTGTCATGCACTCCCCCCGACGGAAACGGAATCCCTGATTCGGGTCTCATTCACGCAGCTGAAAGGAGCTATAGGAACTTTGGCAAAGGGTGGGGCTGCAGTGTGCGCAAATCGTGACCGTCGACCAAACCGGACTCTTTGCAGATCTTTCAGACAGAACGAGAGGTTCACAGGGTGCGCGTGTCCACCTGTTCTTTCTCGAACGGATTTTCTCCGGTCAACAGAGAGGTTGAACTCCCCCACGTCAAAGTATATACTCTCTCTTGTTGTATCGAATGTACTTGCAAATTTTCGTTGCGCAAGACATGACTCGACAAAGAGTGGTTGTTATAAATGTAGATCCTTGCTCGCGTCCGCAGAGGACTGTACTCGAAGTTCGACAAATCAACGGAAACTCGAGCCGGCTTCGCGCGAAAGACCAGAGAGTAGTACTAGACACATCTCCGGGAGTAAATTCCGGGGACTCGTGGACGCACAGATCTTGGACTGTGATATCTACCCGAGGGTCTGACCCCAACAAAGAAACACGACAAAAAAAAGAAGTGGAACAATCAGCCGTGTCCCTCGACGAAACCCCTGCCCGCCTGCGGACGGGAATTCTCATCATCTCGCGCACTATGCACCTCGAGTTGAATCATTTCGATCTGATTCGTCTCCTGCTCAGGAGCAGTCGCGAACTGGAGAGCGATTGACCTCAGGATTGTTGAAGGGCCCTTCGGCGTTGCAGCTTGCCTGAGCTTCAGCGAGATTCGACAAAAAACCGAACGATTCGTTACTGAGTAACACAAGAAAGAAGCCGACACCTGACAGTTCCATTGTTGGTTCTTGGTGAGAAAGCGGTTGTGAACTGCTCACCATCCCGGTAAGTTACCCTCAGAAATGGAGTGCCTGGGAAAACTTGTGAGGAGGGCGTAGGGCGTATAATCATGGAGTCCTCTCCAGATTGTCAAAACGATAATGACTACAACCGAGATCGGTTGATACTTGACGGCGCAAATTACAGCGATCACCGAGTTCAAAAGAGAGCAGCGCCTTGATCCACGGATCGTCATTATCCCTAATCGAATTAACAAGATATCCTGGGACATCTAATAACAAGGGCAACTTTTCGGCGTCGAACAAAGGTGCTACGGATGATTCAGTACAAAAAATACCGCTCGTAGAATGCAAGAATCATTCACCTTCTCTCGGGATCTAATACTGAGCACTTCGTCAGCAAAAACCATTCCGCGTGTATCGTCCACGTCTCCGTGCGGCTAACCACCGATCTTGATAATCAACCTACCCGTCGACTTTCCACGAGGTGGGTTGGTGCACGCCCTGAGCAATGGAAGGGTGTCCGTGAAAGATGCTGACGCAGGAGTATGACATTCTTCTCGCAACCCTGAGGGGTGAAAATGGCGAGACGGACCCGAAAGCCTTTCCAAAGGAAATGAGCATTCCTTTCCTCCTCAGCGACTTGAAATTCTTGTCGAATCTGGACATGGAGATCAGTGCACAGTCCACATGATGATCCCAAACACTCTTTGGACGGATCCTCCTTGGTGCAAAGATATGATGTGATCCGTATAACGAGCCTCAGCCAGCTCCGCCTTAACATCCATCAACGGTGTGCCGATGACGATGGTGTCCTTTAATTTAGCACACTGAGCAGCAATGGGACTGAATCGTCCAGCAATGGTGTGAACAAGGATCGTGTCGCCCTTCTTTGTACGCTTCGTTCATGAACGTGATGACGGCCGTTGCTTGTAAGAAACCAACAGCAGCGATTCGGGTGCTGACGCTGGATTCTGATGGATGGGAAGGATCTCATCCCAGGGAATGGCGATGTGCCCCATGTCCGTGCCTGACAAGTTCTAAGAAGATGGAATAAGATAATTGGTTTGAGCTTGGGGGCCCAACTGTTATTGGATGCGTACAGCGACGGCCTTGGCTCCGATAGCGTAGTGTCTTGCTTTATGCTCTGGATGATTCAATCCAGCTGGGTCGATGAGGAGCGCGACGATGACTCCAGCAACTTCCGATCCAATGATTGCAGGAGGCTGGGCGGGATAAAGTCCATTCCTGAGCGTGTCGATGAAGCTGACACCGGCGTACTCAATCTACACTCATAGTGACAAGAGCGGATGAATCACCATTGGCTGCAGAGTAGGCGTAGGGACCGCGCGTACCTTGAGAATATCACATCCAGGACCTTGCTTAGGGAATGGCTACTCAGCCTTTTCAATGACATTGGTGTCTCCAGACTTGGAGAACGTAATGGCTTTTATCATAGCGGAGAGCCAGGACACGGTCGTGCGGAGAATAGGGACCCTTGAGCGAAAGGCCTTGACAAGGCTTATATGAGAGTATACCGATCGAAGTCCGAGGACCGAACGCCGTTGATCTCCGTCGATCCATCTCACGTTCTCCAAACTCGAACTTGCCTCCGCCGCAAACCAAAAACTCGGCACTTCCATGTTCCATCATCGCCATCTGTCCCGTATGCACCTCGTAAGGTCAACCAGAAACTTCCGCGCTTGGTCACTACTGGCCCCAGATGTCCGGCGTCCCCATCGGCCAGAGCCTTGAGAGACGAACCGAAATTCCCGCCCCCTGGGCAACGACAATCAGACGGTTCTGGGCACAACGCCGGGTGGTATCGTCTGGCAAGCTCAAGTTGAGCGAAAACCCTAATGCTACTAGTAGTGGGCGTCCATCCTATCGTCGCACGCCCGTGCGAACAGACCCATTTGGTAAAGAGAATCGTATTCGCGGTCTGAACTTGAAACGAGGCTCAGCCTAGGGCCGTTACGATCTACGAGGCACACATGTGTAAAATAATCTGAACACGGGAGACAGGGAAACACATCACAGGATGTAAAGCGGCGATGAGTGGTGGTACAACAGATACAGAGATAGATACAAGCGAGAATGTTCTTGAAGAGGATGAAAAGAGGGAGGTGCGGGCTGGGACGAGGTGTTGGTAACTTGCGGAAGGATCCTTCATCTGAAGAAACCGAGGCGATTGCCAATGCTCTCATCCGGTTCCCTGGGCTGAGAATGGAAAGTCAATACGCATCAGGAACAGCGCAATTTCTGGGACTTACCATTGTTCATTGCCGCTTCAATATCTCGGAGGAGGTCCTTTGCGTCGTTTAGACGCCTCGAGGGCCCGAGCTTCTCAAACGCATCGACGGCGCGCAATGCCTCGGATCTCGCCTCTTCGAACCTATCTTGTTTATACCAAATTGTGGCCTGCATGTCCATCGCGACAGCCAGGTTATATGCATGATTGCCCGTATATGACTTGGCGCGTTCAGCGTGAACGTTTGCGTCGTCGAACCTGCCTTGGATGAGAAACAGCAATGCCAGGTCGAAATGAGACCCAAACAGCCGATCGTCCCAGCCGAAAGAGGACGAAATCTTGAGGGCTATCTCGAAATAGTGAATGGCCTTCCCTATCTCGCCCTTGGATTGATGTATATAGCCAAGAACACGGAGGCAATCGGAGACTTGAGATTCTCTGCCTTTCTCCGGGAAGAGGTCGAGAGCGCGGGATGCGGCTTCTGTCGCGGCGTCGAGTTGTCTGTCGGCATGCAACAGCCAAGCAAGCTCCTTCAAACACCATGCTTGTTCCATTGTGTCACCGAGCCGTTCGGAAATCTTCAACGCTTCTTCCACGCATTGTATTCCTTCCTTACGAAGGCCTAGCAACCGGTTCACATCGGATAAGATCCTTAACACTTCAACGACCCGAGCGTCATCCCCCCGCCCTCTCCAGAGCTCTAAAGTGTGGGTGAGGAGCCGCTTCTCCTCCGTGCGATTTCCAATCTGTCCAAACAACAGCGAGAGCCGGAGTAAGCATGATGGCTTGCAGGGGTGGTCGTCTGGGAGCCCCTCGATCCTTGGTCCCAACACTGTGAGCCGCGGTTTGTGCCAATAGAGGTGATTGATTAAAAACGAGCAAGCGTCCCAGACATTGGGTGAGCTCGCGTCAATGGTTGTGAAGACATCGAGCAGATACTCGACATTCACATCCTCCGACACAATCCACCGTGTTTCTCCAAACGTGGGTCCACTGAGATCGATACGGACCGACAATCGATCAAAGTAGCGGTCCTTGGCCATGCACAGGAGTGGAGATGACTTTGGATCTTTGGGCCGAAGGTGGTCCCGGAGTGGCGCCAGCATTGTGATGAAGCCCTCGCTCTGATATGTCAGAGAAAGGACACAGAACTTGCTGAAGATCTTCTTCCTGCCTGGGATTGTGGGGAACAACCAATCCAGGTTCTTCTCATCGACCCCTTGAGGGAAGAACGCAACGACTCCAAGGAGGTCCCGCGCCTCGGGTCCGAGTTGCCAAAACATTGCGGAGGAGAGCGACAATTCAATGGTGGCGGAAAGGCTCTTGCTGTGTTCCGTATGGAGCATATCTGACCGGCGCTCGCTCCACTCACTGACCAACTGACCGGCGTTCCACCTGTTTTGATGCGCAATTGTAGCAAGGAGGGTGATCGATAACGGATGGAACTCGAGTTCCTCCAGGATGTTGTTGATCGGATCTGATGATTTGTCGTGCTTATAGATGCGATAGAAGGTCTCACGCGCCGCTTCCATCGTAAACGTTGGAACGTCGATCCACTCGCAGTCAGGAGGGACGGTGGAGATCCGGGATGTGATGCAGAGGCAAATGTTGCTGAACTGACTGAGCTCCTCCACCACATTATATATCTCCCGTGCGTTCGTTCCCCGAGAGTCGAGTATGGATTCCGCATTGTCGAGGATTATGAACATTTCCTTGGAGGATAGAAATGATCGTAGAGGGGACAGATCGTTAGGATTTTCGATGCCCGCGCCGATGACACTGGAGAGTCGACGGAGGAAATGAGTGAGCGAGGCGGGGAACCCGTCGCAACGAATAAACCGACGGTCGTGGCCAAATCGTCGTTTGATCCGATCGTCATGGAGGACCGTCAGAGCGATGGATGTCTTGCCAATCCCGCCAGCACCTATTAGGACGGTCGGAGTGAGGTTTTCCACGAAACCGACGATCTTTTCGATCAACCCATCACGTCCAAAGAAGGTCCTCGGCGGCGGGGGTGGTGATTCCCCGGATGCGCTAGATGTGAACATAAGGCACTGGATCCCCCAGTAGTCGAGGTTACTGACCTGTTTTGAGCCTAGGTGGCGGTAAGCGTCTATTCGGTAATCCCGGGGAATGTGTCACTTACCGCCCGATTTTGCCCATCGGTATCTTCACGAATTTTCAACACGTTCTGTTGCATGTCTGCGACTATGGTATTGGTATTTACGGCTAGCTGAGTCTGAAGAGGGGTCAATTAGTGACGGCCAAACCGGGGCAGATTGCACGTACGTTGAAGACCATAAGGATTCCGTTGAGGTCCGACCTCCAAGAGGCAATCATGTCCTTATCATTCCTCGCATGAACAAATCGAGAGAATCGATTACGCCCGCTCTGCTTTATGATCTTCCCCCGTATTTCCTCGACGGTCCTGCGATCGAGGGCACGGTGGGTGGGGGGATTCGAGAGGTATATTGCCGGTTCCACTCACACTGTCAATTGATTTATCGCATCACGCACGGATCGACTGAGGTCATCCAAGCTCTTTCCGTCCATTCCCTGCTCTAGGGCTCCGCAGATATCGGCACAGAACAATCCAAGACTGATATAATCCAGCTCGTTGAGCATCGAGTCCTGACTACGTGTGAGCTTAGGACATCCCATCGCAGGAGGAGACGTACTCGGATTGTTGTGAGAAGGATGCTGACGGTGCCAAAAGCGGCCTTAGCTGGCGTAACGTCCGAGACCTCCTTCGCAAGGTTCACGATGTCGATGGCCATATTCAACGAGGAGAGAGCTCTCTCCCGGTTCTTGGGTTGTTGGGATTTGGTTGTCATTGTCGCAACGCGAGGTGGTCGTGAGGGAGCAGTGTGACGTGTCGACTGTGAGGAAGAACCCGAACCCTAATAAGTAGGAATGGGCGGCCATTCTGTCATGGCACGTCTCGTGCAAACGGACCCGTTTGGTGAGGGGGTTGCATCCGCGACCACCTGAAGTTGCAACGCGATTGGCTGATCACTCAGAAACTTTGCTCCCTCGCCTCTCATTCCGCTGGTTCAAGGATATCTCCGACCCCGCCTTACTCTCGGCTCGGCCTTATAGGTTGCTGCATCGGAGGCGCGGTTTCAAGACGTCCATTCGTCGCGCACTCCCCCCGAGGGAAATGGAATCCTTGACTTGGGTCTCATCCACGCAGCTGAAGGGACTTTGGCAGAGGATGGGACCGCAGTGTGCGCGAATCGCGACCATCGGTCAAACCGGATTCTTTGTAGATCTCTCAGACCGAACAAGAGGTTCACATATGGCACGCGTCCACCTGTTTTCCCTCGAACGGGCTTTTCTCCAGTTAACAGAGAGGTTGAATACCCCCACGTCAAAGTAAATGCTCTCTCTTGCTGTACCGAATGTACTTACACATCTTCGTCGCGTAAGACGTGTTTCGACAAAGGGTGGTGGTTATAAACGCAGATCCTTGCTCGCGTCCGCAGAGGACTGTACTCGAAGTTCGACGAATCAACGGAAACTCGAGACAGCTTCGCGCGAAAGACCAGAGAGTAGTAGCAGACACATCTCCAGGAATGAATTTCGGGGTCTCGTGGACACACAGATCTCGGACTGTAATATCTACCCGAGGGTCTGACCCCAACAAAGAAACACGACAAAAAAAAAGAAGTGAAACGATCAACCGTGTCCCTCGACGAAATCCCCGTCCGCCTGCTGACGGGAATTCTCATCATTTCGCCCACTATGCGCCTCGAGTTGAATCGTTTCGATCTGATTCGTCTCCTGCTCAGGAGCAATCGCGAACTGGAGAGCGATTGACTTCAGGATCGCTGAGGGGTCCTTCGGCGTCGCAGCTTGCCTGAGGTTCAGCAAGACTCGACAACAAACCGAACGATTCGTTACTGAGTAACACAAGAAAGAAGCCGACACCTGACAGTTCCATTGTTGGTTCTTGGTGAGAAAGCAGTTGTGAGCTGCTCACCATCCCGGTAAATCACCCTCAGCAATGGAGTGTCTGGGAAAACTGGTGAGGAGGGCGTAGGGCGTACAATCACAGAGCCCTCTCCAGATGGTCAAAATGATAACGACTACAATCGAGATCGGTTGATACTTGGCGGTGCAAATTATACAGTGATTACCAAGTTCGAAAAAGAGCAGCGCCTTGATCCACGGATCGTCGTTATTCCTAATTGCATTAACCAGATATCCTGGGACATCTAATAACAAGGACAACTTTTCGGCGTCGAAAGAAAGGTGCTACGGATGATTCAGTACAAAAAATACCGCTCGTAGAATGCCAAAATCATTAACCTTCTCTCGAGATCTAATACCAGAAACCATTCCGCATGTATTGTCCACGTCTCCACGCGGCTAATCACCAATGTTGATAATCAACCTACCCGTCAACTTTCCACGAGGTGGGTTGGTCTGGACCCGGTGCACGGGCTGAGCAATGGAGGGATGTCCGTGAAAGATGCTGACGCAGGAGCATGGCATTCTTCTCGCAACCCCGAGGGGAGAAAACGGCGGGACGGTCCCGAAAACCTTTCCAAAGGAAACGAGCGTTCCTTCCCTCTTCAGCGACTTGAGACTCTTGTCGAATCTGGACACGGAGATCAGTGTACCGTCCACACAATGATCCCAAGCACTCTTTGGACTGATCCTCCTTGGTGCAAAAAAATGATGTGATCCGTATAGCGAGCCTCAGCCAGCTCCGCCTTAACGTCCGTCAACAGCGTGCCAATGAAAATGGTGCCCTTTAATTTAGCACACTGAGCGTCAATGGGATCGAATCCTCCAACAACAGTGTGAACAGGAATTATGACACCTTTCTTGACTCGTACGCTTCGTTCATGAACGTGATGACGGTCGTCGCTTGTAAGAGGCCAACAGCAGCGATTCGAGTGCCGATACTGGATTCTGATGGGATAGGAAGGACCTTGTTCCAGGGCATGGCGATGTGCCCCGTGTCTGTGCCTGACAAGTTCTAAGAAGACGGTATAAGATATTCAGTTTAAACTTGGGAGCCCAACTGTTATTAGATGCGTACAGCGACGGCGTTGGCTCCGATGGCGTAGTATCCTGGTTTATACTCTGGATGACTCAATCCAGCTGGGTCGATGAGGAGCGCGACGATGACTCCAGTGACTTCCGATCCGACGGTTGCGGGAGGCTGGGTGGGGTAAAGTCCATTCCTGAAGGTGTCGACGAAGCTGACGCCGGCGTACTCAATCCACACCCATAGTGACAACAACAGATGGATCACCATTGACTGCAGAGTGGGTGCAGCGGCCGCGCGTACCTTGAGAATATTATATTCAGGGCCTTGCTAAGGGAATGGCTACTCGGTCTTTTCGATGACATTGGCATCTCTGAAGTTGGAGAACGTGATGGCTTTTATTATAGCTGGGAACTGAGACACGGTCGTGCAGAGAACAGGGACCCTTGAGCGAAAGGTCATGACAAGCCTTATATGAGAGTGAAGAAAGCATACCGATCGAAGTCTGAGGATGTGACTGAACACCGTCGATCTCCGTCGATCCATCTCACGTTCTCCAAACTCGAACTTGTCTCCGCCGGAAACCAAACGCTCGGCACTTCCACGTTCCACCGTTGCCATCTGTCCCATATGCACCTCGTAAGCACCACCAGAAACTTCCGAGCTTCGTCACTACTGGCCGCCCCAGATGTCCGGCGTCCCCATTGGCCGGAGCCTTGAGAGACAAATCGAAACTCCCGCCCCATGGGCGACGACAATTGGACGGTCCTGAGCACAACGGTGGGTGACATCGTCCGGCAACTAGCTCAGGCTGAGTGAAAACCCTACCGCTACTAGTGATGGGCGTCTATCTTGTCATCGCACGCGCGTGCAAACAGACCCATTTGGTACAGGGAATCGTATTCTTGGTCTGAACTTGAGATGAGGCTCAGCCTAGGGCCGTTACGATCTACGAGACACACATGTGTGGAATAATTTGAACACGAGAGACAGGGAGGCACATCACGGGATGTAAAGCAGCGACGAGTGGTGGTACAACAGATACAAAGATGGATACAAGTGAGAACGTTCTTGAAGAGGATAAAAAAGAGGGAGGTGTGGGGATATTGAGAGTCTCGGCGGAGGGAGGAACGATCGAAGCAAAGAGTTATGTCTTTGCGACACGAAGAGTGATCCGGCACGTGCGCCTCTTTCGAGGACACCACCACCTCCTCGCTCTCCGGTCTCTCCTCCGCCTTTCTTTCTTTTCTTTCCTTTTCCTTTCTTTCTCTCTTTTCCCTCTCTTCACTCTCCTCCTCAGCCAACACACTCGTTATACTCTCCTTTGGCCTCCGACGACCACACACCTCCGGCGTCCGTTTCTCCGATACCACTCTACAAAGTCAGAAATGGCGGAACAAGCACCAGAATGGAGCGAGGAGACACTCAACCAAGCTAGACAAAGAATTATAGAACGGTTCCAATGCTCAGAAGAAGACGCTGCTCGCAGATTACGCGAGTCATTGAACAACGCGCTACAAGCCGTGCTGGAGGCTCCAGAACCCCCTCCGAATCCTCTCCCACTCCCTCCCCCAAACCAACAACCCACGCAGGACGAGGACGAACATCCGGTGGCTGGAAAGAAGGTCATCTTCCGAGATTTCGATGTGAACGCCGCGATAGACGACGAGATCCCGCACACACCAGGCCAATACGCAACAAAGAAACTCGAGAACATGGAGTACGTCGAGCTCTGGTATTTCACAACGGAGGGTTGTCGAGAGGCAAGCAGGGCTTCACCTTCAACCTCGGATGACACCCTCGGAATTCTTAAGACCGACGCGGGCTTCGCAATCCAACCGATCAAAGCCACGAAAGCCTCACCGAACGCTAGAGCGGACGAAGGCCTATCTTGGGAGCAAGTCATGACCGCTCGACACAACCTCATCACCGTTGCGAACCAAGTAGGATGGCCCGAAAAACACACATACGCTCTCGCAGAGTTTTACATCAACTTGGAGAGTCGGAAGGCGAGGGGTCACAACACCCAAGCTCTCATCAGCTACAAAGCAACAACGCGGAGACAGTGGCACGAGGCCATGAAGGGGCGAGGAAAACCCTTCAATCTGAGCATATTCAACGAGAATTTGTTCCGGGCGATCCGAGAACAGATCAGAGATCAGGATCAGGAGGAGTTAGTAAAGAAGGCAAGTTTACCTCTCCCCTCGGAGAACCTCGAACGAAGCTCACAAAAAACCCTTTACTTCCTCACCACTCCACAACCCCCACCCCTTCCTGCTACGCTACGCTACGCAACACCCCTCGCGACACCCCAACCCCCCTACCCCATGCAACGCCCTTGGCCCACCAACCCAAATTGTGGAACGACCCCTTACAGGTGGCGATTCTATCCCAAAGGGGCGCAATTGAGGGGCAGGTAGGGCGAAGGGATAGGGGACGGGTTGGAAGACGTGACCGAGGCACGGGTCGAGAAAGATCTTCGAGATCGAGATCCCCGAGACCCAAGTCCCCGAACAGACGATTTCGGAGAGAAGGCAAGGAAACCGAGACAATCATCCTCTCCGCCTGCCCGATATGCCTCAGCAGAAAGAAGCACCCGATACGAAATTGTCAGGAGCAACTCCTCTGGGACGGTCAAACGAAGGCAAGGTGTCACAGAGCAGACGGAAAAATCGTCGACCAGAAGGGAAGGACCCTATGCAGCAACTGGAACCAATCAATCGGTTGCAAGGAAAAACTATCCCGGCACATCCACGAATGCTCCGGCTGTGGAGAATCATCTCACGGCGCTCAGGAATGCAGTCTCGCAGAGAAGGCGTAGTCCGCTCACTCCACTCATCGCGAACGAGTGGGAGGTTACCCTCCGCTCGACGGACCTACTCGAAAGATACCCTCGGATACCAGAGTACATAAGACACGGCGCACATGCAGGCATTCCACGCGTACATCAATCTTTCACTCCCCCTAATAAAGAGTCCACCGAAATCTTATCACACATCTTTAATGAAATGATACAATCCGAGTTTAATAAAGAACGCTACCTTGGACCATTCTCACGAGAAGAGCTCGAGCAAGAGATCGGCCCCTTCCAATCCTCCCCTCTGTCACTCGTTCCAAAGGCCGGAAAACCGGGCAAGTATCGCCTGATTCAGAACCTGTCACATCCACACACGAACCTACCGGTCCCATCGATCAATTCGCGTCTCAACTCAGATGATTTCCCCTGCACATGGGGCACATTCCGCTCAGTATGTACTCTCATCAGAAGTCTCCCGAAAGGCTCGCAGGCAGCAACGAGAGACAT
>Ga0307517_10008214_pt1 | contig 15004 bp, 8 predicted proteins | sample 23_EM_MG_FD_194515 | JGI IMG/M metagenome (GOLD analysis project Ga0307517, IMG submission 194515) | Populus trichocarpa ectomycorrhiza microbial communities from riparian zone in the Pacific Northwest, United States - 23_EM | ecosystem: Host-associated > Plants > Roots > Unclassified | place...
TCGCGGATACTTTGATTCAGATGAACAGATGGGATGTGAACCAAAGAGATAGTGCGGGTATGACGCCACTCATATGGGCTGCACGATATGGACATGAAGATGTGGTGTTGTTGCTTTTGCAACAAAAACATATCAAACCTGATCAGCGGGACAGGGAGGGCCGAACAGCACTGTCATGGGCTGCTGAAAATGGACATGAAGGGATGGTAAGGTTCTTCCTTGGGCCGCAATTTGTCAATCCTGGGAGCATGGGTCGGCTATGGGGAGCACCACTAATAATGGGTCAAATTTTTGGCCCACGATATGTCAACCCCGACGCCCCAGACATGCGCTATGGCCTCACGCCGCTCTCGTGGGCTGCCGAGAATGGCCATGAGGGGATAGTGAAGCTACTGTTGGAGCGGAAAGATGTCACCCCCGACACCCCCGACACGCAGTACCGAACGCCGCTCTCGTGGGCTGCCAGGAATGGCCATGAGGGGATAGTGAAGCTACTGTTGGAGCGGAAAGATGTCACCCCCGACACTCCCGACACGCTGTATGGCCTCACGCCGCTCTCGCGGGCTGCCGAGAATGGCCATGAGGGGATAGTGAAGCTACTGTTGGAGCGGAAAGATGTCACCCCCGACACTCCCGACACGCTGTATGGCCGAACGCCGCTCTTGTGGGCTGCCGTGAATCGCCATGAGGGGATAGTGAAGCTACTGTTGGAGCGGAAAGATGTCACCCCCGACACTCCCGACACGCAGTATGGCCAAACGCCGCTCTTGTGGGCTGCCGGGAAAGGCTATGAGGGGATAGTGAAGCTACTGTTGGAGCGGAATGATGTCACCCCCGACACTCCCGACACGCTGTATGGCCAAACGCCGCTCTTGTGGGCTGCCGAGAATGGCCATGAGGGGATAGTGAAGCTACTGTTGGAGCGGAAAGATGTCACCCCCGACACTCCCGACACGCAGTATGGCCAAACGCCGCTCTCGTGGGCTGCCAAGAATGGCCATGAGGGGATAGTGAAGCTACTGTTGGAGCGGAAAGATGTCAACCTCAACTCCCCAGACACGCGTGATGGCCCCAGGCTGCTCTTGTGGGCTGCCAGGAACGGCCATGAAGGAATAGTAAAGCTACTGTTGGAGAGGAAAGATGTCACCCCTGACACCCCCGACACGCTGTATGGCCGAACACCGCTCTCGCTGGCTGCTGGTAATGGCCATGAGGGGATAGTGAAGCTACTGTTGGAGCGGAAAGATGTCACCCCCGACACCCCCGACACGCGGTTTGGCCGAACGCCGCTCTGGTTGGCTGCTGGGAATGGCCATGAGGGGATAGTGAAGCTACTGTTGGAGCGGAAAGATGTCACCCCCGACACCCCCGACACGCAGTATGGCCAAACGCCGCTCTCGAGGGCTGCCGAGAATGGCCATGAGGGGATAGTGAAGCTACTGTTAGAGCGGAAAGATGTCAACCTCAACTCCCCAGACACGCGTGATGGCCTCACGCCGCTCATGCTGGCAGCGAAAAATAGGCATGCTAGTATTGTAGAACTGTTGCAGGCCTAACATTCCCGATGCATCCAGTAATTAGTTCCCCTCCTGGTCCCCCGGAGTCCGTCGCCTTGCTCCTTGGAACTCGTCGCTTGTCTGTATCGGCAGTCTCAATGAATTTGAGTTCAGTGTGGGGTGGTCTGAGATGTTTATTTGTTTTGCTCTCTGCTTTTTTTCTGGCGTTTTGGGGATTAATTAGAATTGTTTTTCTTTTTCTTTGGATAAGTTAACATCTGTCTCGCTCATCGACAATCACTCTCTTCGTTTGATATTAGCATAGATTAATGTTCAAGTAGAGGATAGATCTTGGGGCTTCTTTTTGTGTAGAGTGTGTGTCTTGGTCCTGCACACTACGATAATTCCTGTTTTGTTTTGTTTTCTTGCACTAATGGACTGGAATGTATCATAGGAATTATAGGTGATGTTAGAGACTTTCCTTTTAGATACACTAAAGGTCGACATAAATGGGGGCACATGGGAGCGATTGATAAAGGTGGGTAATAAAAAACTCTAGCCTGCGGCCATCTCCCACTAGAACCGAGCACTGTTTACCAACCAGCGAACCCGCAACGAATCTGTGGCTTCCACTTTACGCCAACCCAAACTACGAAATAGACAAAGGGTAGTTTTTCAAGAAAAAGGCTTAGGTAGAGTGTTTATGGGAAACGAGAGATAGACGGCAGAAACGGTGGTCATCATGTATCTTTTGTATGACAGCCTCCGGTCACTATCCGATCTGACCATACCATTACACATACAGGCTTGATATTTGTGTTATAGAAACAGTTGTTCTCATGCTTTTCGCAACTCCCCGAAAGTTCCTACTGAGCAGTGTTGAGCTAGAGTTTCTGATAATGGCTATTTCTGATGTGAAGTAGCTAATGGCACTAGTTTTTGCCACCGAACTTTATTTTATAGCGAAGAGGTGGCGGCGGTATGGGATCACGGGAGCCTTTGAAAGATAAGGGTATAGCCTAGTAACAAGAACCATGGTAGATCTAGTTGGGAGGTTGGTAGCATAGAACGGGGAGTAAGCGAAAAGCCCCCTCAGGAGCCGAGCGTCGGGGTAGGTCTACCAGACATTAGCAACCGTTGAGCGGGGTAAGTTTGGGCTATGGGAGGCGCTCTTGCAAAGTGTGGTGAGCAAGCCGGGTGGTAAACGAGGACTTCACGGAGGTGATGAATCCTCACTCAGATTCATAGGCGCCGAGAAGTCAATAATTGTCTTTCTATCATACCATATTACGACTATTCCGAATATCCAAGTCAATAAATTGTTCTTCCACCCCTAGGGTATGGGATAACTCGCCAACCTAAAATGGCCGCTCCACAAGCGATACCCACATTTGAACCCCCCCCTATACCGAGTTTTCATCCGCTTCTCGACTACGCCGTCATTCGTGATAAGGTTGTCGCGTAAGCATTCCCACACTGTTCCCCTTTGGTTATCTCATCAAACTTCCTTCTTCCCCAGGGGAGGGTAATCCCACCCCGGAGTATATCAATGTTTGGAGAAACGAGAAGGAGAACTTGAATGGACACCAGGTTAGTGACCCATACCTGGGATATGTAAGCCCTCCCCACCCCCGGATTCTGGTTCAACTCAACCATCTTAGCATCATGTCAAGTTTAGAACCTGCTAGCTTCGAGTATTCGGCCCCCATGCCAGCGAGTCAGTCGGCCCGCTCGTCTTGTAGCCGTTGCTGCCATCTAGGTCGCGATGGCTGCCGCAGAATCTGGTGCCCTCCAGCGCCCCCTTCTGTACCGCAGTGGACAGTATTGTTGAACAAGTCATTACTGCCCAAGATGTTGAAATTACCGGTGATCTGCTGCTGCCGGAATCTAAATTCCTCCTTTCGCGAGGGGGGTCTGCAGTGGGGGTTTGACTTCTTTTGGAGCTCGAGGAAATCTGTAGCTCCCGAAGAAAGAGGGGGTGGTAACTTCTGAGGCTTTGGCGTTACACAAAGCTGTGCTTGCCAAATCATTCGTTCAGTGGTTGAACCAAAATCAAAGTTTTTTCTTTCTTCTCTCATCTCAACAGTCACGGTCCAGATCAATCGCTAACCGCATCGGGGGTCTTGACAGGGGTTCTTATTCTGAGGGCTTGAAGACCTATATTCTTGAGGGTCAGAAGGAGGAATGTTATTCTGCCTTTTGGTTTCTGTTGCATTTGTACCTCTGTAATACACCTGGATTAACCGAATAACAATTACTATTATGGATTGTGCGACGATATTTGCAATTATGCGAGGCTCTGCAACGATACAAGTACGATGATACATAGGAAGCCAACCCATGCCGGAGACCCATTCTAGATGTGCCGGGTAAAAGTTTGGTGGGGAACTCCTTTCAGGCTAAGGCGTCAAAATAGGCAGTGGCGGTCTCACACGGCAAAACCCAGATCCAAACCTGGCATCCGAAAATCCACGAGAAAACCTTTAGAATACCATGCGCTTGGCGGTCAATCCTTTCGGATACCATCGACCGGGAAATATACCATCGAGAAAGTGAAACCTTCACAGGGGCAACCCCCAGTGGAACGAACAACGAAGACTTCACACACTCTAGCATACTGGTATCTTTTTATCCCTTAAACAATGCAAAGAAATTGAAAAAAAGTGACAAAAAATAAAGAATTACTTGAAACCTCCTAAAGTTAGTATTTTTCTAGAACCTCATTACAATTATTATTTTAGCCATTTTCTAGGGATTCTTGGCTTAAAAAACTTTCCAACAGAAAGCCATTCTGAGGGTGGAAAAATAAATATAAGACATTGACCGCATTTACTCCTTTTCCACTCTATTTGTTAATTTTTCTTTGCTATTTAATGGTGGCCAAAGAGATTGATGGTTCCATGCAATGGTTTCACTTTTTCGATGGCATATTTCTCGGTCAGTGGTATCATATCCGGAATGGTTTCTCGCTAAGAGCATGGTATTGAAAAGGTTCACTCAAAAATCCACCCTTGCCCGGACAAAGCTTATCTCAACCTCGTCTCTCACGTGCCCCAACACCATACCCTACATGAGCAAGTGCCAGACTGTCGGAGGTTCTCTCATTCCTGCGTTCTTTTGGTGGGAAATAGGAACTTCCGAAGGGAGGTAAATTCGGTTCGCTTATCTCAATTTCACAGCTGGGGTCAAACAAGATAAAAATCAAAGAAAAACAATGAAGATTGATGGAAAGGGAGTGCGGTTGATGATGCTCTCTCGCTAAATTTATCATAGACTACTGGTTTTATGTTGAGCCGCAAAGTAATGAAAAGCCACAGAGTTATAGTAACCATGCCAAGCCACAGCATTGCATTGAGCCACATATTTTGGCTGAGCCCTTCCTTCTGCAAGACCCTACAGGTATGATATTACCGGTATATGATAGCAACAAAAACCACCGGTATATCTGAAGCTTCTCTACTGAAAATAGCCATATTCACAAGCTTCCAACCACTATTCTAGTAAAGCAATCCAAACCAGATCCTCATCTGTCTAGAATAGTGAAGCTACTAATGTGGGGGCGAAAAGACGTCAACCCCGATCGCTGATTGGGAGCCGGCCGAACGCCGCTCTGGTTGGCTTCAGCGAATTGCTGCGAGGGAGTAGTGAATCTACAGCTGAGGCGGGAAAATGTCAACCCTGATAGTTCAAATAAATCTGGCAGAGCACCGCTTTCGTAGGCTACCGAGCATGGCATTGAGGGATTAGTTAAGCTCCTGTTGGCGGGGGAAGATGGCAACACCAACACCCGAGATGCAGAGGATGGCCAAATCCCGCTATCCTGGGCCGCCGGGAAGGGCCATAAGAAATTGGTCAATGTATTATTGGGACGGGAAGAGGTTGACCCCAGTAGCTCCGTTAAATCCGGCGGAATACCGCTTTCGTTAGCTACCACGAATGGCTATGTGAGAATACTGAATCTACTGTTGGAGCGGAAAGATGTCGACCCCGATCACGCATGTCAATCTGGACAAACGTGGCGCTGGTTGGCTGCAGGGAATGGGTTTAAAGCTGTAGTGAGGGTTGTGCTGGGGCGGAGGGATGTTAACCCCGATAGCGCATGTGGATCCGGCCGAACACCGCTCTTGTGGGCTGTAGCGAATGTGCCCGAAAGTGTAGTGAATCTGTTGTCGAGGCGGTAGGATGTCAACCCCAATGTTTCAGGTAAATCCGGCAAAAGACTGCTCACGCCGGTTGCTGAAAATGGGCACGGTGGAGTTGTGACGCTGCTACAGGCCCGACATTTCCGACGGGGTTAGTAATTGGGCCCCCGCTTGGCTTGCTGGGGTTTGTGATCTGGTCTCACCGAAATCCTCCTTTGTTGGCGCTGCCAGTGCCGGATGAACATGAATTTTGTCTGTGTGATCTATGATGTTCATTGTCCTTTAATGTCCTCCGCCTTCAGTTTCCCATTAGTGTTTGAAGGAACAAGTTAGAATCTTCTTGGGCATGTTAAATTTCCTCCCACTCCGACGCCATCCTACTATTTTACTCAATAATCATTTACCATTAAGTTTAAGGACAGTACATATCTTGGGATTTATTTTTGGGTCAAGTATGTCTTACCCTTGTTTGTGTTTTTTTCCTTGCCTAAAGGACAGGGGTGTAATCAAAAGGGATTTAGGGCCACCCTTGATAGAGAATATCTGTCGGGTATACTAATAGTTAGTTTACTCGGGAGTGCGTGGAAGCGGTTGGTGTTTGGTGGAACCGAGGCCTCGTGGCGGCGGTGGTGGTAGTTGTGAGAGATCACTAGTAGACATTTGAAATAGAATTATGTAATTGCACAAGAAGGTTGAAATTTTTTCTTGAGCGATCTTGTACAGTATCTTGCGTTTTGAATTGTGTTCCAGATATAACTTTACCTCCCAATTCTTGAAGCAGTCTCAGAGTTTGGTCAACGCTAATCAGCCCACCTCCACCAGTGCCAAAACGGAGCAAGATATTAATTTCATTCGCCCCGGAGTGGAAACACAATGCTCAAGCTTAAGGAGGAAGCCGGAAATCACGCTTTGCTCTTAAAGTTAGTTAAGCCTAAGTAGGCACACCATCACAAAATAAATTATAGGGATCCAAGCTCCATCTACTAAAGTCTAGTAATACGGATGAAGTTGGACCAGCGTGTAGGTGATGTCTAGTAGGTGATATAGAGTGACGGGAGAAGCCTTGGTGACTACTACCTAAGGTACTCGGATATTTGTATAGAAAAAAATCATAGGGGGTGTAGCGCAGAGTGAAATCACATAGGCCAATGAGAACTAAACTTGGGAAATTGAATTGAGAGATCGGGAGAGGAGCTGTTGGAAGTTGCTGGATGCTGCTCGGCAAGGTCAGCTTATTGTTTCGTAGTTTGGATAGGCTTCGGGGGTGCGCTTAGGCTTGGAATCACTACATCCGTCGGAAAGAAAATGAAAGAGTCGAGTGCATGAAGACCGTGATTGGCGGGAGTCTCAATGATATCTGTCTTTCATGTCTTATCATGGGAGCATCCAAAGAAACTTGAAAGGGAACGTACCTAGAAGTTTTGGATAACCTATAGGGCATGGGGTTATGCAGTTGAACGGATGTGCGGATATGCAGGTATGCGGGTATATGAGGCTAGGAGATAGACGGGTATAGGGAATGCAGCTTTGTGGTTTCCGGCGGCTTGGCACCTAGCGGTGGGTTATTGTTTTTACAGCCTATGCCTACCGGCATAGAGTATTGGTTTTATGGTTTCTTTCATACCCCATGCTACCAGGCATACGGAAGTTTGCGCACTATTGGGGCAGATATTTTAGAGATCACAGAGGATCATGGGATATCAGGATGGTTCTAGATTGCTGGATATTAGGTTTTGTTAGCCGCATGGTATTCTTTAGAGTTCGTTGAGTCTCGGGAGTGTTCGGTTGTTAGAAGGAGATATCTCTTCTGGCTTGTTCTTAGCTAGAGAGAGTAGAGCGAACTAGAGAACCGTTCCTTTATCTCCCGTTTTTCTTCTGAGAGCTTATTGAGATCGCACTTTTTTTCTTTCATTGTTTTGTGCTTTCCTTAGATTCTATCAAGAAGTGCACGGATATGAGTGGCGGTCAGTGGGAGGATAGGAGGACGATTTCATTTATGATATACATCTATTCCTGTCTTTACTGTTTAGATAGAGTGTAATGAACAAGGAAACTTCCATGCTCATCCCAAAGTGATGCAGTAATCGGAATCCCATTTCTGCTGCCTTAGTTCTTGCTGTGTAAGATTATCTTCAGAATACTCTTAATACCTGCCATGGTAGTGCAACCTAGGCTCTAACTACCGCACTAAAACATCTCACAATTTGTTCGGCGATATAGGGCCTTCTGGTAAGGAATACTGGCATTTCCAGTGATACCTGAACGATTTCTGGTAGTCATCCTAAGGGCTCACATCACTGCTTTGGAGGCGATCTGTGAAAGTGTCCCCAAATAGAATAGCCGTGGCAGGTATCAGAAAGTAGGAGGCCTTGACCGCTAAAATCGTTTTCAAAAATCTCTCCTATATAGCGCAGGATCTTTCGCCTACTAACAAGCTGCCTGGGAATAGCGATATGTTAGAAATCGTGAGATGCTGTTCGTCATGCTCTTGCAGTAGTTGTATCATTGTTAGCATAAATGGTTTGGGAATGCGCTTGATGAGTCCGCCGGAAGGAAGGCGGAAGGAAAACAAAAGAGCAAGAGGGAACCGTGAAAGAGTTGGATGCCCGGAGGCTGTGAACCGTGGAAGTCTTTGTCTCTCCTTTGTTTGCGGTAGAGTATGCGAGAGGGAAGGGGGGACATGGGGCGATGGGAATGGAGATCTGCGGTGATCCATGGAATGATGTGAGGGCGACTTCGTTGCGGTTCCTATATGCTCCTGTCTCTACAGTTATTCCGGTACCGGCAGTTAGCTGAGAGTGTGATGCATAGAGAGAAGCGAAGTAGAGAACGAGCGCACCCCCCCGTTCCACCCTAAGTCGTGCACTGGCGATCGTATCTTATGAACTTTCAGCCCCCCATTTCGCTGTCGCTGTCGATCTGTTAATGCGCTGAAAACGCCAAAAATATTTCGGCAATGAGGTTGCCGGTCTTGTTGAACGAGTTATTACTATTGAACTTGTTGAAATTAGGGTGGTCTCGCGCGGAACGATATCGGGACTATCCCTTCGCTCGTAACACAATTTAGGCTATCACAACAACCGATTAGATCTCTTATTCTTGTAGAAAAATATATATAATAATCTTCAGTACTGCTAGAAAGGAATCTCAATTTATCTGATGTTTTTATTTCAATCCACTATGGTAGTGTTGGGTTTAAGTAAAACAAGAGATTATTCCTTCTGTTGATATGTAAAAATCCTGCACATTGACTGAAATTAGGCAACTAAAAAGAGAGAGCCCTATTATAATCTGTAGAGATTCCTTTCTTTGTCAGATTTTTTTCTACTCAATTAGATTAAAATTAGGGTTGAGATGAGGGGCTAGAATGTGGAGGTCAAGATTTGCTAGTTTTTAGTCCACTACCCCACCAAAAACCTGTTGCCATCCACATAAAACACAAGAGAAATAACAAAAAAATGCACAAACTACAGACTTTTAATTACTTAAATCTCACTCCTGAGATGGTCAATAAATATTACAATCATGGAGAGGTGATAATTGTATAACAAAGAGTCTTGGAGCTAAGATTTATAGAATAATACCAATTCTTGCAGGATCTATTTGGGTTTACTTCTAAGTAGAACTTTAGTATGGAGAAAGTGGCCTCACAGAGACACCAGATTGTTATTCAAATGCAAGAGGTATTATATTTCTATTGCATCAGATAAAGTTTTTACATAGTAGAGCACCTAAAATATATTCCCTAGATTTTTCATGTTCCTTGTTGTGGTATTGTTGACATATAGAAGTTTACCGTGGTCCCTCAGGACCACAAAATCCCGCTGCTACGGGCCATGGGATAGTCTATTATCTGAATTACTTTTTTCATAAGAGTTGGAAGGATTGTGTGTAATGAGAATCCGACTTCTGCTGGAGCATGAGGAAATTCCTAGGAGCTGAGGAGAGGGGGGGTGATAAGCAATCAGGTTCTGGCGTTGCACAATCCTGCGCCAGCCAATCATTACCGGTCATGCCAACGGGGTACCCGCTAGGTGCCCGTCCACAAATGGTTTCTAAATTACTCGAGTACCTCCAAATTAACTTGATATCAGATCCCTTACGAGATCTTTTATAACGATAGTATGATCTACCAAAAGTCTAGCTTATCCCCGGCCAATTCCCAGAACCAGAGATGAGCCGAGGAAGCTCGGGACCAGTTCGATGGATATACCGTACTAAGTTAGTCCTCTGGAATCGCTAAGTTTTCTTCTAGTTCCCACGCTAGCTCAACCACAGATCAACAGAAACCCTTCGCTCCGATAACTTGAGGGCTGACAGTATTCTCCCCACGCAACTTCAAAAAAGAAAACACCAACGAGAGAAGCGACATTTCCACCGCAAGTCCACAGGGCAACTGGGAGATTTCGCTTCTGCCCACTTTGGATCTCCCAGGGACTAAGATGGAATGGCTCAAGGTCAAAAAAACTCACCGGGGACACATGGCAGGTTTTTGGGCTGAAAATGAAGCCACTGATAACAAAAACCTTTGTCTGTGGTCAATCTGCGAGGTAAGACTACTCGTGTAGAGGTTATTCATCCCTGCATTCCATTCTAACACCTGATGGCTTCGTTCGCCTATCCTGTAGTGTATTCTGTTTGGGGGAAATGCGTTTTGAACAATTACTTGGGTGGTTAGGCACAGTGGATCCAATCCTAAGTTACCGAACAGCACAAAACTTGTACTGATACGAACAATGATAATAGACGAAAGATATCAGAGAACAATAAAGAGTAAAGAGATCGTATGCGAGAACGAATGACTTTAACAAGACAAGACAAGACCGTAGAACCGTGAGAGAAAGATGTGATGAGTATAAGATGAACTAACTAAAACGAACAAAGGGAAGAACAAGCTGCCTTATATCCTTATCTGCAGAGTACCTTCCTTCCCGGCATACTTCCTGCGCATGCCGGATTCTTCTCCCACTTTCCATCTGATGGTCGTCGTTCTGTTTCGCTTTGCGAAGACATATCCGAGGTAAGAGCTGTTTGACCGAGGGTGTAGTTATGCTGGATACCTCGGATCGTGTTGATGGCCGCGGGTATCGCAGGTGTTCGGCTATTGACTGTCGTTCGTGTTTCATCGTCCAGCGATGGGTGTTTGATCGTGTCGCATCTGGTATGCAAGGTGGTGATATTCAATCGTAAGAAGCTAACACTGGTGGAACGCTGTCGAAGCAACCATTGTGTTAACAATAGCGTAAATGTGTTTCGCCTTATGCAGGAACGAAAGTATGTATGTGGTGAGCAGCTTAAAATAAGAATTCTCCAACAATGCGCAGCTCAATTTAGAATGCGACTAGATTTGCAGTAATAACATTCGGCTTAAGCCGCCCAAGCGGGGGATATATCTGGAGAGCTACGTGGAGGAAGAGGGGGTCTTGGGTTTGGACAGTGCTGTACCGTATGATAGCTCTGGTTTGCTTTTCTTCCTCGGCAAACAGAATGGAATGTAAGAGCCATTGGAAAATCTTTTTGGATACACTGACTACCGACATCCATAGGGGGGTTCATTTGATGTTTTGCGACGTGGAGGTGCAGGTGGTGGTGATAGGGTCGGTGTGAGATCACGGAAGGCCATTCAAAATAGGGCAGTGCAATTGGAGAAAAGGACTGATCTCTTTCTGGAGCAACCTCGTGTCTTCCGTTTTCGGGTAACGGCTCCGATATGCATCCTAATTCTGGAAGGTGTAACAAATTTGATCAACACTGCCACCAGTGCCAACACAGCAAAAAATATTAATTTTCCAATTTTGGGGTTGCCCCCCATTCCCCCATTGACCTCTTGGAGTTTGCGCAGGCAGCAGTCCACAATCATGTTGGTTTCACAGATAGTACTCCATTATCGGGTGGATTAATTGGAGCAGGCCTTCCTCCCATCATGCTTCAAAAATCACTATTGCCCTTGCTCGTCGTCGCTCCCAGGAAACCATATCAACCAACCCCATAGGACATAATTACCCAAGAGCCATTCTATAACCGGCGAAAAGGCGAAAAATCCAAAATGTCGCAACCTCACATCAACGAAAATACCAATCCTTCTAGCAATCCCGAATATTTTAATAATTCCCACTGTTTTAATACAGACAATTCTGTTAGAAATGTATGGAATAACTGTAGGATCGCTGACGAGGATTCGGGGATTTTGGCATGGTTATCTCCACTTGAGCCCCAGACACGGCACGACGACATCCGAACCCGTAGAATTGAGGGGGTTGGAGACTGGATCTTGCAAACCAAGGAATATAGGAATTGGGTGGGTGGTGCAGGCAGCGGTGGGCCAAATTGCTCAGCCTTGTTATGCTACGGAGGTCCTGGGGTTGGGAAGACCTACCTTAGGTAAGGGAGAAGATACTGAAACAAAGAGAGGTATTGCTAATAAGCTGCATTGTTAGCTCGCTCGTTATAGATACATTATGCAAGCAGGCCGTGGAAGGAAACGCAGGGGTTGCATGTTTCTATTTCGACTTCGCAGCGCTCGAGGAGCAATCCCCAGCGATTGTTCTGGGCTCGGTGCTGAGACAGGTTGTCGGTGGACTGGATAGGGTTCCGGAACGTATAGTTAAAGCTTTTCGGGACCGAGGGAAGGTCATTGGTGGCTCGAAACTAGCGCTCTCAGAAATCGTCGAGTTCTTGCAAGATATCACTTCCTCACGACCCACATTTATATGTATTGACGCCCTGGACGAGTGCCAGGAAGGGTATCGGCTGAAGCTTCTCGATTTACTCAACAAAATTCTCCAAAAGTCCACCGGGGCTCGGGTATTTCTGACCGGGAGACCACATATCCGGAGCGAAGTTGAGAAGCGTCTTGCGGGGAGGGCAGCGACTAGATCAATAACACCCGCCAAGGATGATATCACCACATTCCTACGAGCGAAACTGGAGGAGGATGCGATGCCGGACGCGATGGACGAAGGTCTGGAGGAGGAAATTATACAGAAAATTCCAGGAGTAGTTTCAGAGATGTAAGTAGGAAGGGAACTCTCGGAAAAACACTTAGGGCCGTGTGCTGAATATTGTATTTAGATTCTTGCTGGCATTCTTGAGTATCGAGACGATTTTACAAGATACGACTATATACCGAAGGAGACAAAGGCTTCGAGAAATGGAGAATGGCATAGGCTTGGGGGGTGCATACGGGGAAATGCTGGGAAGGATAAAGGCTCAAGGTGGGGAAAGAGCAAGACTCGGGATGGCCGTTCTGATGTGGATCTCGCATTCGAGGCGGCCACTGCGGGTGGACGAACTATGTCAGGCCATAGCAATCCGGACAGGGTCGAGCGGTCTCGATAAGGATGAAATACCCGCAATATCGATCTGGCTAAGCTGTTGTCAAGGGCTTGTGATTGTGGACAAAGGTGCTTCGACTGTTAGATTGATCCATTTTACCTTCCAAGAGTATCTTGGCACACATTCCGACCTCTTTGGCAAAGCTCACGCGACGATGGCGGAAACTTGTTTGACGTATCTCAACTTCCAGCATGTCAAAGACCTTTCAGCTGGAGCATCATCTGACCGGCGAGGTATGCCCTTTCTTGAATATTCTTCACTATATTGGGGAACCCACATGCGAATGGAGCGTTCAGATCGCGCAAAAACATTAGCTCTTGAGCTTCTTGGCCGGTGGGATAGTCACACAGCGGCCAAATGCCTTTGGGAGTCGGTCCAAGAAGGGTTGCCTGGTAGCTCTTACCCCACGGACAAGCCATTTCCTGAGCTGCACTGTACGTCGGCCAGGGACGATTGGAACTCTGCCATCTCTGCCATTGCGGAGTTGATTTCCTATCTCCCCACGACGGACAAGCCATTTCCTGGGCTGCACTGTGTCTCGTACTTAGGAATTGCCGATGTCGCGGCTACTTTGATTCGGATGAACAGATGGGATGTGAACCAAAGAGATGGTGCGGGTATGACGCCACTCATATGGGCTGCACGATATGGACATGAAGATGTGGTGTTGTTGCTTTTGCAACAAAAACATATCCAACCTAATAAGCGGGACACGGATGGGGGCCTAACAGCACTATCATGGGCTACTAGAAATGGACATGAGGGGGTGGTGAGGTTATTCCTTGGGCCGCAATTTATCAATCCTGGGAGCATAGGTCGGGTATGGGGAGCACCTCTAGTAGTGGGTCAAATGTTTGGCTCACGATATGTCAACCCCGACGCTCCAGACAAGTGTGACCGTACACCACTCTCGTGGGCTGCCGGGAATGGCCATGAGGGGATAGTGAAGCTACTGTCGGAGCGGAAAGATGTCAACCCCAACACCCTAGACAAGTGTGACCGTACACCACTCTCGTGGGCTGCCGGGAATGGCCATGAGGGAGTCGTGAAGCTACTGTTAGAGCGGGAAGGGGTCAACCCCAACACCCCAGACAGGGATGGCCACAGGGTGCTCTCGTGGGCTGCCGTGAAAGGCCATGAGGGGATAGTGAAGCTACTGTTGGAGCGGAAAGATGTCAACCCCAACACCCCAGACAGGGATGGCCACAGGGTGCTCTCGTGGGCTGCCGGGAAAGGCCATGAGGCGATAGTGAAGCTACTGTTGGAGCGGAAAGATGTCAACCCCAACACCCCAGACAGGGACGGCCACAGGGCGCTCTCGTGGGCTGCCGGGAAAGGCCATGAGGGAGTCGTGAAGCTACTGCTAGAGCGGGAAGATGTCGACCCCAATACCTCCAGTAAATCCGGCCAAACTCCGCTCATTCTGGCAGCCGAAAACGGGCATGATAGAGTTGTAGAACTGTTGCAGGCCCTACATTCCTGACATATCCCGTAATTGGCTCCTCACCTAGTTCCCCGGGGTTTGCCACCCTGTTCTATGGAAATCGCCGCTTCCTGGTCGAAGTAGTGTTACATGTATGAGTTTAGTGTGGGGAGGTCTGAGATGTTTATTTGTTTTCTTGCTTTCATCTTTTTTTCTGGCGTTTTGGGGATTAAGTTAGAAGTGTTTTTTTTTGGATAAGTTAACATCTGTCTCGCTCACCGACAATCACTCCCTCCGCTTGATATTAGCATGGATTAATGTTTAAGTAGAGGATAGATCTTGGGGCTCTTTTTTTGTGTAGAGTCTGTCCTGGTCTTGCCCCCTACGATAATTCCTGTTTTGTTTTGTTTTCTTGCACTAATGGACTGTAATGTATCATAGGAATTATAGGTGATGTTAGAGACTTTCCTTTCAGATACACTCAGTGTTCCCAACGGGCCAGGCCGATGGTAGGCCGGCCTATAGGCCGTAGGCCGGGCTAAGGCAGGCCGCTCCGGAAGACAGCCTAGGCCCATATAGGCCGAATTCGATCGGCCTACGAAAGCCTA
>Ga0307517_10008215_pt1 | contig 15002 bp, 18 predicted proteins | sample 23_EM_MG_FD_194515 | JGI IMG/M metagenome (GOLD analysis project Ga0307517, IMG submission 194515) | Populus trichocarpa ectomycorrhiza microbial communities from riparian zone in the Pacific Northwest, United States - 23_EM | ecosystem: Host-associated > Plants > Roots > Unclassified | place...
ACCGGGTTTCAAACTTGTACGTGGCTAGTGTCGCAAGATTGTAGAGTATGGATGATCCGGTGGTGGTGATCTTCCAGAGAGTGGTCGAAGGTGGCTCGTGTTCGACTACTCTGCTGCTACCCTATTCGGGTATTATTTGAGGGTTGCAAGGAGTTCTCATAACAGAGTGTATAGGGCGGGTGGAGTGGCAGTCTGGTACGGGTAGGAGTCGTTCGGGGGAGTAAGGTAAGATTGATGGATGATTGAACGTCTTTGTTGGGTGAAGAAACCATAGTTAGTTACTCTCGAATAAATTCCAACTATAAACGTTCTTACCTGGAAACTCGATCTCGAATTCATCCAGTGTACGCAGAGCCTCTATTCCACCTATGGCCACACCCGCATCCCATTGGAGCCTAATAGGTGCCAAGCCCAGTTCGGACGGCGTCACTGGTAGCCAATTCGTGTTCATTGGCGGCCAGGTGCGTTTCGCAGCTTGGAGCTCCGCGGACGAGGAACATAATGCGGAGGGTGGACCTGCCAAAAAACGGTGTAAATCGGGTCGAAGGTGGGGCTGAAACGATGCGAGAAAAAGGCGGAGGCGGTAAAAACTGCAGGAAGAAGACGGAAATCGCTGGTGGTTGAGGAGCAGCGACTCTCTGATATTTCCCGCCGCCCTTTTCTTCGAGTTGGACGCCTTGATAAACCGCGTCACTCTGAAAAAACGAATTTAAGACACGAAGAAAAAAGAGAAAGACAAAAAATGGAGCACAAACGCACAGGGTCTCCTGATCTCGCATGATATTCGACACTTCCTCCTCTTGCATCCTTCAACGACCCCATCGTCTCCCTCCAGTCGTCCACACACAGCGCATATCGTTTCAGGCATCATCGATTCCCGCCAGCGAGCCTGCAACCGACACGATAACATGAGACCCAGGCGGCGGCGAGGCAGTAGCATACGCGGCGAGTGAGGCCGGGGAGGCATTCGAGGACTTGAGGAGCTGGCGGGATAGTTTTGAATATTCCTCTTCTTGTTGGAGGCGATTGGAAAGCAGACGAGAGTCTGCGGGGCGATGGACCATGAGAACCCCTGGAAATCAAGTTTGGATGGTGTGCCCCGGAAGTGCTACAGGGCTACGATGAGCATTTTCGAAAGAAAAGGGAAAACAAATTAGATAGACGTACATCGGTGGATTGTTCTAGGACGAGAGCGGGGAGAAGTTCGAGAAGAGGAGTAATACACAAATTTCCATTCGCCAAATGCCAGTCTGCCTCTGCTATACCACCGACGGCAGTGTCATTGTCTTGTACACGGCTGAGAAAGAGGATTCTGGGTTATCGGGATCCACGAACCAACCGTGCAAGAGGGAAATACGCACTTATTCGAATAGCTTGAGCGCTCCGCCTGCGTCAGCCAGAGTTGTCGATGGGTGGGGGGTGGCGTCTGTGAAGACTGGGTTCAAGTCCATACCCTCTACAAATGATTATTTGTCAATTGCTGCGGCATGATGGATGACCCCCGGATGAACGGACTTTGAGTATAGGGCATTATAGAGAGGGCCGCGGACACGTCGACGTCGGGAGAGGACGTAAGTAGGCATTCTGTCACTAGCTGCGAGAGAAACTCGTAGGAGGCGGTCCGACGCGTCGGGGGCTGGATGTCGATGTTTCTACATAGGATGAGGATGTTACCTGCGCATTTCCAAAGAAAGGTAGTTAGAATAAGCGGTTTTGGACGTGTTACCGCGCGTAACATGCCCAATGCATAGAAGATAACGCACATATTGCGATGCATGAACAGGGTAAATTGCATGACAACGATGCTCAAGGGAACTTTTCGTATTTCCAAATGAGATGACTGGACCGTGGGGGGTTGTTCAATGTTGGGACATGGAGGTTGGAATGATGTACCGCCAAAGCCCCGGCATTGGCGGACCGGATGTCATTTGTCTTGCCACCCGATTTACGAGTGCCTTCAACGAGCAGAGTTCTCCGTCCCAGATCTCGCGGTTCATTCTGGCGATAGCGCTTAAATTTCTAACATGGCAGCGAACCCCAACAATCCATCTACCAATCCGACTTTTCCAGGACATAACGGCTTGATTGGACCAGGAAGAAGTGCGGAGGCCCGCTGGCTCCTCGAACTGCGCTATGGAGGGAGAAGACGTTAACCAGTGGTGGGGGTCTTACCCATATCCAGGCTCTTACGCGGCGCCTTTGGGTTCTAATGATGGCTTTGGTTATGCGAATGACGGGTTGTCTAGGAATTCCATTCATTATCCACCCAACCTCAGTGCTGGTACGCCGTATGCTTACGACAATTTTAACTACCAGAACCCCTAAGGATGATGGGAAGAGCCGTTCAGAGGCTTTCCAAGACCTTCGGTGGGATCTGGAGAGTCGTCACTGGCGGCAGCCTTGGGAGAAAGAAAGAAGCGGAAACGACTACAGATACGAATTTCGAACCGCTTCCTGGACCATCCCATATTTTAGACACCGCCTCATGCAGCAGGACCTTCGCATTTGGGATCGCATTTTGATTATAGGCTACCCTTTAGTTTGCATTCGGGCTCTGGGTCGATGGACACGAGATATTTCCAATCCACGATGCGGACGGTCAAGCACCAACAGGCGGAATAAATTTGGTCCTCACAACACACGCTAACGATACGACACGTAGGTTGTTCCAGACACCCCGCCAAGCCATTCATTCACAAACACGTTATCATACCAGAATCAGATAGGAAAGGCAAAGGAAAGCACGAGATCCCATAACTCAAAATGAACCATCTGGTCCTGTCGAACGTGAGACTTAGAGTCCTCTAAAACATCCAATACCTCCGCCATCTGCTGTGGCTCCTGCCTATTCCCTGCGGTGAAGGCAGGTATTCAGCGTGCGGGGATGGAACACCATCCCGGGGGAATAGAGGGCCGGGGGCACCTCAAGCGCAGTATGCTCTACTCTGGTCTTATTGTTTGTGATTCTCAATTTGCACTTTAAAGATGCCCGGGGCGTGATTGGGTTGAAGGCTATTATTTCAGCTTTTGATCTTGCATCTGTGTGGTATTTACGTATCGGCTTTCGCAATTCTCTTGGACTTAAAAACTCGCTCGTTGGCATATCTTGGCTTTCCCCCCAAGCCTTTGAAGGTTGTATGAAACAGGCGAACATTGCGATTAACGATCGGCCCTAGTTCCTGCTACTACCCAATTATTTTCTCCATTGACCGACTCAGACCGCCTTTTGTGCCTGGCATGGTTGCCTTCGCACTGCTCGCAGCCACTTTTCTCCCAGTTTCTCGCCTATGTTCTCTTCAATTCCTCTTGCAATCAATGGACTAAGCGTTCATAACCCATTGCTATTGTGTCTCCTCCATCTGGGCCTCAAACGTTGCAAGTCAGGAATTGTTGAATTCTCACTTTAGGTACGAATTTCCAGAACCCAAAAGTACTTGGAGGGCAACGGTGACATCCAGTCTCGAAAAGGGTTCAGATATGAACCAAAGACAACCTTGGTGACAATGAGGTCATGGATCGATTGGAAGGCGTGTAGAGGCACTGCTCTTATGTTCTTCAGCATTTGGTCCGTCGTCGGCGAATTCGTGAGCTGTTCCAAGGAGCTTATGACTTCGATGTTGTTCCTTAAGGTCGTCAGGGGGGTCGAACTTTTTGTCCATTCCTTGTAACCCTCGACGATGCGACGATTTCTTGAAATTTTTATTTTTTGGAGCTTTCTCAGCATCTCCTGAAACGGGATTCACTCCGAGGTACTAGGCTCTCAGAGACGAACCACGTTGTTATGAACATAAGTGAATTTTATGTGTTGTACGATTCATGTTACTCGTATATCTTCCAGGTCGACCATGCATGAAAATATAAATGGCCGGTCCTCAGCGCCAATTACTCTACAATGATAAGGTCTGTAACGAGCGTCGCAGAAGAGTTGATCTAGTGCATGGCCCGATTAATCCGTGAGTCCTAAGACAAGAGTTGCAGGGAGGCTGTTGGATTTTCTTGCTCAATTGAATTAACGACTGAAGGAATAAAGCACTGATGCGCACTATCATTTCTCATCTCCTGCCGGAGAAGATGCAGAATGTCGACGATCCGCATGGATCAGTCTGGAGGTTTGACACATCTTCACCAGATCATATATACATTCCCACTGCTCACTGGCAGAAGGATTAGTAGCCCCTGCTCGTGTTTCGATCTGCCCAAAACTCGAAAAGGATGTCTCGATCCGCTCAAACTTCGGAAAGAGTGTCTCAATCCGCTCAAGATTCGGAAAGAGCGTATCAAGAAACGCGGCGATGCTCAGTTTCTGTTTCCAGTCAATCGCAGCATGTGCAGCCTCTGACGAATTTCCGACGGAAAGGATCTTTAATCCATGTGATGGCATTTCGATTGAGAGAGGAGGGGCGGTGAAGTTCGAGAGGCTTTGGATACCGCATTGGAGAGAGACGAGGTCGGGATGAGATTTAGCGATCGATAAGAGGTCAATGACTTGGATTGTGGATGCTTTACTGCCGACTGGAAGACAGACAGTTTTTAGGTTGAAAGTGTCGCTGAAGAAAAGTTTATGGCAAGAGATGGTTTCTGGTAGAGTCCATCCCTCAATCTCCAAATGCTCTAATTTCGTATGTTCCAGCAGATAATCTAAAATCATGTCGGGAAGGTTGAAAGGTTTTGAGGGTATTTGAGAACCCCCGGGCCAATCGTCGATTTCATGATAGTTCTGGAGCTGATTCAGGCGAATGCTTTTGAGAGTCCCGCGCCACGATCCTGCTTGGAGAAGATCACAAATATCTTTTGTCATTGAATCTACTTCGGTACCACCATGCGCGGAACTCCTTTTCGATTGCTTCTTTCCTTTGGTGGACCTTGGGGGCGGTGCTGATCTTACAACTGTTAGCCCAAGGTCTTCCAAGATCACTGAGCCCACGGCATTGCATAAAAGACGAATTAAAGCCAGCGCTCCTGTGATATGAAGTTTCTTCAGGGATATGAATCCCACAGAGCGTATCGGTTCCTCCGAGAGTTCCCGATAACACCCATTTCTGTCATCCAAAACAAGCGTGTCCAGTTCCCGTAATTTCCCTATCGCAGTTAAAAGGTTAAAGTCGATCGAAATGTTGACTTCTTTCAGTTCAAGGTGCCTGAGAAACTTGAAATTCGAACATGCCTCGAGAGAGGCGGTTGTGAGGACACCAGCACCGAGGGTGATAGTGGTCAAGTAAGGTGCTTCATCCACAAGAGTAATCAAAAATGATAAAAACACGGATTGTTGATTTTCTGGAACGCTCATGACCTCGAGCGATAGAAGCGATGGGGTAAAGAACAGTGGGAGTTGAGACATGGACCATTCGTCAGGGTTGTTTAAACGAAGCTGCTTGAGGGCTGGCAACAGTGGTCCTGGGGAATCGCGATTTTGGAGTTGGCCTAGGCGCACGAACGTACCAGGTGCGATGTTAAATCCATCGCTCGAGTTATTGCAATTTTTGGACAGGGTGAACTCGCCAACGCGGGCAGCATGGACCGAGAACTCCTGGAAATCGGGTTTGGAGATTGCGCCTCGCAAGTGCTATGATGCTGCGATAAGGATTTGCACGTATGAAATGATATTTAGCATATAGACATACATAGGTGGATTGTTCGAGGACGAGCGCAGGCAGAAGTTTAAGAAGAGGGAGAATAGATTCAAGGGAAGTCATCGGAATTTCTGATGAATTTCTATGAGGATCTTGCTGCAATATAATATCAACACAATGTCAACTCACCCTCCACGGAATCCACAGGGCGGGAAGCCAAAAAAATGTCAGGCTCAGAAACGTTGACAATAGGCTCCATAGTAAAGGAAATACTGGGATCTACGCGTTAGCGGTCGAAGTTTTGAACAGGACCGGTATGGACGGAGGTAGGAAAGGAACGAACACGCGGCTGGTGCGTGGCTTTTTATGACAATGCCTCATGCAGACGTGGGGATTCGAATTCCATCCTATTCCTGGAGCTTTTCGCGAATTCGATTTCGCGAACGTATTTGGGCTCTGGAGTCATGTCTGGACTCTGGAACGAGTTATCGCAAAGCTAACGCGCCTAATCGGTTAACACCCGTTTGGGAACCCATCAAAGTTAAAACATCCAATTGGGTTCTCCTATTGGGCGTTGACTAATAGGACGCCCACTCAGCCTCCATGTACCAAGTTGGCACCAAGAAGTGATTGATGCATTGCGAACTGGTTTCAATCATGATTGACTTGTGAAAATTAAAGTCCGACATTCGGTATGGATATGTCGAGATACGACAAGGCTGTCCTTCGCGCAAGTTCTTCCTCAGGGTTAGTCCCTATTATTTCGAAATTCAATCATCTCAACAGAAGTTTCTCAAAAATTACTTGGTTACGTCTCTCGTACTATGGTGACCACTATCCGAGCCAAGGCAGGAGGGTAGACATGAAACGTTGCATGAATACACTACGTTCTTTCTATCAGACTCAAGAATATAAGTTTCCGGGGAAAAGCACAAAGTCGAATTAGAATCACACCTTCAAAAACTCCTCAATGGCCTGCGCCGCCTTAACCTTCTCCAATCCCAGTGGATCATTTTTCATCAAATAAAGGGCTGGGCAACTTCGGAGTAAAGCCTTAACTTCGTGCACCTGTGACCCTCCCAGTGCTTTAATTCTTGGAAGCAAAATTGCAAGGAGATTGAGTGCCAGCTTCCCAACCTCGTAATAGTTCTTGAGGTCTTTTGGAAATTGAATCCTGGCGTGTATGTCAACAACATATCTGGAATGAATTTAAGTATTCACGTTAACACATATGAGGGTATAAGAGTTACAAACTCACTTATCGTGCAGAATCTTCAAAAGTTGGGTAGCCAGGTTCACATACACGTGAGGATTGACCCAGAGGGTCCCAGCTCGGTCTCGGTCCATGAAAAATTTAGACACTATCCGAGAGAATTCTACGTCTGAATCTGTCCCATCAAACAACCCGTTAAGGATGAACGGGATGAACGGAAATGGGCCTTGTAGAATCACTGGAAGCTGCTTCCAGTTATATTCTTTCGGGTCCAGTTGATCCAAAAGTGTGACAACTGCAAGAAAGCAAGGCCAGGACTGTGATTCATGGCCAGGTGAAGACATGAAGCGTGCTCGAAGCCATCCATCAAATGTTGCCAAGTGACGATCTAGCAAGGTTTCTGTGCTATCCGGACTCAGCTGCTGTAAATGTTATACATCAAATGAGGCAAGTGATCTACTGAACGAAATTAACATACCTGTCTTCCGAACCAACACATTAGTTCTGGAACTGCCACAGATGTAGAATTCATGCAAACTGTAAGGTTTACCCTGCACAAGTCCTCAAGGAGTTTCGGGGATGGACGAGTTTTGACACAACAAAACGAAAATGCATGATGAACATCGACTTCATTGAATTGAATTGATGAAGTCACAATAAGAAGAAGGGGACATACGTTGAAATTTCCCGGGTGGAGATTCGGTTGGATTGTTAATGTGCTTCAGAGCTAAATTGGTGAATTTTGCATATGCAACACCTTGATCAAGAAAGAGATCCGTTGAACGAGACCGATCCAGTAGGAAATCGGACAGCGAGGCATGAAAGAACTCAAGGCGTTCATAGGGATATTTTGGAGCTGGGACAAAAATAATGGAATGGATGTCGCTCAGAATCATATGTATTTCACCAGGTCTGTAAAACAGAAACCTTTCGCACATGATTGTTGTTTTTGCCCTCTCGTTTTCGAGGGGATGGAGGATGAGGAACGCCAAGACATCCATCACTTTCTCGATGTTAGCGACAGACGAGAGGATAAAATGGTACAGGCTATCCAGCTCAGCAAAAGGTGTCTCCTGGCCGGGGTTAGATTTCCCGAGAATGATTTTGAGTCTATCAGGAGGCCAGTGACGATGGGAATTGACATATTTTGCAACTGTGGATGCGAAGATAAATTGGCCAGAGGATTTCTTTACCAGCCATCGGATGTCTTCCGAACTTGGCCATGATGCGGGGAGGTATGCCCTTGAGGGATGCTGTCGTTTGATTTCGTCGAATGTTGACCGAAGGAAGACACGAATGTCGTCATCAGGTTGGTAGGTGTCGTCTAACGCAACGCTGAATGAAAGCCGGCATAGACGGTGGTTTCGATCGTTGAATGCTTGTCGGATCTGTTGCTCCGGCCGGCTTGCGATGAGGAAGCACAGTGGGATATGAAGATGCTTTACGGCTGTGGAAAGGGCGTGCAAGATCTGGGTTTGGGATGAAGTGGTGCGGCATTCGTCCAGCCCATCCAGGATAACTAACCTTGGACGAGAAAGGAGAGTCGGTGCAAGTGTCTCATCATCCGCTACAGCGTTCAGTGGCTTGACGATGAGCGCTTCAATCTGTGCTTCAATCGAGCATGAGAAGAGGGCCGGGTCCCCCTCCACTGCCTTCAGCACGTGAGCCTGGATTTCTGGTATGGATTTGACAAATTGGTAAACGAGAGTTGCGACCAATGAAGTCTTGTCGCTGCGCCCGGCTGCATGCCTAGAGAAAAAGAAAGCAGCGGCAAGAAGACCTGCTTTCTCAAGAAGCTCTGCGATCGTTTGCGCGATTGCTGACTTGCCAGCTCCCGCAGGTCCGTATAGCCAAAGAAACAGCGCGACCTTGTTTGGATCCTTCACCCAGTCCGTGATCTTCTTCAAAACCGCCCTTCGTGTATGTGGATGACACTTGGGCGGGTCGTAACGTTCGTGGGAATTGTGAAACGCGCCTGGAGCAATATGTTGCTGTAGGAGCGCCATCACTATGAATTGCTATCAGTATTTTGACTTCTGAGTGAATAGTAAATAGCCTCACATTTCCTGCCATCATCTACAACTTGGTGTAAATGGAAATCTCCCTGCATCGTGAATGTGCCTCCGTTGACAACCGTATTCCTCGCGTTTGGGAACATGATGGCTAGTAGCTACTTTCAAGAGTTCCGATAACTGCCGTTGTAAACCAATTGGAAGATCAATGGGATTGTATCATTCCCTCAGAGATCGTTAGCGATAGGGTGATGGGCAAGAGCAAGAGTCTGACAATCCATGGCTGTGTTATAAGTAAGTAAATACGATGGAGGAACACAGCCACGACTCCGCACGTCATAGCGATCCGAACGTACTTAAATAAAACAAAACGATTGAAGGAGATATTTCATTGGGGCTGCAACTGATTGGATCCGAGGTACAATATATTGAGCGATAACAAGGCTTCAGGAAAATAAAGCAGCCTGATGGCATTAAGTGATGGTGGGCGAGAGCCAATCAAGGGGCATCCATTCGAGTTCTGACTACTGGAATCATGAACTAGTCATTAAGAAAGGTCTTTAGACGATTAAAAAGCGCGTACCATCTGTAGTAAGCACCCGGCCCTAAGGCCCAACGTGATCGCTACAAGTGATGGTTTCGGGCGATGCATCGACGTCCAGGATACCCCATGTGTCCAATTCCATCGGGCAACCTCCAGCTATTGATCCAGGTCAGTTAGTGAAATAGAGATTGTTAAAAGTGCTCGTAGTACGCACCCGGAATTGTAGTTCGTGCTATTAGTCGATGTGGGTGAGATGACGCCAAGTCTATGGCTGGTTATCCTGGCTCTAATTCTCGAGAAGGACTTAGTTAGCGACATCAGGAGAACGTGACAAGAGATTTCTCACCATTTGCAGACCTCTGACCGAGTGAGTATGATAGAATCGCAAAAAAATTAGACATGTGAAGTAAAATAAGAAAGATGGATGGACCCAAAACGTCGTGAAGACAGGATAGAAGGTGGAAGCAACGAAAAACCTGCACCTCAACACTGCATGGGTGAATGAGAGGGGGGTCGAGCTGGACCGGGAACTCCGTACGTTTGGCAGAGTCCGGGATCAACTTCGCCATCACACGTCTGACCGCAACACAACACAGACCAGAGCACAGAGGAGAACCGAGTTTCAAGCTTGTACGTGGCTAGTGTCGCAAGACTGTAGAGTATGGAGGATCCGGTAGTGGTTGTGTTCCCGATGGTAGACGAAGGTGGTTCGTGTTCTGTCGCCCTATTCGGGTATTATATTTTTTTGAGGGCTGTAAGGGGTTCTCATCTTTGTTTGGTGAAGAAATCATAGTTAGTTACTCTCTCGAATAAATTCCAACTATTAAATGTTCTTACCTGGAAACTCCATCTCCAATCATCCAGTATGCGCAGAGCCTCCGTTCCACATGACCACACCCGCAACCCCATTGGAGCTCTAATAGCTGGCAAGCCCATTTCGGACAGGCATCGTCGATAGCCGACTCGCGTTTTTTGGCTACCAGGTGCATTTCGCAGGCTTGGAGCTCCGAGGATCAGGAAAATGACGCGGAGAGTGGACCTACCAAAAAACGAATATGGGCCACGAAAAACAAAGACGAAAAACGCAGCACAAACGCACAAAATCTCCCGATCTCGCATGGTATTCCACACTTCCTCCTTTTGCATCCTTCAACGACCCCATCGTCTCCCTCCACTCGTCCACACCCCGCACATATCGTTTGAGAGCATCATCGATCCCCGCCAGCGAGCCTGTAACCGACTTGATAACATGAGACCCAGGCGGCGGCGAGGCTAGGGAGGCATTCGAGGACTTGAGGAGCTGGGAGGTTGTTTTGAATATTCCTTTTCTTATTGAAAAGCAGACGAGAGTCTGCGGGGCGATGGTGCATAAGAACTCCTGAAAATCGTGTTCGGATAGACGTACATAGGTTGATTGTTCTAGGACGAGAGCGGGGAGAAGTTTGAAAAGAGGAAGAATAGATTCAAGGGAAGTCGTTGGAATTTCTGATGAATCTCTGTGAGGGTTGCGTTGCAATATAATATTATTATAACACAATGTCGACTCGCCCTCGGGAGGGAGACCAACAAAATGCCAGACTCAGGTTCCATAGCAAAAAGAAAAAAAACTGGAATCTACGCGTTGACGGTCGAAGTTTTGAACAGGACAGGTGGACGGAACGAACAGGCAACTGGCCAGTGAGTGGCTTCATAGGGCTTCATATGATTTTTATGACAATGCCTCATGAAGGCGTGGGGATTTGGATTCCTTGTGGATTCCATCCTATTCCTGGAGTTTTTCGCGGATTTGATTTCGACAACGTATTTGGGAAAATTTGCGGCTAATGGAGGAGAGAAGTGCCAGTGAATTTTTTCCCGTCCAAGAATCCAAAACGTGTTCTTCAGAGCTTGGGGGTCCAACATTGAACAAGTACTCGGACAAGTATGCTTAGATTACAGAGTGAAAATGTCACAAAACTAGTCAATCATGTGCGCGTTACGTTGGGCGAATACACCGTCACAACTGCCTTGAACCTCGACCTCCGATCTTCGAAGAATGGGATTGAGAGTATAGGAATCTCAGTCGGGTGCGTAGAATTTCTTACTAAATGTTCCTTGTGCTGACATACCGCTCAGGAGTGAGATCTGAGACACGGCGCGAGGTTTCGCTGCTACGCAGAACCTGCGCATCCGCGATTTCCTGGCATCCGGCTTATTTTTTTTTTTTTCCGAGTGTTTGTCAAAGAAAATGACAAGAGTTGCTGGTGCAAGTGCAAGCTGCAGAGGCTTAGTCGTGAAACGGCCGACTCGATCGCAAGTGGTTTGGAATGACGAATGTCTGACTTCGATCTGCTCTCTAGATCGCCTTTTTACCTTTCGATATTCATTGCTGGTATACCCCAGGCCAAGAAAATCCTCTTTCCATTAGCATAGCCCCCAACAATGGCGTCTTCATCCGACGTTCCCCCCTTATCGTGCATCGAGGAAGCAACGGAAGCATACTTTCCCAACCCTCCTGAAAACCGAAACCCTAGCGGGGCGAAAGAAGGAAGAGGTCGAGAGCTCCACGGACAACCTCCATCGTCTACCGACCATGCCAGACAGTCCGAAAGGCCGCATATGCCAAGGGCCCGACGGTGTTCTGCCGTATCTGTGGATTATTTCGACCCAGAAGGCGTATCAACGCTATCAAAATCCTTGGACCCTGCCCGTAACGAATCTCATTCTGCGAATTCGGGTCCAACGACTTCTGAGGATTCTGAGGCCACACTGCCCGGAGGAGCAGGTCAGCCTATTGACTTTGAGCAGACTTTACGATATCATTTGAAGAAGTTAGTCTTTTCCTCCTTTACATTTTTTCCCCTCTTCTCACTTCCCTCCTAGAAAAGGCGAAGCCGGCATTAAATCCCGCGAGCTTGGAGTTGCATTTGAAAATTTGCGGGTCATAGGTTTGGGTGCCTCGGCTAGTTATCAAGCAACTCTCGGAAGTTTGTTCAATCCTTTGAACATTCTTTCGGCGATCAAGAACGCCCGACACCCACCGTTGAGAGATATCATCAGCGGGTTCGAAGGTGTCGTTCGACCAGGAGAAATGCTTTGTATGGAATTTTTATAATTCGACGTGTATGTTTACTGATACATTTTCAGTGGTTCTTGGGCGCCCAGGATCCGGTTGTAGTACCCTCCTTAAAACGCTGGCCAATCAACGTGAAGAATTCTACTCGATCGAAGGCGACGTGTATTACGACTCTCTAACACCTTCACAAATCGCCAAACATTATCGTGGCGATGTGCAGTATTGCCCGGAAGATGATATACATTTCCCTACACTAACCGTGGCCCAGACAGTACTCTTCGCAGCGAAATGCAGAGCACCTCAGACGCGTATCCCTGGAATGTCGCGAGATGAGTTCATTCACAAGGTCGCGGACATTTATTTGACAATATTTGGTCTTAACCATGTCAAAGACACACCGGTGGGAGACGCTTCGATACGTGGCGTCAGTGGTGGCGAGAAGAAGCGAGTTTCGTGAGTTTTTATTTCATTTGCGTCAGCGCGATATTTACTGCCTAAACCGTCAGGATTACCGAAACCCTTGCCACCAGGAGTCTTGTCACTTCTTGGGATAAGTGAGCTCCTAAAATTCGTCTAGCTTTCTTGATATTTACCTATTTCGGTAGTTCCACTCGAGGCCTCGATTCCAGCACGGCCCTCGAATTCGTTCGAGCTCTTCGGATTGCGACCAATCTTGTTCGAAATGCGACCATTGTGTCAATATACCAAGCTGGAGAATCTCTTTCTGAAATATTCGACAAAGTTTGTTTATTATACGAAGGGCGTATGGTTTACTTCGGTCCTGTGGACCTTGCCCGACAATACTTTATCGACATGGGATATGTGCCAGCAGCTCGACAAACTACGCCTGATTTTCTGGTTTCCGTTACCAATCCAATCGGTAGGACCATGGCCGCCAAAGAAAACGACGAAATCAGGGATCCTGAGAGGAGGGGGAAGCCTATACCGCAGACAGCTCTGGAGTTTGAGGAGTACTATCAAAATTCGGAGATCAAGAAGATCAACCAGGCTGACATTGCCTCATACAAGGCAAATTTTGTGGGCAAACAGGATCTGGCCTCTGCCTATAAAGCAAGTGCCAAAGCCGAGCACTCGCGGCATACACGTCGTCAAGTAAGTTTTCATTCTATTATTATGGTCCGGCTTTCAACTTTTTACCATTTGTCTTCAGAGCCCTTACACTATTTCAATGCCAATGCAAGTGCGGAATGTCATGCTTCGCCGAATTCAAATCATGAAAGGCAACTATACTGCCCAAGTTCTTTCAACTACGTTAGTCGATGGTTTTTCTTCATCGTTTATAATCTGACAATTAGTTTGAATTAATATAGTGTTTTCGTTTTACAAGCTATCATTCTCGGGACTACATTCGTCAAGATTACGGACACAACGGCGGCTTATTTCTCTCGTGGCGGTGTGCTCTTCTTGTACAACATTTTCTCTCTTCGCCGTTACGATCAAAAGTTTACTCTATTTTTTCCAGCTCGGTCTTCGTTCCAGCGCTCTTCAGCATGTCTGAAATTCCTGCCTTGTTTGCGCAACGGGTAATCGTCCTCCGCCATCGAAAGGCGGCCATGTATCACCCTATGGTTGAAGCCTTAGCCATGACCTTGGTGGACGTGCCTTTTACGCTGGGCACCATTATCCTCTTCACAATCATCATTTACTTCATTGTCAAGCTCCAGCAAACCGCTGGACAATTCTTGTAAGATTCGATTTCGATTCTTGGTTGACCGGTTACGTAATTAAACTCGAATCTCCACCCACAGCATTTACTTCGCGTTCATCCTCGTTATCGCTCTTTCGATGAAGGCATTTTTCAGAGCTTTGGCGTCTGCTTTCCCGAAGGAAGCCCCAGCTCAAGCGGTGGCTGGTGTGTTATTGCTTGCGCTGTCATTGTATACAGGTTATCAGATTCCTCGGCCCTCAATGATTGGGGCACTTCGGTGGATCTCATATATCAACGTACATCGCATCTCTCTATGATGGTTTATATTTAGCTGACGTACTTGAATTTCTTCAGCCTGTCTTTTACGCGTTTGAAGGCATCATGACGAACGAGTTTCACACCCTCAATGGCTTGTGTTCCACTCTGGTACCATCTGGTCCGGGATACGAAGGAGTATTGCTCAGCAACCAAGTCTGTACCGTTGTCGGTTCACAGCCAGGACAGGACACTGTCAGTGGGAGTGCATATTTGCTTTTGTCTTTCGGTTATTCCATTAGCCACCTCTGGCGGGTGCGGAAAGATTTCTTTTAAATTTGCATTGAATTTGTGGCTGATTGTTCGCTATCCACAGAATTTTGGAATCATCATTGCCTTTGGCATCGGATTCTTATTTTGTCTCCTTATCTTCACGGAAATAAACACTGGACACGCTGGAGAAGGATCCGCCACGCTTTTCAAGGCCGGTTCAAAAGCGCCAGTTATTAAGGAGGCCGAGGCTGCCGTTGGCGACGATGAAGAAAAGGGCAACGCAAATTCTTCACCTTCTGTGACCGTCGAAGGCCAGGAAGAAGCGGTCAAGGAAGATAGCAAGGCCAAACAAGCGATACGAGAGCAACCAAAGATGATGAATACTTTTTCTTGGCAAAACATTAATTATGT
>Ga0307517_10008217_pt1 | contig 15001 bp, 6 predicted proteins | sample 23_EM_MG_FD_194515 | JGI IMG/M metagenome (GOLD analysis project Ga0307517, IMG submission 194515) | Populus trichocarpa ectomycorrhiza microbial communities from riparian zone in the Pacific Northwest, United States - 23_EM | ecosystem: Host-associated > Plants > Roots > Unclassified | place...
TTTGTATGTATTTAGTTTTTGAAGAGATTTTTCTGATTCATTTATAGTTTTTTGTTTTGTTTTTTTTGTAGATAAACTTTATTTTTTAAAATAAAAATATTTATTTTCAATTAAAATTTCTAATATGTGCATTATCCTTGTATACTATTTTTCTCTCTTTTATTTTATTCAATCAATTTAATGTATATGTCTATTTTTATTATCGTTTGATTGAATAAAAAATTTATTTTAATAAAAAAATTTAGAAAAAACACAATCAGGTAAACATCCCGTCTTACGAGACTAAATGTCTTAATCTACACTTGTCTCTTGATTTTTCCAGTTTTATTTTCAGTTTATCATTTACGAATATATTTATTAACTAGCACAATTTTTTATTCATTTGATTTCATGTATGCATAAAAATTTTTATTTTCAATTAGATTTTTTTTAATTATAAAAACAAGTCTAAAAAAATGTTTATATAATTTTCTTATAGGAAAAAAAATGAAACCCGCGGCAAAACACGGGGCAAACAACTAATAAAAAAATTGGTTTCATTGCGCAAATTTCAAGACTAGATTTAGAAGCTTTATAAGAAATAACTAGAATAGATGGAAATATGATTCATAATATTAATTAAATACTCGATTATAATTTCTAGACTTTAAAGTAACTCAAAAAACAGCGGATAAATCATCTATTCACGTTGAAATATTTATCAATCTAGAAGGTTTACATTTGAAGCAAAACAAGACAAGCAGCGTCATAGGTTTGTATTTTGTCAACTTTTCTTGTAGCAATTTGAAGTAAAAAAACATAAGCCTGGAAGATTAGAATATCTGATTTAAGGAGTTCTGAGTTCTGAATTAAATTAAGTATCTTAGATATATCATAATATAGATTAGAATTATTTTTATTAGTTTTTCTTTTATTAAAACACTAGTTAAGCTGTGATATTTGACTATAAATGGCGAATGTATGATGAAGATTCAAATCAAACACTTTTAGAAACTTTTGTAAGACCTTCTTTTCCTAGTTTCATAAAGTTTTTTTTAAAAATTAAAAACTTGTGAATAAATCCATAGATTTTACAAAGTTTTTTTTTATTCCAATATCGAAGGATAAAATTTAAAAAAAATTAAAAAAATATTTCTTTAAAAAAATTAAACTTGTCAAACCTGCGAACCAAATTAACCATTCAAACTTGTGAATAGATCAATGGATTTTATAAAATTTAATAATATAATTTTTCTCTCAAATTATTTTTTTTAACTACATGAGAAAAAATAGATGATAAAAAAAAATCAAGTTCAATAAAAAAAGAAAAAAAAAAGCACTCCACCAAACCCGTAAACTAGGACAACCTGGGTTACTAAGAAACCCGCAAACCACACTGACCTAATAGAAAGAAAAATAAAAAGAAACAAACTATGAGGCCAAATTTTTAACCATCCCAATATTAAAAAATAAAATCGATAAAAACAAATTTGAAAAAAAAATCATAACAAAAATTCAAAAAAAAAAGAGGAAAGCAAAACACTGTGGGTTACTATTATAATCTATAGTGCAATGGGTGTAAGTAAACAATAGTTTCCTTATACCCTTTAGTTTTTGTTACTTTATAAAGTTTAATAATATAGATTTTCTCTAAAACTATTTTTTTTAACTATATGATAAAAACATCACATTCAATTACACAAAAAAAAAAAAACATCCACCAAACTCATAAATCAGGGCACCCTGGATTATCTTGTCAAACCTTTAAACCACATTAACTTTATAGAAAAAAAAAATTATAAAGCTAAATTATCAACCATCCAAATATTAAAAAATAAAATCAACAAAAAAAATTTTGAAAAAAAAATTCATAACAAAAATTTAATAAAAAAAACAAAAGGAAAAGGAAAAAAACCACGTGTTCAAGATATAGCTTTAAAACTCGGCTTGACAAGCCAACATGGGATCGAAACAAGGCCATGTTTAAGAAAAAATAAGGGAATGTAGAAACTCGGGTTAATCCAGCAAGACTCGGTTAAAAACTCAATTTCAACATGTTAATTATTTTATTTTATTTTTAACAAAAACAATGTTGTTTTACTTAATAAAAAAAAATAGGGTTACAAAGCTAAATCCTCAACCATTCTAATATTAAAAACAAAATTGACAAAAAATATTTTGAAAAAAAATCATAACAAAAAAAAAAAGGAAAAAGGAAAAGAAACCATGTTCAAGCCAAAGTTTTAAAACTCGGTCTGACCCGATAGGTCAACCTGGGACTCAGATGACCCAGGCCCGGAACCTGGATAGGTTTAAGAAGAAAAAGGGGAAGGTAGAAACACGAGTGACCCGGTCAAAATCTCAGGTTGACCCTATAAGACTTGGTCGAAAATCTGATTAAAACTTGTTGACTATTCATTTTTTTATAACAAAAATAACATTGTTTTGCTTTATAAAAAAAATAAAATTGACCTAGGATGACCCGGTCAAAATATGTGACCTGAGTCTAGGGCCAGGTATTCTACCGGAATAAGTTTAAAAACTATAGTTCAAGCAAAACAAAAGAGAAGAAGGAAAAAAGGCCACTTATTCTAGCTATTTATAAATGTTAATTGTCAAAACTAAATGGATGGATAGAAATATTGTAGCAATTCTTAGTGTTTTGTGAGGAAAGTTACAATACTTTCCCCACATACTTTAGTTTCTTTTAATAATTAATAATAATAATAATACTATTAATATATATTTATATAATAATAATAAATAAATAAAAACACAGCTGGATGCAAGTATTTTTCCCTCACAATTAAATTTCATAATATTTTGAATACTATAAACAAACCATAACTTAATTTTATTTCATATGCTAGGTGGTCAAAGGACTGTCAGGAGTTTATTATAAGCTTTCAAGTACAAATGAACAAAACAAAGTGACTTCATGTCAATCTATAGTGCTGAAGGACATGAAAGAACAAAAACAATTGGACAAAATACTAAGTAAAATATTCAAATCTGAAGATCTGTCAACCCAATTACATGCATCTGTCAATTAACGCATATCACGTGTAAATACGAGGCTTGGCTACTTTGGCGAGTAGGTTTGTCATTCACATTATCATTTTGGATTTAAAACAATAATAAAATTCTTTTATTCTTTCTTTTTCATGATAATATATTTAAAATCTGGCCTTTAGAAGAATATAAAATAAGAAAATGTAGTCGATGGTGCAAATTTCAAGGCGATTAAAAAGCTTTTAAAATCCTTGATTCTAATTTCTGAACTTCGAAGTAACTCAATACAGTTGTCGTTGAGAAACATGCAAGTAACAGCTGATATATAATCTATTTTTGGTGAAGTATTTATCAATCTACAATCTGCTGTTAGAAAATAATATAAATTATATATTAGAATTTTATCTAATAGCTTAAGCTATTGAGTTGAGATGGTTCTTTGACATGGTATCAGAGCCTTGATGACAAAGCGGTCACGAGTTTGAATCTCACCATCCTCATTTACATTTATTTAATAAAAATTAAGTACAAGGTAATGTGAACCTGTGCAAATTTCAAAATCAAAAAGCTTTTATATATATTAAAAAATAATATAAATTATTTATTAAAACCTTACATAATAGTTGACATCTACCAGGTTTACAGCACAGCATCAGAAGTTCGTATTTTGTCAGATTTTCGGATAATATACGCAGCAAGAAAATGAGTGCAGAAACTTTAGATGCTCAAGACACGTTTTCGTGACAAGAAAAGATGTTGAAATGATTCAACCAAGGGAAATACGAGACCCAGCAGGCTCTCGTCCAGCACAAGAATTCTATGTTCTGAACTTTTGGTACAAGCCCAGTTCTGAATAGTTCGAAGATCAGGCCTGATCTTCGAACCTACCATTAGCAAGAACTAGACTATGCATTTTTTCTACAACTATGATAATCAATAAATTACGGCAAAAGATCAAATTACAGCCATTACCAAGGCCACTATTTTTTTAAAAATAATAATTTCATTTAATAATCTCCAGTAAACTATATCTGTCACTACAATGAAAAGCTTCCTCGGTTTATATTTTGTTCGATGTGTTGTTTGCTTCAAATAGAAACCTGACTTACATCAGCCCACCAGACTATGCATTTTTTAACAATTATGATAATCATTATACATAATTTTTACGTATTTTCCAAAAATCCTTTTGACTTTTCCAAACCCACATTTGACCTCCCGTAAGGTTTCTTTGTAAATTTGGGCGAGGAAGAAGCATGAAATCACTTGAACGATTCATCATTCACTCATGGAAAGAACAGTTCACAGACTTCGACGGGCTCACAATCTGGCAAAATTTATTCAAAAATAGGCCATGGCCCGGTCCATGAACAAGCCCATTCAAGGTCAATTCTTCGAGCTAACTTGACACGATACACTCTCGATAATTAGTTGCTCTACCCGCCTTGAAGGTTTTCTCGGAGCTGGTTTAAAAATAGAAAATAGGGTAGAAATTAACTTTTATAATACTTTTTTTTTTATTAAAAATATATTAAAATAATATATATATATTTTCAAAATTTTATTTTTTATATTATTATATTATCTAAAAATAATCAAAAAATTAATTTTAAAACGGTTCTACTATAGCTTTAAACAAGTCCTTAGAGCCCTATATTATTGTGGTAAAAATTATTTTTTTAAAGTAATTATTTTTATTTTTATTTAAAAATATATTAAAATAATATTTTTTTAAATTAATATATTAAAATAATTTAAGAATACTAAAAATATATATATTTTTTAAAAAAATTCAAAATTTATACAATTTTTTTTTATCTGCAATGTCAAACAAACACCTCATAGAACAGTACGGCCAGAATCTAGTCGCTTCCATAGGGATAGTTCCCACCTGTAGAGAGTAGAGAGTATAGAGCCTCATCTCTTTCACGCTCTCAATTTTTCGACAGACAGCCACGCAATCAAGCAAAGCACAAAAACATTAAAAAAAAAATGTCGACTGCAAGAATCCAACCAACAGTAACAGCAGCTTGTGTTCTGTCTTCCACAATCAAACACCACTTCGGTTTAACCTCTCTCCGACTCCCTACGAACCACTCTGCTGCTTTTAGACGCCAAAGAATCAAAAGAAACCTCACTGTTTCAATGTCCGCTACTTCAGTTTCTGAACCTCTTGAAATCTGTGTCAAAGCTTCTCTTACTGTCCCTGATAAACTTGGTGACTGTGAGTGAATCGTGTTTTCTTTCTTTTCTTTTGTTGGGTCATTTGGAAATGGCAATTGATGGGTCTTTTTTTTAATGCTTTGTTAGGTCCTTTTTGTCAAAGGGTATTGCTTACTTTGGAGGAAAAGAATCTGCCTTATGACATGAAGTTTGTTGATTTGGGGAACAAACCTGAATGGTAAGTTACTTTAAGCCATTTGCCCGTGTTCTTTTCTACAATGCCTTGAAGAAATTACGATATTAATGCGCTTTTCATAAAATGTTTCACGGTGTTTCGACTTCTTGACTCAGTTGACATGAATCCAGCTCCTTTGTTAGAATTCTGTAAACAAAATATCGTACTATAGTTCCATAAATTTACTAGTATGTTTTATGGTTGATAATTTCGTGGATTTCTACTGTAATGTTAGGGAAGGCTGGAGCAAAGTCGCAAAATGTTATGTAAAAAACACTGTCCATATTGTAAACAAGGCATTGTAGAGGGCACTGGCGAAATTGTGGGTGCTATCCAAAAGTTTTTGGATTATACATAAAACTCCTAGAAGTTTCCAATTTTTAACTGAATGTTGGCGGAGCTCCCATGTGAGAATTGAATAGCGAGTAGATAATGATTTTGTTCATCTATTTGGAAATTTTTATAGATCTTCCAATTTGGGCCAACCCTTTACGTGCTTGGTGTTATTTACACTTATTTCAGAATATAAGTTGATTGTATTGGACTTTGAATAGATATCCTGATGGAAAAAAATACTTCTTGCTGCTGTAGCAAATAGTCGAATTCTATAATGACTTTGGGTGAAAAACGAATGCACTGAGCATGATTTGATCAACATTTTTGTCTAATCATAATAGTGTCGACTATACTAACCATCAAGAAAGAACCGCAGTACTGCCTGTTGATGGAATTTTGAATTCAACCCACATTGGTCAAAATAAAGGCAGTTCCTTGGTTTTAATCAAAGGCATTGAAGAAGAAGAAAAGCAAGTGATGGTGGATAACTATATTACTCTGTTTTGTCTACTTGGTTTGTATTTGACCATTTGTTTTATCAGTTATGTTTCTTCTTTGATATAGGTTCTTGAAACTAAACCCAGATGGTAAAGTTCCTGTGATAAAGTTTGAGGAGAACTGGGTTTCAGATTCAGATGTTATCACACAAGCATTGGAAGAAAAGTTTCCAGATCCACCATTGGCAATTCCACCTGAAAAGGCTTCAGTGTATGTTTTACATTCAGTGCTACAGAAATTACCACTGTCACTTTTACTTTCTGACCTAATAATGTTTTTGGTGCTTCCATTTTATGTGATAACTTTAAATTTACTGATTTATTTGTGAGAAGGAGGAGGAGGGGATTGCGGGGGATTGATGGTGGTGGAAACATAAAATTCCACTTATAAAAATCAAAATCATTTAAAAATTATTTTCTTCTGGTAAAGAAAATCTGGGACTGTCGTCATGTTTGAACTTCTGATTAAGTCAGATGCAACTATAGTGAATGGTTTGTTTAGAGTCAATGTTTGTTGAATTGCCACCTTTGAGGTTTTTGGAGAGTATTATAGTTTACTAGAGTTTTCTAGCTTGAACTTTCCATATTGGAATGCTGAAATTGCTGACTCCACCAGACTACCTATCTACTTGTTCACAACCTTTTCGAGGGTGCAAAAAGTGTTTCTTATGCCTAGATGCAGAATCCTTTATATTTCCCTTCCCCCTTTATCATTCTCAGCTTCCAATGTAGAAGGCATTGCATTTGAGGTTGTTTGCTCAAGTAATTGCTATATTTCATTATCAATACAAGTCTTGGTCATTGGTTCTGTTGCTAATGAGGTGGATTCCATTGCAAATGAGGCTGAGTTCATTTTGAGTCCAAATCTTATTGATCAGAACCAGATCCCTTGGTTTTATTTTTGATTGCACTGATACTTTTGACAATCCACAGTTGGTGTTATGAATAGTAGTAGCCAGAAATATCAAAGGTACACCAAAGTGATGTTGTGGAAATGGCAAAAACTGATCTACTGTTAAAACAGCTTGCAAAAAGTTTGGGATAAATGATAAAAATTTGAGAGGAAGAATTCTCTGACGACTACTTAGGGAATAAAGTTTAGTTAGACTGAGTTGAGTATGTTCGGCGTTTTTACTTTGAATGTTATTTTTGCTAGAAGTCCACAACAACATAGTAGATCCCAAGTTTCATATCTTAGTTGAGGTTTTATGTTATTGATTTTATTTATCTATTTCAATGCAGTGGCTCAAAGATCTTCTCCACATTTATTGGATTTCTTAAAAGCAAAGACCCTGGTGATGGAACAGAGCAGGCATTGCTCGATGAGCTTAGTGCTTTTAACGATCATATCAAAGAGAATGTATGTCCTTATCTACCTTGAAGTTCTGGTGGTCAGCTAACCTTGTGATACTGAAGAAAAAAGGAAAAAAGAAAAGAAAAAAAGAACTGCAATGATGTCATCCTTTTAATGTTATAATCAGCCTAAGCATGTGAAGGATTAATCTGATTGCAACGGAGATGCCTATTCATATTTTTATAGCAATGTAAATTGCTTTGGATTCTCATATTTCCTGAACATAGAAATTCTTCTTGAGTTCTGAAGTCGTAAATGACAGTGTTGGTGCTGCTTTCAAGACTTTAAAATGCATTTGTTTGAAACAATTGGTTGAGCAATGACATTTTATCTGTAGGCCTCTGTTGCTTCGATCTAATACTTTGTTTTTCAAAAATTTCTTTATGCATTGTCCAATTTGGAATCTGATGGTTCTTTTTACTGATTTATATGATTGTTTGTCTTCTCTCCTTTGAAGGGCCCTTTTATCAACGGGGAAAAAGTTTCTGCAGCTGATTTGGCCCTTGGTCCGAAGCTGTACCATCTAGAGATTGCTCTTGGGCATTATAAGAACTGGTCAGTTCCAGAGTCACTTCCCTACATCAAATCCTACTTGAAGGTATCTCCTATAAGCTAATCCTCTGATATGGTGTGTTACATATGTGAACATGTTTTGTGCAGCCAATGAATGCAGACTTTGTCCATGGTCTTTTACCCGTAACATTTGCTATTGCACCACTGTTACATAGGCATCCTCCCCTCCCTCACTCCTCTTCCTCGGTTGAAGTTGCTTGTTTCGCCTTTATGACTTCCATCATGCTCCCTTTTTTTTTTGGGGGCTTTGTTTCATAGCTTAGGTTCATTTGGGAGTGCTTTTCATGGAGCTGCTGTCCTATCACTACATTGTTCATTCGTTACAAAGAATAAATAAGTATATTACTTGGGAAAAGACCATAGAATATGTATTTTGAAGATAAGTATAGGTTTCATGTCAAAGTCCACAGTTGGCCTTGCAAATTCTGCTTCTAATGAATCAATAAGCTTGCCTCAGAACTCACTGTAATCATGCAGTGTTGTCTTCATGACTTCAAGTTCTTACCCCTATTTGGTTAAGAGGTGTACTGTTTCCTTGGGAACATATATAAACAATGTCATGTAGTTTAGGTACTTTTCCTCTTGCTACCTGCCAGAGACTTAACGAGTAAACTTGAATGTCACATTACCAAGTACATGCAAAATCCTATTCTCCGAATGAGCAACTGGCATAGACATTGGACTCAATATGCTTGAGCAACTGGTTATTTTGATGCATGGTTTATGACGTTAATTCTGTGTTTAAACTATCGATAGAAGTATAGTTCTGCGGATTACTGGTTTAGTATAATCATAGCCATCTTGTATCCTGTATAATGATGTCTGGTTTTTGACAATGCTAAATTTCTGTTATTCAGGAAATCTTCTCCAGGGATTCATTTGTTAACACACGTGCTCTGCCAGAGGATGTCATTGCCGGTTGGCGCCCAAAAGTCATGGGTTAAAATTTCTTAAACATTCCTTTGAATAATTCTTTTGACATCCGTTCTTATCTTCTATAGTTAATGCGAGGTTGCAAGGTCCATCAGATTTACCTCCTCCGTGTGTACTTGGCCTTGAAACTAAATATAATTTTTCTTTCAGTTAACAGATGCAATTCTGTCACCACATTGTGGGGACGAGAAAAATCTTCATATGTATATTTCATGAGTATGTCAGTGTGATGGTATAAATGCCTTGCTAAATGCTTCATGTGCATACTTATACTTCCCAGTGTTCCAAGTTGCACTCTTTTTTATGATTTGTTGTCTTGGTAAGTATAGTTCTTTGCCTAGTGCTCATATGAAAGAATGTTACACGAAAGTACTGAACTACCAAGCACTTCCGCATAACTGCCTTGGTACTCTAGTGTCAACCCTATACGCCCACTGCCATATACATTCCTAGAGGCAGACAGAGCTCTTACAAAATCTTTGAAATTCTGAGGGCACAGGGCCTTTTCTTCTTGGAGGTGATTCAACTTCTTTATGCCAAGGAAGATGGAAGCCTCTTCATCCATCGATCTCTTGAAGAACCATGGATATGTGTATCAAGCTTTCCTCCATGAATTCAACATGTCCAAGGGCACAAAAGCAAACATGACATCTACTGTGACATGGTTGTCCTTGTTCATCAAAACAAGGATTTACTTACAGAACTTAAAAGTATTAATAGATTCTACATCGAATCCCATGCCAGAATACATGAATGCTGATGCTTAGAATTATGGATAGCGTAGCACACGATAACTTTTAACCTTCTCTTTTCCCATCTCTTTCTTGTCCTAATATTTCTAGTATAATGAATAATTGTTCTACTATCTTAGTTAAAGCTCTTGATGTTTGATACCTGAATTCATCAAGTGTTCTCCTCTTTTTCTCTTTTATGTCCTTGTAGGATAATCTTAATTTCGGGTGTGCTTTCTTTCTTGGTACGAGATTCTGAATATATATATATATATATATATATATATATATATATATATATATTCAATTTTTATGTTTGAAGGACTGGCTTCATTGTTGCTATACAAACAAGAGGCATGATTTATGGCATGAAGTACCTCATAGGCTGAGCTTGTCCTATACAATATACATGGTTAGGTTATATGCTGACAAAAATCACTTGAGTTGATTCAGAAAGGGGAACGAAAAAAAGGCAGATTGACCATCCCACACTTTGGGAGAAAAGTGACAATTTTTCAGCTTCATGTAATATAAGAACCCCACGTCACCCACTAAAACACTTTTTGTTAGCAATTGAAGACAATGGTTAATTGGTACGATTTTAATAGACCTAGTATTGAACCTCCATGATCATATAATAATAATAATCTTTGATTAGTGTTTTAGCCTTTAGGATAGAAAATGTAGATATAAAAGGGATATAAATATATTTAGTTAAAGAAATTGAGACAATGACAGAAATATAAAATAAATTTGTTTTTTAAATAGTTTTTAAGTGAACTTTTTACGTTTAAGAAAAATTATATAGGAAAATATGTTTCTCTGTCTCTACTCGTACAATATTAAAAATTTATTTTTAAATTTCTTTGGTATTTCTTTATTTTCATTTTAAATTCAATTTGATTGAAGCAAAGATCAGGAATTTATTGAATTATTAAATGATACAAAATGCAATATCATAAAAACAAAATTGTATAATATAAAAAGAATAAATACCTTGAAAATAGTTTAACTTACCAACAAACCCTCTATCCTTTTTTTTTTTTCATTTAATTGGTTTATGTTCAATATAGGGTAATAGATAACTAGAAATCATTTACCTTTTCAATTCGATCACTCTCCGTTTATAATTCTAAAAAAAACACTTAAAAATTAATAAGGAAAAAAAGTTGGAAAAAAGAAAATTAACAATTTTAAGTTATTTTTGTCTTCTTGTACCTGACCCCTTCCAAGCAGAAATTTCTAATTTCATCCGTGGTTTTAAATTTGAAAATAGTCTGCTGTACTTTGATTCTAATAAAATATCATCACAAGAGCAACAAATAAAAAAAAAACAGTAAAAATGGTTAATCCAATAAAAGAAACTCACAGATAGACAATCTATCTGTAAATTAAAATGACCAAAAGACCTCAAATCTATGCTTTCCCTTACCTTTCCTTCTTTTTGCTCTGCCTTTTTGCACCACCATCTTCATCCTCTGTGAAACCTAAATCTTACCATACAAACTCATAAGTATCTCTCTCTCTCTCTACAGAAAGAGAAACCCATTTCCATTTTAACTTCAAAGAGAGAGAGAGAGAGAGAGAGTAAGTTTGCAAAAACCCATTTCTATTCTCCATTTGTATCATGTCTTTCACTTTCTTCATTTGTTAAAGATCATCATTATTTAAAGGTGCAGCCTTTAAGCTTTTTTATGTGAACTTTTGTTGGGTTTTTTTTCTTAGGCTCAATAAATGGCATCAAGTTTTCATGAATGGGAATCTGACCCCTTATTCTCAGCTGCTGAGGTGGTTCAAGACTCTGCTGACAGGTTAGATTCCATCATTTATTTCCATTTTCCTTTGGTTTCTATTTAAAGTTAGGAACTTTGGCTTGATTTTTGAATGTGCTTGATTAGAGGGCTAACGAAAAGATTTCATTTTTATTGATTATTAAGCTGTTTTTGAAGATTTAGTTTCTGGGTTCTTTGTAAACTTTATCTTTGATGGATTGGATTTCTTTTAGTTGTGTTTTTTTAGCCTTACTTCTATTGTTAGTACATCATGTTATGTAAGATTAGGTTTGGCCTATCCTTTTATTGCTAGTTCAAAGCACATAGCACATTGTGGTAATATTACCGATGTCTAGAAAAATTTAAAATAACCATTTTGCTAGCATTTCGTTGATTATTAAACTTAATTGTGGTACTGCCTGTGTTAGGCTCTCGTTCGGGGTTGAATTATTTTGTTCTAACGTGTTAACGTGGGAAGATGCATATGTAGGGTAGATTTTAATGTTGCTTTGAACTTAAGATTGCTGTTGCTGTTAATGTTTAGGATGGAGTCGCTTTTTCGCCTTCTATTGCATGAGCAGAATCTTGTTCGGAGTGAACATCCCGACCCAAGATTGCTTTCATCAATAGAATATCATAAGCGCGATCTAGCTACCATACTTGGAACTGCGAAATGGCAGGTATTTGCTGATGAGAAGCTTACTTTCCATTTTGTGGTTTTAGTTGTCTGATTCTGTTTATTTTCCCTAACAGCTGGAAGATTTTGAAAGAGCTGTTAATTCATCAAGCATAGCGAACAAATCTCAAGCCAGAGAAGATGTGATTTCCAGGCACAGGCAGTTTATTATAGCCATTAGAGAACATATAAATGAAGTGGAGAAAAGTGTGAAGGTCCGTTCAATGGATGATTCCATGAGAAACTCTGAATGGGTTAATTTAAATGACCAAGACAGAGATGTATTAGCATCATTTCTTACAGGAGGAAATCCCACTGAAAATATGCATCCTTATGAAATGGAAGAAAGTAGCATTTTGAGAAGATTCCTTGATCCAAACTCAGGTGTTAGTTTAAAGGATAATGAAATTGTTGAGCATGACAGCAGAGAATTTGAGAGGGTAAAAATGACTGGAGTTGGGCATGCTGATCATTATCTTGACTCTGCAAATGAGGATAAGAGAAATGTTGCTTCACATAACTCCACCGGATTAGGCTCAGATATGATGAACTCTCGGCAAGAGATCCATCATGACAGGCATGTTGGTGATGATCACTGGGACCTGGAAGCTAATGAAGCCAAATCGAGGAGCTTCTTCCATGAGATCAAGTCAAGAGGTATCTACAGCATCATGATCTTCTTTGGTTTCTTGAGCAACCTATGGACTGCTCATAGGAACAGAGTTGGTAGGAACTATACAAAGAGGTTGAAAGATGGAGAAGAATATAGGCATTCGCCTACTTACACTGAATCGTCTCATTCTGCACAGGTACCTAGATGATCCATGTTAAGGCTACTCTTAACTAAAATTTTGTTACCAGAAAGTCTGTTTATAGCCTTTTTTCTGGTAAAGGAAAAATCCACTTCTCAGGTATTGAAGCATGACAGCTATATGAAAAGTTCTGCCCAATCAAGGACTTTTTGTTGTTTTTTCATATTCACGGATCATTCAACTTTTTGTTGTTTCTTGGTGCTTTAAGAGTTGGAAGTTGGAAATTACTTGCATGTCTGGAAGATACACTAGATGCTATAAGAAAGTCTGATATCCCATATTTACAAAAAACATATTTAAGCATGATAGGATGACTTGGGATGCTAGTGAAAATGGTTCTTCCCTATCAATCATGTAAAAGCAGTAGATGCTTATCAGTTTGCTTCTCTATTACAGGGCCATTGTCTAGGACAAATGCTAGGATCTGGATACAGAAGCCTCCAAGGAATATGCTTTAGATTGCAATCAGAAGTAATGCACCTGGGCAGCAGCCTTGGGGCAAGATATCAAAGATTTCCCATTCATTTCGAATTTAATCAACATTCAATGAAAATGATATTGACAGCAATTCTTACCCTCATATTTTTGGGTAAGTCAACTTTGCATTATGAATTTCCATTACCTTTTTTCTTTCTTGATTTCAACTTGCAATTATTTACCACATCAAACTAGAGTAAGGTAGTGCATGAAACCTTTGGTCCCTTAAAATTTGATATCATTATGTAAAACCAAAATTAGAGTGAGTTTGTGTGATCCAATAGAAGGCCACATGATGATATATATTCCCTGTTTACTTATAGATGTTAGGTATGATTCAGAGGTGGTAGAACATTTTTTACTTTTAAGATCTTCTTGAATCAGAATTTTGTTTTGCATTTTCAAAACAGGGATGCTTTAACTAGCAGTTTTTTTTAAAGAAATTGAGCAAGCAGAAATATGATTTCATTATTTATAACCAAGAGTCATGAGGGTTCTACTTGTATTTATGCAATAAAATGCCATGCGAGGATATGATGCCCCCTTAGATGCTAGATGTGCTGCAAAGATGATGGAAAATGTCCATGTTTAACAATCAATTTTCAGTAGATACAAAATAAAGCTACAGTGCTTGCCTTGCTTTCCTTCTCTAGCATGAGTTTCTTAGCACCCTAGATTTTCTACCTGAAAAGGTGGAACTTGCAGTAATTAGAGATCGCTATGTTGAAACATTCTCTTTGTTTCTATTGTAGCGCATTACTCTAGATATTTACTATAACTGTTCTACACAGACATCTGGGAGATAGACAATCAGCAACAATGACAGGATTCTTTTGAAATTAAATTATCTTGAATTGTGCGCTTGGTACAGGTATATTGGTGTCCAGAATTGCTTGAAGATGGTAAGTTGCTGCTAAAATCTGCAAGCAGCTAAGTGTTCTGACCGAAAGTTAGTTGGTCGCAACTACTACCTTGCTGAGGGGAAATGTGTAGCTGCTAATGAATGATGAAAAGATGAATTTGCTGGTCATGTCATGACTATTGGTCTCCACTGGTAATGCATTTTGAAAGTGTAACTGTGGATTCGGCGGGCAGAATCCAGATTTTTCTTTTTTTGGCTGTTTGTGATGGCTTTTTATTAGCATTTCATGATAGCATAGTGGCATTGGTGAGTGACAGAAGATTATAATTTTATTTGTATAGTTACGTCAGTAAGCCAAGGCGTTATTGAGTATGTATATATTCTTTGAGTGGCAAAAGATGCTGGTCATATCTTCACTCGTTCACCCGCTTTATTGGCCGAAGGATCCATGTTATCCTCTAGGACCTCTACATGCATATTCTTTGAGTACATAATGGAACTTGCACGCTACTGACTATTTATGATTTGGCCATTCTCAGACAAAAGCAGAATAGGTTTTTTTTTTTTTTTTTTAATATATATTTTCCAT
>Ga0307517_10008218_pt1 | contig 15000 bp, 13 predicted proteins | sample 23_EM_MG_FD_194515 | JGI IMG/M metagenome (GOLD analysis project Ga0307517, IMG submission 194515) | Populus trichocarpa ectomycorrhiza microbial communities from riparian zone in the Pacific Northwest, United States - 23_EM | ecosystem: Host-associated > Plants > Roots > Unclassified | place...
CGAGTTGGCGTCTGACGAGTTGTCGTCTCGTACGTCCTGGAGTACGCGGCGGACCGCCAGGCGTATCGCTGCGACCGCGGGGTGGGGACCCATGTCCGGTTCCCTCCTAAGGAGGCTGTGGGGCTGATGACGCAGGGTAGCTAGATGGTGACAGAAGCTGGGCAATACCCGAGCATCGCACGCCACGCCCTGCGCTTACGGTCCCTCGGACGGGTGAACCGGGTGGCGTCCCGTGTGCCATTTCGTCACGTTTCGCTGCGCCGGTGCACCCGCGCGACCCAATCCGCGGGTTTGGCGATCTCCAACTTCGTGGGCAGCGTGTTGGGCGAGGTCCAGATCCGGTTGAACCCGTCCATCCCCGCGTCCTTCACCACCGCCCGCACGAACCGCTCGCCGTCCCGGTACTGCCGCAGCTTCGCGTCCAGCCCGAGCAGCTTGCGCAGCGCGAGGTCCAGGCGCCCGGCCCCGCTCTGCCGGCGCTGCTGGAACTTCTCGCGGATCTCGGCCACCGACGGCACGACGTCGGGGCCGACACCGTCCATCACATAGTCCGCGTGTCCTTCGAGCAGCGACATCACGGCCGTGAGACGGGCCAGGATCTCCCGCTGGTTGGGGGTCTGGACGAGATCGATCAGGCTGCGCTCGTCCTCCTCCGCGTCCACGGCCGCCTCGTCGCTGTCCGAGCGGTTGCCTGTGGTGAACGACTGGAAGGCCTCGCGGACACGCTCGATCAGCGTCGACGGGTCGATCTCCGTCTCCGCCAGGAAGTCCTGGATCTCCGACTCGATGTGGTCGCGCAGCCACGGCACCGCGGTGAACTGCGTCCGGTGCGTCTCCTCGTGCAGGCACACCCACAGCCTGAAGTCGTGCGGATCCACGTCCAGTTCGCGCTCCACGTGCACGATGTTGGGCGCCACGAGCAGCAGCCGCCCCGCCTTGCGCTCCCCCGGCGCGGGCGCCGCCGGGCCCGCCGGCAGGTCACGGGTGGCCGGGGCGAACGTCTCGTACTGGCCGAGTACGCGCGAGGCCAGGAAGCTGAGCAGCATCCCGACCTCGACCCCCGTCACCTTCCCGCCGACCGTCCCCAGCACGGCCCCGCCGGGGCCGCCCGGACGCCGGGCCTCCATCTTGGTCAGCAGCGGCTTCAGCACCTCGCGGAAGCCGGCCACATTGGCCTTGATCCAGCCCGGCCGGTCCACGATCAGCACGGGGGTGCCGTGGTCGTCCGGCTCCTCCCCCTCGCCGAACATCTTCGTGAACGAACGCACATGTGCTTCAGAGGACTTCGCATGCCGCCGCAGCTCCGCGACGACCTCCCGGGCATCCTCGCGCGACACGTCCGGCCCGGGCCGCACGAATCGGGTCGCGGTCGCCACCGCGAGATTCCAGTCGACCATCTCCACACCACCGATGCTCGTCATTCCTTCACCGTACGTTGTGCGTCCCCCGCACGGGAGGACGCCGTACGGCCGGTCCGGGTTGGCTATCGGCAGCCGCACTGCGACACGGCCGCCGCCAGGCGGTCGAGCGCGGCGGCCGCCGCCGTCGGATCCGTCGTCCCGGAGGTCAGGAAGGCGAAGGTCAGCAGCCGCCCGTCGGCGTCGACGACCGTGCCCGCCAGCGCGTTGACGCCGGTGAGGGTGCCGGTCTTGGCGCGTACGAGGCCGGCGCCCGCGCGGCCGGTGTCGGAGACGAAGCGCGTGCTCAGGGAGCCGGAGAAGGCGGCGACGGGGAGGCCGGTGATGATCGAACGCAGCTCGGGGTGGGAGGTGGAGCCGGCGAGGGACAGCAGGCCGGCGAGCTGGCCGGCGGTGACGCGGTCGAGTTTGTCGAGGCCGCTGCCGTCGTTGAAGCGGGCGCCGGTGACATCGAGGCCGAGACCTTCGAGGGCGCCCTCTATGGCGGCGGCGCCGCCATAGAAGGAGGCACGCTTGCCGGTCGCGATGGCTGACTGTCGGGCGAGGGCTTCGGCGATGTCGTTGTCGCTGTTGGTGAGCATCCGCTCGACGAGCTCGGACAGCGGCGGGGACTGGACCTCGGCCAGCAGGGCCCCGGAGGCCTTGCGGGAGGACGGCTCGCCGGTGACCGTGATGCCCCGGGTCTCCAGCAGCTCGGCGAAGGTGGCCGCCGCGGACCGCGCCGGGTTCCAGGAGCGGCTCGCCGGGCCCTTGTACGACGTGCTGTCGAGGCGGCCCTCGTCGGCCATCAGTGCGGTGACGGGGGCGAGGTTGTCGTTGTGGCCGATGGAGTGCAGGGGCGAGCCCTTGTAGAGGGAGGCGTCGTAGCCGAGGGCGACCCGCGTCCAGCCCTTGCGCAGGAGGGCGCGGGCCGTGTCGTCCGCCAACTCCCGCAGGGAGGCCGCGTCGTAGCCGCCACCGGCCTCGGCGCGTGCGGTGAGGGTGGGGTCGCCACCGCCGACGAGGGTGATGCGGCGGGCGCCGGTGGCCGCGACGACGGTGGTGGTGAAGGTGTGGTCGGGGCCGAGCAGGGAGAGGGCGGCCGTGGCGGTGGCGATCTTGGTGGTCGAGGCGGGTACGGCCCCGGTGCCGGCGCCCAGCCCGTAGACGAGCCTGCCGGTGGCGGCGTCCACGACCGCGGCGGTGAAGACCTTGCCGAGCCCCGATGACGCCTTCACGATCGGGACGAGGGTCTCGGCCAGGCCCGCCCTCGTCGGCGCGGGAACCGTCGGGAAGCCGGTCGCGGGAGCCAGGACGTCGGCGGCGAGCGGGGCCGGGGACGCTTCGGCGGTCCTGCGCGGCGTGCCTGCGGAGGTGTGCGTGGCCTTTGGCCTCGCCGCCACCCGTTCGGCCGTACGCTGGCCTGACTCCCAGGGGCCCGCGGCGGCCACCGCCACCAGCGCCAGCGCGAGGCCGATCGCGGCGGATACCGCCGTCACCTGCGCGTTCTTGGTGAGCGGCACCCCGCACCAGCCCCTTTCGCGATCACACACTTGCGTGGGAGACACTTAATCACCAGAACTATGTGCTGATCATGGAGGAGTGGAGTCTTGGAGTTCGACGTCACGATCGAGATCCCGAAGGGTTCGCGGAACAAGTACGAGGTGGACCACGAGACCGGTCGTATCCGCCTGGACCGCCGCCTCTTCACTTCGACCAGTTACCCGGCCGACTACGGCTTCGTCGAGAACACCCTCGGCGAGGACGGCGACCCGCTGGACGCCCTCGTCATCCTGGACGAGCCGACCTTCCCCGGCTGCCTCATCAAGTGCCGCGCCATCGGCATGTTCCGCATGACGGACGAGGCGGGCGGCGACGACAAGCTGCTGTGCGTGCCGGCCTCCGACCCGCGCGTGGAGCACCTGCGTGACATTCACCACGTGAGCGAGTTCGACCGGCTGGAGATCCAGCACTTCTTCGAGGTCTACAAGGACCTGGAGCCCGGCAAGTCCGTCGAGGGCGCCAACTGGGTCGGCCGCATCGAGGCGGAGGCCGAGATCGAGGCCTCGTACAAGCGCCTCAAGGAGTCCGGTCACCACTGACCGGACACCACGTGAACGGTGGCGGGTCCGCGATCGCGGACCCGCCACCGTTTTCGTCTGCTCAGGCTCAGAAGCCGCGCGTGCGCTTGGCCGCCCGGCGCTTGGCCGGGGCGGCGGCGCCGGGCACCTTGAGGAACATCCGGGCGGCCTCGCTGCCGAGGTTGACGCCGATGGCCACCGCCAGGGCCAGGGCCGCCGCCTTGGTGAGCGAGGTGAGGCCCTCGGTGAGGTGGTGCTGGGTGAGGCCGAGGAGCCCGAAGTACGTGGCCGAGCCCGGCAGGAGGGGGCCGATCGCTGCGGTGACGTACGGCAGGGCGGAGGCGTGCCGGTGGCGGGCGAGAAGCTGGCCGAGGAGCCCGACGAGCCCGGCGGCGACCGCGGTCGCGGGGACGGCCGACCAGCCGAGGTTCTGGTGGAGCACGCCGTAGACGACCCAGGCCACGCCGCCGTTGAGGGTGGCCAGCAGCAGGACCTGGCGCTCGCACTGCAGCATCATCGCGAAGGCCAGGCTCAGCACCATCGCCGCGACGAGCTGCACGGGCGCGTTCTCGTACGTGCTGAGGCTCTGCTCCGGGTCCAGCTCCGCGCCGAGGCTCACGCCCGCGTACAGCACGAGCGTGACGCCGACGACGATGCCGGTGAAGAGGTACATGACCTCCAGCAGCCGGGCGGAAGCGGTGATGTAGAAGCCGGTCAGCCCATCCTGGACGGCCGCCACCAGGGCCCGCCCCGGGATCAGCGCGAACAGCCCGCCGGTGATCACCGCCGAGGCCTGGATGGTGCTGGTCCAGGGCAGGGCGTGCCCGAAGCGGTCGACCAGGATCCCCAGAACGGCGGCTGGCATCGCGGCGGCGGTGAACTGGTAGAACTCCGGCAGCCCCCGGCCCGCGCACAGCCACGCCAGCCGGTCGCCGAGCATCGCCCCGATCGCCGCGATCGCGAACACCACCGGCCCGCCGCCGCCCACCATCATCGACGCCGCGCCCGCCAGCAGCCCGGCGGCGCCGGTCAGCACCCGGCTCGGGTACGGGTGCCGGTTGCGGCGGATGACGCCGAGGCGGCGGTAGGCGTCCTCCAGGGTCAGCCCGGCGGTGGTGATGTCGTCCACCAGCCGGAACACGGCCGCCAGGCGGGTGTAGTCGGTGCCCCGGCGCCGTACGGTCCGGTTCGCCGTGACCGGCGGGTCGATCAGCGAGGGCTGGTACGAGACCCCGAGCAGCGTGAACGTCACCGTCGGCTCGACCCGCGCCAGGCCGTACGCGTGCGCCACCCCCAGCATCGCCGCCTCCACGTCCTCCGCGCCCTCGCCCCCGGCCAGCAGCAGCTCCCCGATCCGCAGGATCAGGTCCAGCACGCGCGGCACCGGCGGCCCCGCGTCCGCCGGCTCCGCCACCGGCTGCTCCGGCGCGGGGCGCTCGGTGACCGGCATGCGCAGCATCGCCCGCATCCGGTCCGGCCAGGGGGTCTCCTTGGACAGGCTGACCAGCGGTATCCCGTTGGGCGGCGTGAAGGCGGGATACGTCAGCTGCGCGGGCTGCTTGGGCTGCGTAAAGGCCGAGCCCTCCGGCTCGGGCTCCGGCGGCAGCTCCACGCCCAGCGGCGGCGTGAACTCGGAGCGGACCTCGTCCGACCCCGGCTTGCCCTCGTCCACCACGGTTGCGCCTTTCGCTGTGCTTTGTCCTCAAACGCCGGACGGGCTGAAGTCAGCGCCGGTGGCGGCCGCCGCCCACGCGCTCGCCCGGCTCCGCCGCGGCCGCACCGGCCCGCTTGGACTTGGCGCGGGCGCGGAGGAACTCGATGGCGATGGGGATGACGGAGATGAAGACGATGGCGATGAGGATGAGCTCGATGTGGGTGCGGACGAACTCGATCTGGCCGAGCCAGTAGCCGAGGAGGGTGACGCCGCCGCCCCAGAGGGTGCCGCCGATGACGTTGTAGGTGATGAAGGAGCGGTAGTTCATGCGGCTGACGCCGGCGATGATCGGGGTGAAGGTCCGCACGATGGGGACGAAGCGGGCGAGGACCAGGGACTTCGCACCGTACTTCTCGAAGAAGTCGTGCGCCTTCTCGATGTTCTCCTGCTTGAAGAGCCTGGAGTCGGGCCGGCGGAAGAGGGAGGGCCCGACCTTGCGCCCGAAGAGGTAGCCGACCTGGTCGCCGGCGATGGCGGCGAGGATGACGAGGAGGGCGACGAGCCAGATCGGGTGGTCGAGCTTGTTGCCGGCGACGAGGAGCCCGCCGGTGAACAGGAGCGAGTCGCCGGGCAGGAAGAAGCCGAAGAGGAGCCCCGACTCGGCGAACACGATCGCGAGCAGGCCGATGAGGCCCAGCGTCGAGATGAGGTAATCGGGGTCGAGCCAGTTCGGGCCCATGGCGAGAGTGTTCACTCGCACAAAGTATCAACGGCGTCCTGACCAAACCGTTCCCAGGCCGGGAACGGTGGACTACCTTCCTCCCAAACGTACCTTCTTCCCCAGCTGAATCACTGCGGAACCACGGCGGAAACCACATGACACGCGCGATCGCTCTGAACGACGTATCAAAGATCTACGACCGGGGTGTCCGCGCCGTGGACCGGTTCTCCCTGGACATCGAGCCCGGGGAGTTCCTGGTCCTCCTCGGGCCCTCCGGCTGCGGCAAGTCGACCGTCCTGCGCATGATCGCGGGCCTGGAGGAGATCAGCAGCGGCGAGCTGCTGCTCGACGGCGAGTACTCGAACAACGTCATGTGCGGTGATCGCGGCATGGCGATGGTCTTCCAGAACTTCGCGCTCTACCCGAGCATGACCAGCCGCGAGAACATCCGCTTCCCGCTCCGCTTCGAGATGCCGCACGAGGAGACCGGGCACCGGGTCGACGAGACGGCCCGCACGCTCGGCATCGAGGACATCCTGGACCGCTATCCGGGGCAGCTGTCGGGCGGCGAGCGGCAGCGGGTCGCGATGGGGCGGGCGATCTCCCGGCATCCGTCCGTCTTCCTGATGGACGAGCCGCTGTCGAATCTCGACGCGAAGCTGCGCTCGCACCTGCGGGCGGAGATCTCCCGGCTCACCCGGGGTATGGGGGTGACCACGGTCTACGTCACTCACGACCAGACCGAGGCGATGTCGCTGGGCGACCGGGTCGCGATCATGCGCGGTGGGGTGCTTCAGCAGGTCAGCAGCCCTCGGGAGGCGTATCACCTGCCCGAGAACGTCTTCGTGGCCGCCTTCATCGGCACGCCGCGCATCAATCTGCTCCAGGCGACGGTGCATGCCCCGCTGGGCGGCGGGCTCTGGATCGACTTCGGGCGGCAGCGGCTGGGGATGCAGGAGCCGCTGACCCAGGACCACCAGCTGCTGCGGATCCAGCAGGGCCGGCAGATCATCGTCGGCCTGCGCTCGGAGGCCGTGAGGATCGCACCGCCCGGCACCGCCCGGCCGGGCGAGGTGCTGCTGAGCGGGATCGTCGAGCACGTCGAGTACCAGGGGCACGAGTCGCTGGTGCACCTCAACACCGGGGCCCGCCCGGCGGTCGTACCGGAGCTGGAGGCGGCCAAGCCGGCCGCCCGGCTGCCGCGCCAGCGCACCGCCGCCAAACGCGGCGCCGGGCTCGGACGGCTCATCCAGCGAGTCGCCGTCCTGGACCGCCAGCCGCCCCCGCTGCCCGCCGCCCCGACCGCCGAGCTGCCCCCGGTCCAGACCGGTGACCTGATCGTACGCACCAGCCCCGACCTCTTCCTCCGCCCCGGCGAGCGCGTCCCGCTGCTGGTCGACCTCGCCCATCTGTACGTCTTCGACCACGAGGGCCGCCGCATCTGCCCGGCCCCGGCGGAGGCGCCGCGGCTGGAGTAGGGGCACGATGCCCGTATGGGTATCGACGAATACGGCGGCGGCCAGCCGCAGCAGTCCGACGTCCTGGTGGTCACCACCAACGACGTGCCCGGCTTCCGCGTCGACCGGGTCATCGGCGAGGTCTTCGGCCTCACCGTCCGCTCCCGCCACCTCGGCAGCCAGATCGGCGCGGGGCTCAAATCCCTGGTCGGCGGCGAGCTCAAAGGGCTCACCAAGACCCTGGTGGAGACCCGCAACCAGGCCATGGAACGCCTCGTCGAACAGGCGCGGGCGCGCGGCGCCAACGCGGTGCTCATGATGCGCTTCGACGTCTCGGAGGCGGCCGACGTCGGCACCGAGGTCTGCGCCTACGGCACGGCGGCGGTCATCACCCCGGATACCCCCTAGGGACTGTCAGAGCCGCATGCGATAGTCGTCCACATGCTGGGGATAACCGACCTTCCGACCTATGTGCTGGGCACCGTGCTCATCGTCCTGCTGCCGGGGCCGAACTCGCTGTACGTGCTGTCCGTGGCCGCCCGCCGGGGCATCCGTACGGCCTATGGCGCCGCATGCGGGGTCTTTCTGGGCGACACGGTGCTCATGACGGGCTCGGCGGCGGGCGTGGCGGGGCTGCTGAAGGCGAACGCACTGCTGTTCGGGGTCGTGAAGTACGCGGGGGCGGTCTATCTGGCCTGGATCGCGTTCGGGATGGCGCGGGCGGCCGTGGGCATGTGGCGTACGCGGCACGAGGCGGTCGCGGAGAGCGCCGCACCGGAGCTCTCGGGGGAGGGCGAGGCGCCGTTCCGGCGGGCGCTGGTGATCAGCCTGCTGAATCCGAAGGCGATCCTGTTCTTCATCTCGTTCTTCGTGCAGTTCGTGGAGCCGGGATACGCACACCCGGCGCTGTCGTTCCTGGTCCTGGGCACCATCGCGCAGGTGTTCAGCTTCTGCTATCTGTCGACGCTGATCCTGGGCGGCACCTATCTCGCCGCCCAGTTCCGGCGCCGCAAGCGGCTGTCGGCGGGGCTCACCTCGGGCGCGGCGGCGCTGTTCCTGGGCTTCGCGGCGAAGCTGTCGCTAGCGAGTGCGGGCTGACGGCAACCCCCGTATCGTCCGGTTCATGGCGCTTCACAAAGGCGATGACGACCGGCGAGCACTCGCCGTCAACCCCTTCTACGGGGACGCGAACCCGGCGGCCGGCATGCTCACGGCACCGCCCAAGCACCGGCTGCCGGACGGGCCGATGACGCCCCATACGGCCTATCAGCTGGTGCACGACGAGCTGATGCTGGACGGGAACGCACGGCTGAACCTGGCGACGTTCGTGACGACGTGGATGGAGCCACAGGCCGATGTGCTGATGGCTGAGTGCCGCGACAAGAACATGATCGACAAGGACGAGTACCCGCGCACGGCGGAGCTGGAGCGGCGCTGCGTGGCCATACTGGCCGACCTGTGGCACGCACCGGACCCGTCGGGGGCCGTGGGCTGCTCGACGACCGGGTCGAGCGAGGCGTGCATGCTCGCGGGGATGGCGCTGAAGCGGCGCTGGATGAAGCGGATGGGGAGCCGGTATCCGGGGAGCGCGCGGCCGAATCTGATCATGGGCGCGAATGTGCAGGTGTGCTGGGAGAAGTTCTGCACCTTCTGGGAGGTGGAGGCGCGACTGGTGCCGGTGGAGGGCGACCGGCTGCACATGGACGCGGAGTCGGCGCTCGCGCTGTGCGACGAGAACACCATCGGGGTGGTCGCCGTCCTCGGGTCGACCTTCGACGGGTCGTACGAGCCGGTGGCGGAGATCTGCGCGGCGCTGGACGAGCTCCAGTCGCGCACCGGGCTCGATGTCCCGGTGCACGTGGACGGCGCGTCCGGCGCGATGATCGCGCCCTTCCTCGACCCGGAGCTGGTGTGGGACTTCCGGCTGCCCCGGGTCGCCTCGATCAACACCTCGGGGCACAAGTACGGACTGGTGTATCCGGGGGTGGGCTGGGCGCTGTGGCGGGACGCCGAGGCCCTGCCGGAGGAACTGGTCTTCCGGGTCAACTACCTGGGCGGCGACATGCCGACCTTCGCTCTGAACTTCTCCCGCCCGGGGGCCCAGGTCGTCGCGCAGTACTACACCTTCCTGCGGCTCGGGCGGGAGGGCTTCCGGACCGTCCAGCAGGACTCGCGGGACGTCGCCATGTCGCTGGCCCAACGGATCGCCGCCATGGGCGACTTCCGGCTGGTCACCCACGGCGACGAGCTGCCGGTCTTCTCCTTCACCACGGCCGAGGGAATCAGCGCGTACGACGTCTTCGACGTCTCGCGGCGGCTGCGCGAGCGCGGGTGGCTGGTCCCGGCGTACACGTATCCGGCGAACCGCGAGGATCTGGCGGTGCTGCGGGTGGTGTGCCGCAACGGCTTCTCGCAGGATCTGGCCGACCTGCTCACGGACGAACTGGATCGGCTGCTGCCGGAGTTGCGGGCCCAGTCGGGGCCGCTGCGGCGGCCCGCGGGGACGGCGACGGCGTTCCATCACTGACGCCGGCCGGTGGCCTCAGCGGCCGCGGCCGTAGGCGCGGTCGGCGAAGCCGACGCCGACCATCGCGAGGCCGATCTGGATCAGCCATTCGATCCAGTCGATGCCATTGGTGTCGGCGACGCCGAACGCCTTCGCGATGGCGGCACCGACGAACGCGGCGATGATGCCGATGACGATGGTGAGCCAGACGGGGATGTGCTGGCGGCCGGGAAGGGCTATCCGGCCGAGCACGCCGATGACGAGACCGATGATCAGTGCGCTGACAACGCCCGAAATCTCCATGGGAGTCGGGTGCCCGCCCAGGTGGCCGTTATGCCCCCGGGCGGGCCTTGGTCCCGGCGTACGTCAGCGTGTGTCAGCGCACGTCGACGTAGTCCTTCACGCCGTCGCTGTCGAAGTGCTTGGAGTCACCGAAGTACTGGATCAGCCAGTAACCGTCCTTGGTGGCCTTGCCCTTGAGCTTGGCGGCGCCGTTGGAGCCGGTCTTGCCGGAGGTGATGTACGTCCAGGAGGTCGAGCCCTTCTTCTGGAAGTACAGGTAGACCTTCTGGCCCGCGTAGGCCTTCCAGGAGCCGTTCTTGTACTCCTTGAGGGTGCCCTTGACGGTCACCGTGGCGCCCTTGGAGACCTTGGCGGGGGTGGCGCTGATGGAGTAGACGTTGGTGTTGGTCCGGTTGAGCCGGACGGGGGTGCTGTAGCTCGCGGCGAGCTCGTCGGAGATGAAGTGGTGGACGCGGTAGTAGCCGTCCACGTAGCCCCACTTGGTGATGGAGAAGGAGCTGGAGTCGGCACCCTGGGTGGTCGTGCCGAGGTCCTTCCAGCCGGTCGAGCCGTCCTTTGAGTACTCCAGGTGAACGACCTGGCCGTGGTAGATCGCGGAGTTGCGCGCGTACGTGGCCACGATGCGGCCCTTGACGGTGACCTTGCCGGTCGCGGCGAGCGTCGACTTCAGGTTGACGAAGGAGGAGTACTCCGGCACGACGACCGAGCCGTTGGCCTTGTCACCGGTCACGAACCGGTCGGCGAGGGCGGCGCTCCAGCCGCTCATGGCGTCCGGTGCCGCGGTCACGGCCCCGCTGAAGTGACCGGCGGCGTCGGTGGTGACGGTGACCTCGCCGGGCTGGCCGCTGGGCGCGTAGCCGTTGGGCGAGACGGTGACATGGGCGCCGGCGATGCCCGGGGAGGTGGCGGAGGTGCCGCTGCGGACGTAGCCGCTGATGGTGACCTTCTGGCCGGGGGCCGCCCGCTTGAGGTTGGCGCCGGCGGTGAGGTACCCGGTGGTCTGGGAGTAGGTGGGATAGCCGGTGAGGGTGGCCGAGCCGTGCACCTCGTCGCTGTTCTCGCTGAACTCGGCGGTGAGGGCGACGGAACCGTCCGCCTGGAGCGGGCCGGTGGTGAACCGGCCGTCGGCGCCGGTGGTGGCGGAGGCCGCGTCGGGGCCGAGCAGGTAGCTGTTGACGTCGGACTGGGAGGAGCGGGTGACGGCGACCGTGCGGCCGGCGATCGGCACCAGGTCGCCGCTGCCGGGCTGGATGCCGACGAGGTGGTCGTCGGCGCCGGTGGCCCGGTGGTCCTTGTCCAGGGTCGACGGGGACAGGACGAGGGTGTTCTGGCCCCACGGCCCGGTGCCCTCCCCGGCGCCGGTGAAGTCGGGGCGCAGGGTGAAGTCCAGGGTGCCGGCGCCGCTGCGGGTGACAGTGTCGCCCTGGTCGTCGGTGGCGGTGACGTCGATCGCGTACCGGCCCAGGTGCGGGACGCTGCCGCCGTCCTCGGTCAGCTTGAGCGGGGCGTCGGAGGCCACCGCCCAGACGTCGCCGGACTGCTGCAGGGTCAGCGGGTCGCCGACGGCCGAGCCGTCGGTGTCGCGTATGACGGCCTGGACGGAGGTGACCGCGGCCCCGGAGGCGTCGGTCCACACCGGCACGGTGAAGGTGCCGCGCTGGCTGTCGACGGTGCGGGCGACGCCGATGCCCAGCGGAGAGGCGGGGTCGGCGAGGGCGGGCGTGGCTGTCAGGGCGACGGAGAGTGCCGCCGAGGCCGCGACCAGGGCGAATGCGGTGCGCTTGGCGGGCTTAACGGGCATTGACGTACTCCGTCTTCGACTCGCTGTAGAAGTGCTTGGCGTCGGCGGCGAGATAGGTGGCCCAGGTGCCGTCCTGGTAGGCCTTCGTCCTGAGGCTGAAGTGGCCCTTGGAGTCGGTCGTTCCCTTGACCGTCCAGTACCAGTTGCTGTCGCCCTTCGGCCGGAAGACCACGACGATCTTTCCGCCCTTGTAGGCCTTCCACTTACCGCCCGACTTGTACTGCAGCGTGCCCTTGGCGGTCAGCTTGCCGTTGACGGCAGGGCTGTTGGGCGTCATGTCGAAGCCGATGATGCGCGTCTCGACGCGGTTCAGCCGCTTCTTGGCGGAGATCGCCTCCAGCATGCGGTCCGACTCGGCGTGGCGGACGCGGTAGTAACCGTCCGTGGAGCCGTATCCCTTGAGCGAGAAGGAGCACCCGCTGGAGTACTGGTCCCCGGCCTTGCCGGAGCCGATGGTCTTCCAGCCGCTGCTGCCGTTCTTCGAGTACTGCAGGGTCAGCGCCGCTGTCCCGCACGACCCGAGCAGCTTGCCCTTCGCCGTCACCTGGCGGTAGGCGTCGACCGTCAGCTTGACGTCCTTGAAGGAGCCCGCGGTCGGGACGGTGATGTAGTTCTCCGCGTAGGGGAGGGTGCTCAGGTACGCGGACGGCTGGACGTAGGAGTAGTAGTACGTGGTCTTGGTGGCCGTCACCGGGTAGGAGAAGGTGCCCGTCGCGGTGCTCGTGCCGGTGCCCATCAGCCCGGGCGTCGTGTAGCGGTAGCTGTCCGGGGGCTGCGGGGTGGTGACCAGGGGCGCGTCGGCGAAGGGCTTCCAGCCGTCGTCGGTCAGCTTCAGGACCGAGCCCTTCACGGTGAAGGTCTTGCCCTTGTGCACGCTGGCGTGGTTGCCGTCGGCGCTGATCCGGTACGTGGTGGTGTGCGCCGGCAGCGCGGGCAGGCCCGTGGACACGTCCGGGTCGGTGTCGGCGGCGGGCTCGACCACGGTGGCGCTGCCCGACGTGATCGAGCCGCCCGGTGTGACGGCCACCTGGAAGGCGCCCGTGTCGTCCGAAACGGCGGTCGCCGTACCGGACTTCTGGTCGACGCCGACGGAGGCGGACCAGTTCACCTTCACCGTCGTGCCGGCCCTGGCCGGTGACGTGGTGCCGGTCACCGGGTCGTACGAGGTCACCGTGCCGCTGACGACCGGGCTGCGGTGGTCGAAGTCGGTGTACTCGCGGTCGTAGGCGACCGACGCCACCCCGGTGTGCAGCCGGTAGCTCAGCAGGCCGGACGTGCCGTGCTCGGCGCCGCTCCAGTGCTGGACGGTGCCGCCGGGCAGGCGGTAGTCCACGTCCACCGGATAGTCGCCGTAGGCGAGTTCGGCGGGCAGGCTGACGGGCTTGTCCGTGTGCCAGCCCTGCCCGCCGCCGTACGACAGTTCGTCGCTGGTCCAGACCGGGGCGAGGTCGGGGTCGGCCGAGGCCCGGACGCTGACCTTCACCCAGAGGGCGGACGCGTCGGGAAGCTCGACGGAGAGCGTGCCGTCGTCGGCGGTGGCCACGGACGCGACGGTCGCGTCGGCGGCGAAGGCCGGCGCCGCCGCGGCCAGGGGCCCGGCGGCGAGGGCGGTGGTGATGACGAATGCGGCCGCGGTACGGAAGACGGCAGGCCGAATGGCGCGCGATGTGCGCATGCAGAGACCCCCCACAGGTCGTATCGGCGTCAAGAAGATCGCCGGAAAGCGCATATTAGCGGGGCCCTGTGACACTCCTGTGAGCCAGGGGGCCTACGGGGTGTCCTGAAGGATCACGCCGTGTTCGGCCATCCACGGCACCGGGTCGACGCCGGAGCCGAGCAGCGGGGTGACCCGCACCTCGAAGTGCAGATGCGGGCCCGTGGAGTTGCCGCTGGTGCCGGACAGGCCGATGCGGTCGCCGGCGCGGACGCGGTCGCCGGGCTCGGCCTCCAGGAGGGAGAGGTGGGCGTACTGCGTGTAGTAGCCGCAGGGGTGCTGGATGACGATCTGGTTGCCGAAGCCGTCGCCGCACCCGGCGAGGATGACGGTGCCGTCGCCCACCGCCCGTACGGGGGTGCCGACCGGGACCGCGAAGTCCTGGCCGGTGTGGCGGTGCGCCCAGTGGGTGCCGGTGCTGGCGAAGCCGGCGGTGAGGCGGTAGTGCTCGACGGGGCTGACCCAGGTGGCGGGTGCCTGGGCGCCGGGCGGTGAAGGGCGGTGGCGGGGCTGCTCGGTGCGCGGGGCGCGCGGGCAGTCCTGGCGGGGCGCATGCGCATGCGGCGTTGCCTGCCGCCGTTCCCGCTGCTCCTGCTGCATGCGCAGGACGGCTTGGGCGCGGGTCAGCTTCGCCTCGATGCGCCGCTTGATCGCGGCCTGGCGGGCGGCGTCGGCGGTGAGCCGGCCCAGCACCCGGTCGGCGGCCACCGTGGCGGTGTGCAGGCGGCGCTGCGCGCGGTCGCGGGCGTCCAGCAGGCCCGCGGTGGCGTGGTCGCCCTCGCGCAGCAGCGTCGCCCCCGTCAGCAGCTCGTCGGGGGCTCCGGACAGGAACAGCCGGGCGGACGGCGGGAGGCCGCCGTCGCGGTACTGCCTGCGGGCCATCTCCCCGATCCGCTCGCGCAGCGGCCCCAGTTGGCGCCGTAGCACGGCCTGCGCATGCCGCAGTGCGGCCAGTTCCCGCCGCTTGCGGTCCACGGCCGCGCGTACGGTCTCGTACGAGCGCACCGCCTCGGCGGCCTCGTGGTACAGCCGGTCGACGGTGACCGCGGGATTGTCGGCGGCCCGCGCGGGGCCCAGGGAGCCGACGGATAACGCCAGCGCGAGACACAGGACGGCGTGGACAGCGGCTCGGCGGCACATCGCCCGATCCTCGCCACGCGCATGCCGGGTGACGGGCCGACACGCTCGGGCGTCACCCGTCCGGGGTCACCTGGCCTGGTCGCCCGTCCGGGGTCACCTGGCGATACGCGCGGCCAGGACCGCGATGTCGTCCTCGGCCTCCTCCGTGACCAGCAGCGCCAGCACGTTGTCGACCAACGGTCCGATGTCGCCGTCCGTGGACAGCCGCAGCGCCGCCAGCCGGGCC
>Ga0307517_10008219_pt1 | contig 14999 bp, 14 predicted proteins | sample 23_EM_MG_FD_194515 | JGI IMG/M metagenome (GOLD analysis project Ga0307517, IMG submission 194515) | Populus trichocarpa ectomycorrhiza microbial communities from riparian zone in the Pacific Northwest, United States - 23_EM | ecosystem: Host-associated > Plants > Roots > Unclassified | place...
CCCGCCCCCCCCCCCCCCCCCCCCCCCCCCCCCCCCCATAATAGCATAATGGTTTGATCCTACGGAATTATCTTCGCCATTTTTTAGACCATTGAAACACGCAGGGGGAAGGGGAGAAGAGAAGAGGTCCCACAGAATCGGAATTAACCTGGCACAATCTATCATACCATCCCGCGTTTGCCACAGGGAGGCAGGCGGGCGGGCGGGGTACCTAAGTTACCATATGTCGATACGGGAGTTGCTATAATTGATAATATCAGGAAATCCCGATCGGGAGCTAGATACGGCTCTGCGGGAAGCCTTCTCTTGGTAGAAGGTAAAAGCTTGACAAGAACGATATATATCAATCGGTCCCATTTCTAAGCACCAGGTCCCCCGCCAATACTGCCTCTGCCCCATGTGCCCATATCGACCTAGCTGAGTAATCTAATAACTTATACAGTAATAAACTAATATCAACCCTGCCAACCCTTGCACCCTTCCGCCCACAACAAGTGACATCCAACAACCCTGAAATCATACCCCCTCACTCGTCAGGAGAACCATAGATTATCTGGGATCGAGCGTGCGAAGCGAGAGGTCGAATGCGAGGTGAAGACAAGGAATACGGGGAGAGGTATAAGGGTGCACGGATTGGCGGTGGTGATGGCAAAGTGTCTTATCTCATGCCGCCTTCTGCTCATTCGTACGAGGAGCTGCCTTGCGCGGGAGTGGGGTATGAGCCGAGTGCTTCTTGGTATTCTGGATTGGATATGTCACTTCCTGCACGCTGAAGCGTTGCCTTCGGTGTGCCATAGGCACAAACTTGGGCGCGCATCCTTAGCTTCGAACAACATTGTGAGAGAAGATACTGTCGGTGTCGTTCTTTATGTTCGTGGGGTTTCATTACAGAAGCGTTTTCCTACGGCTCACCCAGCAGCACTGGTATTGTTGTGTTTTTGGCGGGGGGAGATGGTGATTCACTTCACAGTATGAGAGGGGGGGGGGGAACAGTATGAGACGGTATGAGGGAAGGGTGGAAGTTGTACTGTGGGTGGATTCGCAATGGGCAATGAGCACGGGGGTATCTTCTAGGTTGTGGAAAATTGTAATTTAGTGGCCTGTCTACCATAACTACCCCTCTGGCCGTCTGATCCCATCATGCCCTACCCTATCCGACCCCATAACCGATGCCACTGCTTGGGCAACACAACACATGTGGAGGAAAATGGGGAAAAAAAGAAAAGAAAGGAAAGCGAAAAACGGGACAGGGATAGATGCAAGACCACAGAATATGTACGGAAAAACTGGTATGTGAATCAAAGGAACTCAAACCAGAATATGAAAATACCAAATCACGTGACTCTAAAGGATTACTTGGGTATTGGGCAAAGAAAAGTAGAAGAGAAATAATAGTCAGTCGGTAATTGAGGCTGACCTCCGTGGCATAGTAACTTAGTGGTCCATCGGGGATATGCCGAAGAGATCCAGGGAGCCAACTTGGGGAATATTAGACAGAGGGCTCAGGTTGTCGTCATCGAATGAGCCAGGGATAGTTTTCGTATGGAAGTGCTGCCCGATGAACTGGTAGCTAGGGGACGGGCTCCCCCACCATAGAATTGAGGTTGACGGTTTTACTCCTGGGTTTTTTTATAGAAATATCCGGCAATCTACCGTAGCGAATGGCTTGACAACACCAACTACAAAACTGGTGCAACAAAAGAGTCGAAACGTGTAACAGCATTCCTCAGGCATTGATTTAATTTTTTCTGATTTTATTCTTGGTCTTTTTGCTGAGTCTGCTGATTGGGTTGGTGGGGCCGGTGGGTGCTGAGCCAACGCAAAATTTCCGGATATTTTTGAAAATGGCAAGTATATCACCATGCCCAGTTCTAGCCACGGGCAATGGTGTTTGGCCGCCGTTGCCAGAGGGATTAGGTTCATCGCGTTCGAGAGGCGGCTGAACTACACCCTGATGCCCAATATCAGCCGTCCTCGACAGTGATTTTTGGCTGTGGTTACTAGATGGGCCGGGAGTAACTTCCTTGCGTTTGAGGAGTAACTTCACAATACCCTCGTGCCCATTCTCAGCTGCCAATGACAATGGTGTTCGGCCGACCTTATCAAGTAAGTCGGGATTGACTTCCTTGCGTTCGAGGAGTAGCTTCACTATACCCTCATGCCCATTCCAAACTGCTCGCCACAGTGGTGTTTGGCCGTCGTTATCAAGTAATTCGGGATTAACTTCCTCGCGTTCGAGGAGGAGCTTTACTATACCCTCGTTCCCATTCCAAACTGCCCGCCACAGTGGTGTCTGGCCGTCGTTATCAAGTAATTCGGGATTAACTTCCTCGCGTTCGAGGAGGAGCTTCACGATACCCTCGTTCCCATTCCAAACTGCTCGCCACAGTGGTGTTTGGCCGTCGTTACCAGGTAAGTCGGGATTGACTTCCTTGCGTTTGAGGAGTAGCTTCACTATACCCTCGTTCCCATTCCAAACTGCCCTCCACAGTGGTGTTTGGCCGTCGTTATCAAGTAAGTCGGGATTGACTTCCCCGCGTTCGAGGAGCAGCTTCACTATACCCTCGTTCCCATTCCAAACAGCCCGCCACAATGGTGTTTGGCCGCCGCTATCAGGTAAGTCGGGATTGACTTCCTTGCGGTCGAGGAGTAGCTTCACTACACCCTCGTTCCCATTCCAAACAGCCCGCCACAATGGTGTTTGGCCGCCGCTATCAGGTAAGTCGGGATTGACTTCCTTGCATTCGAGGAGCAGCTTCACTATACCCTCGTTCCCATTCCAAACTGCCCGCCACAGCGGTGTTTGGCTGTCGTTATCAGGTAAGTCGGGGTTGACTTCTTTGCGTTTGAGGAGTAGCTTCACAATACCCTCGTGCCCATTCCCAGCCGCCTTCCACAGTGGTGTTTGGCCGTCGTTATCAGATGAGTCAGGATTGACTTCCTTGTACTCAAGGAGTAGCTTCACAATACCCTCATGCCCATTCTTAGCCGCCCTCAAAAGTGGTGTTTGGCCGTCGCCATCAGATGAGTCGGGATTAACTTCCTTGCGTTCGAGGAGCAGCTTCACAATACCCTCGTGCCCATTCCAAGCCGCCCTCAACAGTGGTGTTTGGCCGCTGTTATTAGATGAGTCAGGATTGACTTCCTTGCGTTCGAGCAGTAGCCTAACAATACCCTCATGCCCACTCCCAGCCGCCCCCCACAGTGGCGTTTGGCCGTACTTATCAGATAAGTCGGGGTTGACTTCCTTGCGTTGGAGGAGTAGCTTCACAATACCCTCGTGCCCATTCCCAGCCGCCCCCAACAGTGGTGTTTGGCCGTGTTTATCGGATGGGTTGGGATTGACTTCCTTGCATTCGAGCAGTAGCCTAACAATACCTCCATGCCCATTCCAAGCCGCCCTCAAAAGTGGTGTTTGGCCGTCGCCATCAGATGAGTCGGGATTAACTTCCTTGCGTTCGAGGAGCAGCTTCACAATACCTTCATGCCCATTCCAAGCCGCCCTCAACAGTGGTGTTTGGCCGCCGTTATTAGATGAGTCAGGATTGACTTCCTTGCGTTCGAGGAGTAGCTTCACAACACCCTCGTGCCCACTCCCAGCCGCCTTCCACAGTGGCGTTCGGCACTGTTCATCAGATGAGTCGGGATTGACTTCCTTGCATTGGAGGAGCAGCTTCACTATATCCTTGTGCCCGTTACCGGCCGCCAACGATAGTGGTGTTTCGCCGAACCGGTTAGGTGAGTCAGGATTGGCTTCCTTGCATTCGAAGAGCAACTTTACGATACCCATATGCCCATTCTCACTTGCCACAGAGAGCGGTGTTCGGCCCTCATTATCTGTGATTTTGGGATCCACATCCCCTAGTTCCAGGAGTAGCTTACAAACCCCTTCGTGCCCGTTTCTTACAGCCCACAAAAGTGGTGTAAGCCCTATAAAATCCTTTCCATTCACCTCCCAATCTCTCGACCTTAGTAGAGCCATGGCAACTTCCTTAATCCCAAAGAACGCCATCGCGTGCAATCCTGTAAATCCGCTAGCGGAGTGTACATCCTCCTCACGGCTCTGATATGGCCAGCCCCATTGGCCCATTAGAAGTAGCTTCGAGGATGCATGGTGATCATACCGGTCAAGAAGTTGGAGTGCGAGCGATTTTGTACGTTCCGTCAATTCCTTTCTCGCATGGACTCCCCAGTAATAAGAGGCATACTCGAGAAAGTGTGCTTGAGGTGGGGAAGCCGGGAGAGTAGGAGGTAGGTCCTTAATGCTTTGAAAGCCGAGGTATGTGAGACAAACCTCCGCCATTTTCGAGTGGGCACTATCGAAATGATGGGAATGCCCGCTGAGATACTCTTGGAGAGTCAAATGTATTAACCGAACCCTTGACCCCTCTTCATCCACCGCGACAAGTCCTAGACAACAGTTTAATAGCGTCCCTATAGCAGGAACATTCTGGGGGTCAAGCTCCGTCGAATCCTTTTCGATTGCTAGCGCATAACATAACTCTTCCACGCGCAATGGCCGCTCAGACCGTGAGATCCACATCAGTACCTCAATCCCGAGTCTCCCCTTGTCTCCGTCTTGCTCCATTATCCGCGACAGAGTCGCAGCATATGCATCACCCATTCCCAGCCCATTAGTCATTAGTCCTAGTGTTTTTCTCCTCCGGTAAATGGTTGACTGTGCCAAGATCGCGTTCACACTTAACGAAACTAGCAGAAATCTACCCGTGGGATCATGTCAGTAAATCACCTGAGCATAAGTTTACACAATGCATTGATATCTTTCACATACATTCCGCAAATCTTTTCGGGAATAGTTTGAAGGATCTCCTCTCTTAGACTCCGGTCCATCGCCTCAGGCTGTGTATCATTGCTCAACCTCATGGCGAGATATTTCCTGATATCTTCCTCAGTTGGTTTGATTTGGATCTCTGCGCATCTGGTAAAACATCTCTCTACCTCACCCCGAATATGCGGCCGACTAGTCAGGAATAGACGAGTGCTGGGTGATTCTCGAATGACCTGCGCTAACACTTTGAAAAGCTCTTGTCGATGTTCTCTAGGAAACTCATCCAACGCGTCGATACAAATATAGCTCCGCCGCAGGGTTCGAAGAGATGAGGCCAGCAGCTCACAAATTTCACCCGATTCCAGCTCTCGACCGTCAATCTGCTTTTTTGACTTCTGGAATGCGGCCATGATTTCCTCCGGAATATGTTCCAGGCCGCCTACGACTTGCTTGAGGATAGCACCTAACATGTGGGCCACGGACTGCTCCTTGCGGGAGTGGAAATCGCAGTAAAGACCTGCAACCGCCGCCTCTCTTTCATCGCCCCGACGACACAGTGCCTCAATAACTAAAGAGCTGCGCAAATATACCCATATTTAGTCTCGCTCATCTTCTCAAGAGGATGTTTCTCATATCATACCTGATATGCGTCTTCCCAACTCCAGGGTTCCCGTAACAAAACAAGACAGGGTTAACCACCCCGTCCTCACCAGTACACCAATTTACAAACTCGTCAGTTCGTAAAACCCAATCACCCACCCCTTCCACTTGAGACGCCCTTACATCCCGATGCCTTTTCCGAGGAGCTAGTGGAGATAACCATTCTAGAATCTGGCGGCTCTCATCTGTTACCGATATGTCATAGTTGTTCCAGGTGTTGTTATAGCTGTCCTTCACATTACCACAGTTGATGTTCTGGGATGAGCTTAACCGTTGAGAGTTGGAGATATTCATGTTGCTCTATACGTTGAGAAGAGAGGCGGGGGCGTGACAATAGTTCTGATGAAATCTACCCTAGTTAGGGTGGAAGAGCGGGGTGGGAGACGCGCCCATCAGGCTGCCACTTTACTGCCCCTCCAACAAAATGCCCCCCACACCTCGCCTCTTCACATCCACCATCCAATCTGCACTCTTACCAAAAACCACCACAGTACCAGCTGCAGCACCGATACTTAGGGTTACTTGGGGCTACCAAGGATGACTTTTTGTCCTGTTGCCATGATAGTATTATTGAGGCTGTCTAAATCTATACAATATCACTATGGCGGCGGCGGGGCCAAGCCGCATTGAAAATCTAATAATTTGAGAATATGATGCACAGAAATGACCCGCCGCCGAACAAGTAACGGAACCTCTACCTGCGGTACTTGAACTTTAGTTCGGCAATTCTAATTTCCGGCATAAGAACCTCTGCTATTTTGAACATGCGAAGAGGTATGCCCAAAAATAAGCACATCATTTGTAACCGAATGCGATTTTTCTCTTCACACTTGCTCTCCCAAGTGAATGGGGATGCTTAACGCAGCACACGGGGAATGGGGGCACAATAGCCCAATGTTTTGATCTCGCCGGATTATCTCCGCCACTTTCTAGATCGTTGAAACACGCGGGGGAAAAAAGAAGAGAAGAGATCCCACGGAATCGAAATTAACCTGGCACAATCTGACATCTTGCACTTGGCACAGGCAGGCAGGCAGGCAGGCGGAGCATGATACCTAAGTTATCATATATTGATAAGGGGTGCGGCTACAATTGATAATATCAGGAAATCCCAATGGGCAGCTGGATACGGCACTGCGGGAAGTCTCGTCCCGTAAGAAGGTAAAAGCTTAACAAGAACGATATAGATCAATCGGTTCTATCTCTGGGCACTAGATCCCCCGCCAATACTATTCCTGCCCTACCCGCACATCTCAACCCAGCTGGGCAATCTAATGTAGGGTAATGAACTGATATCAAGCCTTCCAGCCTCTCTCCCTCCCTTCCATTCCAATAAGTGACTTCCACTAACCCGGCAATCACACCCTCTCACTCGCCAGGCGTACCGCACATTTTCGGAGATCAAGCGTGCGAAGTGAGAGATGGAAGGCGGGGCGAAGACGGGGAATGTGGGGGAGGGTATAAGGATGCGCAGATCAGCGGTGGTGATGATAAAGCGTCTTATATTATGCCGCCTTCTACTCATATTTGTACAAGGAGCCGCTATGCACAAGACTGGGACGTAAGTCCAAGCTTCTGGGTGCCCTGAGTTGGATATATCATACTTCTCAAACGTTGAAGTGTTGCATTCAATGCACACTAGGCACAAACTTGGGCGCACAATCTCGGCTTCTAACAACAATATGGGAAAAGGTTGTTGGCTGTCCTTTACGTTCGAGGGTTTCCGTTCCGGGGGCACTTGCCTACGGCTCACCTGGCAGCACTGGTATTGCTGTGATTTTGGCGGGGGAGAGGGAGATTTACCTCACGGTATAGGAGGGGGAGAGGGGAGGAAAGGAAAAAGGTGTGAGATGGTATGAAGGAAGGGTGGAGTTGTGCTGTGAGTGGATTAGCTATGGGCTATGAACACGGGGTTGGCTTCTAGGTCGTGGAAAATTAGAATTTAGTGGCTTGACTATCATAGCAATCTCTTTGGTCTAATCTCATCATGCCCACTCTATCCTATCCCATAATCGATGCCACTACCCGGGCAACACAATATGTGGTGAGAAAAATAGGGAGCATAAATGAAAGGGAGGAAACGAAAAATGAAAAATGGGATGAGCAGGAGCAAGATTACAGAATATGTACGGAAAAACTGATAACGAAATACCAACATCAAGCAACTCTGAAGGATTAGTGGGGGAATTAGGCAAAGAAAAAATAGAAGAGAAATAAAGGCTAGTCGGTAAGAATTGTAGCTAGCATCTATAGTAATATAGTGGTCCTTCGGGGATATGTCTGAGGGATCCACAGAGCTAGCTTGGAGAGTATCAGAGGGCAGGTTCCGGTTGTCGCGGTCGAATGAGCGGGGGACAGTTTTCGTATGAAAGTGTTATCCGATAAACTGGTACCGGGAGAGAGGCTTCCTCATCATAGACCTAGGGGTTTTGAGGTTGGCGCTGAGCCGTGCCAGGAGCAGCTTTACTGCTTGGGAGTTTTAGAGGTACCGGGCAATCTGGCGAATGGCTGGGCAACACCAACCACAACAATGATGCAACAAAAGAGTCGAAACGTGTAATAGCATTCTTCAGGCAATAATTTATTTTTTTCTGATTTTATTCTTAATCTTTTTGCTGAGTCTGCCGATTGGGTTGGTGGGGCCAATTGGTGCTGAGCCAACGCAAAATTCTCGAATATTTTTGAAAATGGCAAGTATACCATCATGCCCATTTCTAGCTGTCGGCGGTGGTGTTTGGCCGCCGTTACCAGAGGGATTAAGTTCATCGCGTTCGAGAGGCGGCTGAACTACACGCTCATGCCCAATCTCGGCCGCCCTCGACAGTGATTTTTGGCTGTGGTTACTAGATGGGCCGGGAGTAACTTCTTTGCGTTCGAGGGGTAGCTTCACAATACCCTCGTGCCCACTCCCAGCCGCATTCCACAGTGGCGTTTGGCCATCGTTATCAGATAAGTCGGGATTGACTTCCTTGCGTTCGAGGAGTAGCTTCACAATACCCTCATGTCCGTTCCTAGCCGCCACCGACAGTGGCGTGCCGTACCTATGAGATAAGTTGGGATTGACTTCCTTGCGTTCGAGGAGTAGCTTCACAATACCCTCATGTCCATTCCAAGCCGCCCCAAACAGTGGTGTTTGGCCGTGTTTATCAGATGGGTCAGGATTGACTTCCTTGCGTTGGAGGAGTAGCTTCACTATATCCTTGTGCCCACTCCCAGCCGCCCCAAACAGTGGTGTTTGGCCGAGTTTATCAGATAAGTTGGGATTGACTTCCTTGCGTTCGAGGAGTAGCTTCACAATACCCTCATGTCCATTCCCAGCCGCCCCAAACAGTGGTGTTTGGCCGAGTTTATCGGATGGGTCGGGATTGACTTCCTTGCGTTGGAGGAGTAGCTTCACAATATCCCCGTGCCCGCTCCCAGCCGCCTTCCACAGTGGCGTTCGGCCGTACTTATCAGATGGGTCAGGATTGACTTCCTTGCGTTGGAGGAGTAGCTTCACAATACCCTCATGTCCATTCCAAGCCGCCCCAAACAGTGGTGTTTGGCCGAGTTTATCAGATAAGTTGGGATTGACTTCCTTGCGTTGGAGGAGTAGCTTCACAATACCCTCATGTCCATTCCAAGCCGCCCCAAACAGTGGTGTTTGGCCGAGTTTATCAGATAAGTTGGGATTGACTTCCTTGCGTTGGAGGAGTAGCTTCACAATACCCTCATGTCCATTCCCAGCCGCCCCAAACAGTGGGGTTTGGCCGTGTTTATCGGATGGGTCGGGATTGACTTCCTTGCGTTCGAGGAGTAGCTTCACAACACCCTCGTGCCCACTCCCAGCCGCCTTCCACAGTGGCGTTCGGCACTGTTCATCAGATGAGTCGGGATTGACTTCCTTGCGTTCGAGGAGTAGCTTCACAATACCCTCATGTCCGTTCCTAGCCGCCACCGACAGTGGCGTGCCGTACCTATGAGATAAGTTGGGATTGACTTCCTTGCGTTCGAGGAGTAGCTTCACAATACCCTCATGTCCACTCCCAGCCGCCCCAGACAGTGGTGTTTGGCCGTGTTTATCGGATGGGTCGGGATTGACTTCCTTGCGTTAGAGGAGTAGCTTCACAATACCATCATGTCCATTCCAAGCCGCCCCAAACAGTGGTGTTTGGCCATCGTTATTAGATAAGGTGGGATTGACTTCCTTGTGTTGGAGGAGTAGTTTCACAATATCCCCGTGCCCGCTCCCAGCCGCCTTCCACAGTGGCGTTTGGCCGTACTTATCAGATGAGTCTGGATTGACTTCCTTGCATTGGAGGAGCAGCTTCACTATATCCTTGTGCCCATTACCGGCCGCCAGCGACAGTGGTGTTTTGCCGTCCCCGCTAGGTGAGTCAGGATTGGCTTCCTTGCATTCGAAGAGCAACTTTACGATACCCATATGCCCATTCTCACTTGCCACAGAGGGCGGTGTTCGGCCCTCATTATCTGTGATTTTGGGATCTACATCCCCTAGTTCCAGGAGCAGCTTACAAACCCCTTCGTGGCCGTTTCTTACGGCCCACAAAAGTGGTGTAAACCCTATAAAATCCTTTCCATTCACCTCCCAATCGCTCGACCTTAGTAGAGCCATGACAACTTCCTCAACCCCAAAGTACGCCACGGCGTGTAATCCTGTAAACCCGCTAGTGGAGCGCGCATTCTGGTAATGGGTCTGACATGGCCAACCCCATTGCTTCCTTAGAAGCAGCTTCGCAGATGCATGGTGATCATACCGGTCAAGAAGTTGGAGTGCAAGCGATTTTGTACGTTCCGTCAATTCCTTTCTAGCATGGACTCCCCAGTAATAAGAGGCATACTCGAGAAAGGGTGCTTGAGGTGGGGAAACTAGGAGAGTAGGAGGCAGGTCCTTAATGCTTTGAAAGCTGAGGTATGTGAGACAAACCTCCGCCATTTTCGAGTGGGCACTATCGAAATGATGGGAATGCCCGTTGAGATACTCTTGGAGAGTCAAATGTATTAACCGAACCCTTGACCCCTCTTCATCCACCGCGACAAGTCCTAGACAACAGTTTAATAGCGTCCCTATAGCAGGAACATTCTGGGGGTCAAGCTCCGTCGAATCCTTTTCGATTGCTAGCGCATAACATAACTCTTCCACGCGCAATGGCCGCTCAGACCGTGAGATCCACATCAGTACCTCAATCCCGAGTCTCCCCTTGTCTCCGTCTTGCTCCATTATCCGCGACAGAGTCGCAGCATATGCATCACCCATTCCCAGCCCATTAGTCATTAGTCCTAGTGTTTTTCTCCTCCGGTAAATGGTTGACTGTGCCAAGATCGCGTTCACACTTAACGAAACTAGCAGAAATCTACCCGTGGGATCATGTCAGTAAATCACCTGAGCATAAGTTTACACAATGCATTGATATCTTTCACATACATTCCGCAAATCTTTTCGGGAATAGTTTGAAGGATCTCCTCTCTTAGACTCCGGTCCATCGCCTCAGGCTGTGTATCATTGCTCAACCTCATGGCGAGATATTTCCTGATATCTTCCTCAGTTGGTTTGATTTGGATCTCTGCGCATCTGGTAAAACATCTCTCTACCTCACCCCGAATATGCGGCCGACTAGTCAGGAATAGACGAGTGCTGGGTGATTCTCGAATGACCTGCGCTAACACTTTGAAAAGCTCTTGTCGATGTTCTCTAGGAAACTCATCCAACGCGTCGATACAAATATAGCTCCGCCGCAGGGTTCGAAGAGATGAGGCCAGCAGCTCACAAATTTCACCCGATTCCAGCTCTCGACCGTCAATCTGCTTTTTTGACTTCTGGAATGCGGCCATGATTTCCTCCGGAATATGTTCTAGGCCGCCTATGACTTGCTTGAGGATAGCACCTAACATGTGGGCCGTGGATTGCTCATTGCGGGAGTGGAAATCGCAGTAAAGACATGCAACCGCCGCCTCTCTTTCATCACCCCGACGACACAGTGCCTCAATAACCAAAGAGCTGCGCAATATTTAGTCTCGCCTATCTTCTTAAGAGGATGTTTCTCATATCATACCTGACATGCGTCTTCCCAACCCCAGGATCCCCGTAACAAAACAAGACAGGGTTAACCACCCCGTCCTCACCGGTACACCAATTTACAAACTCGTCTGTTCGTAAAACCCAATCACCCACCCCTTCCACTTGAGACGCCCTTACATCCCGATGTCTTTTCCGAGGAGCTAGTGGAGATAACCATTCCAGAATCTGGCGTCTTTCATCTGTTACCGATATGTCACAATTGTTCCAGGTGTTGTTATAGCTGTCCTTCACATTACCACAGTTGATATTCTGGGATGAGCTCAACCGCCGAGAGCTGGGGATATTCATGTTGCTCTCCACGTTGAGAAGAGAGGCGGAGGCGTGGCAATCGTTCTGATGAAATCTGCCCTGGCTAGGGTGGAGGAGCGAGGCATTACCGTAAGAACTAGAATAATTGAGAATGGCGCTAGGACGTCCAGAGTTCCCCCCTTTTGATGAAGGGGGGGAACACAGTGAAAAAGACCCCTCAGCCCTCAGCTGAGACAACAGAGCCCACTAGGAGAGGCAAGTCCAGTGTCAAAGTGGCGTTCTCAATTATTCCAGTTTTTACTCGTACGGTATCCGGTGACAAGATGTGGCGAAGAAAACCCCCCTGAGGCTCAAAAAGACTCGAAAATCACTGCGAGACGCACCTAGTCAATGTTGCAATGAAGGGGGGGGTTTGATCAAAAAATGATCGAAGGCTAGGAAGGCGCTTTTTCGAACCGGGGGGTTATAAGATAGAACCCCTTCTAACAAATCGGTAAACCACGATATTTGAGGGCAGTTGGAAGCAAAGAAACAAATAAAATGATAGGAAAAGAGGGCAAAATGTAGCAGAAAAAGCAAATAAACTAGCACTGGCACTCCACTCCCCCAGCTTCGGAGCAATAAATACTCGCACACCTGGGTTAAAGGTAGAAATTCTCATCAGAGTTCCTGGTATTTTTGCTTACTAAGACATTAAAGAACCCCCCCCTTCAATCCCCATTTTCAGAAGCCCCGATTCAACCCCCCCCCCCTTCTAACCCCCCGGGTTCGATCATCAAAGGCCTTCTTTGCAACACTGCACCTAGTTGCCAGCAGGCTGCGACTCTACACGTCCCTAGCATGAGAGGACCAAACAATCACCACGTCTCTTACAACCACAGCGATTGAAATTTCAACTTAGTTGACTTGTCATATTTTTGGTTTTGACCAATCCGATTCCTTGGACCCCTCTTCACGACGGTTTCAAGTCTTTAGTTTAAGAGCATCCTACTCTTACTCTAATTTCATCACTGGAAGATAGATTTATCTCTTCCATCTATTATTTTATCACCTCCATCACCCGTCAACTACCCGGTATCGGTAAAGATGGTTAAGCGAGGTCCTACGACGTTTTCCGCGACCAAGGTTGCGAAGGCGGGTTTGGTAGCTTCGGCTGCCTTACAAAAAATCATGGATTTGGAGAAAGAAGTATCCAAGTTGCAGCATCATGTTTCTGTCTTATCGAAGAGGAATCATATGTTGCAGAAAGAGGCGGAAAAGGGTGTCACAAATCGTGACTAAGCAAGGCAGATTTCACATGACTAATACTTATTAGTCATAAAGTATGTTGGGGTTTTACACTATGACGTCATTTGACTCATTGCTTTCACATGACTGCACACTTGCGAGTCATTTGTTGATTGTAATTGGTTGATGGTTTCATGACGTCACGATAGTGACATCATACGATGTAATGATTTCGCACATGACTCAGATTACGAGTCATGGGTTTTCACGCATGCGACTCATTCGAGCGCATGATCGGGTTTATGGGTTAAGATCGAGTAAAGAGGAGATGCGCAGTTGATCGGTAAGAATCAGCTGATGGATTTCGCACCATGACTAATTATGAGTCATGGGGCTGTGTGACGCAATGGTGACGCGTCACCAGGGTTAGGGTTGTCGGAAGATGCCTATAAAAGGAGCTTGGTTCCGACCAAGAGATAGGCACGAACCATCTCCTCTCCACCTCCGGCGATTGAAATCTCAACACCACGGGAAATCATCGTCACTTTCCCCCACCCACCTCTCTTCTCCCACGATGGCTACTGCCTAGGAGTTGACGTTATGCCAACCTCCCTCCTCTTCTGAGGCCTGTCGGCCTCCCCTCCTTGGGGTTCTCGTTCTCGTTCGTTGTTGATCCGCTCATGATGTTCAGTTCTCCCCCTTACCCCGCACTTGCTTTGCACCTCCCTTAGCATTTTGCACGGTCGGAAAGCTTCTCGCTTCATTCACGGTCGGCGTTGCGGTGTCGGACTCTCGGTCGAAGTAGGCCTCGGCTTGCTGGGCTTGTACCTCTGATGGGGAAAGCCTCGGTTAGTAACATCTCGGTCTCGCCTCGGTTTTGTCGTCGTCCCAAAAGCCCTTGCTATGGCCCGTTTGTCGGTTGTGGCTAGCTTGTTCGCGATCCTTCCTTCTCCCTCCTCCCGGTTCTGTCCGCTTGCACCGTTACTGCTACAGCAGCTGGCACCTTACTGCCTCCTCATCCTCCCCGATCGTTCGTCCACTCCTCGGTTACGCCCAGTTGTGGTATTGCACTATCTCCTTGCCTGGTGTCCAATGCCTTGGATCGATGTAATTACCGGCGCGACCGTACGTTTATGGTTACAATGTCGGCCCACAAGTCCAGTGGTTTTCTCTCGTAACGGCGATCACACATCCTCCCCCCCGGGCCCTATCGGGCCTTCGCCAGCGAATCCTTTCTTTTGTTTTAGGGGAGCCTGCTGAAGGGTTTGCGTCTCTCTCCTGTACGTCTCTATGAATTGTTTCCTTACGTGTCTGGGGTATTATTTGTCTCAGGTGCTAGGCGAGGGGGATTTTTCCTATGGATTCGAGGTGTTTGATTTTTCCCATAACGAGGTGAAGCGGGCCGTTGTTGGGATTAAGGTTTTGTTCACGCCATAGCTAGCGCTGCATGCGAGTTCTTGTACCTAACAAAGAATATATGAATTTAAAAAAAAAAAAAAAAAAACCGACCAAGAGATAGGACACGAACCATCTGTAACAATCCTATTGTAATTAGGTATGCAACAGGCAACGATGGTTATTTCTTAGTCAGCAATTCTCCTTATTCTAATTCAAGGCATATGGGAGTACTATCTCTTCAGATAGTATGGGACTGGTTTGCGTGTCACGAGTGATACGTCGAAGGATACTATCTCGTCAGATAGTAGGATGGGTGGATCGTTGTGCTTGATAGAACTATCACAATAGTCCTACGTTCGAGCAGCCCGTCGAGACTATCACAATAGTCTCCGGGTTCTTTGAGCGTAAGCTATCGTCGTGTATGAATGTTTTTTGTAAAGAGAGTAAAGGGTAATCGTATTGCAATATCTTAAGTATAGAAAAGTACTTAGATGGTTGCATGAAGATCCTATCCCTTGGTCGGTTTTCTTTTTTTTTTTTTTTTTTTTTTTTTTTTTAATAAAATTTTTATTATTTTTAAAGTTAAAAAAGAATAAT
>Ga0307517_10008220_pt1 | contig 14998 bp, 18 predicted proteins | sample 23_EM_MG_FD_194515 | JGI IMG/M metagenome (GOLD analysis project Ga0307517, IMG submission 194515) | Populus trichocarpa ectomycorrhiza microbial communities from riparian zone in the Pacific Northwest, United States - 23_EM | ecosystem: Host-associated > Plants > Roots > Unclassified | place...
CGTTCTCCGATCTCGGTTATCACTCCATCCCCTCCTCTCATGACAGCCACACCAGGAACGTCCTTCCCTGGGTGAATGAGACGCAAGATCCACTTGACGAACAACTTGACCCCGAGGTTAAAAAAGAGCGGATCCGGATGCTCGAACGGGAGTTCGCTGGTGCAGGAAAGGACCCTGGCAAAAACTTTGACGATGACGAGAACATGATTGGGAGTGCAGACCTCCGAGGAAGATTGATCACCCAGGGGCCGAAGAAGCGACTCGCCACCCGGTGCTTTCAGGCCTTGTTGACTTTAGGAGCGGCTATTTCCCTCATTTATATTGCTCTGGTATGACCAAGCCCAGACTATAGGGATTAATTTACCACTGACTTCACATCCTAGGCAATAAAGCCGAGTCAAAAACCCCCACCGCAAGGAACGATACCCGTCTACATTCTATATGCGCTGTCTATCCTCACATTCTTGCTTGTCACCTACCTCTTCCTCATCTTCCCTTACTGCTGCCTCGGTCGGGCCAAAGACTCGAAGCTTACGGAGCTGATGGGTCCGGAAGGTATGATGGTCTTACCTGTCCAACACTTACCTGGAGGGAAAAAACACAAGGGCGCCAAGGGAAAGAAGAAAGGCAAGAAGGGCAATCAAGGGGGGAGTGGCGACGTTCAAGTAAACCTCATTGTCGATCCCAATATTTTCGGTGGTAGCCGCCGCGGTCGAGACGAGGAGGAAGAGCATGATGATGATGAGCGCTCGAGCTGGTTGGGTACCAACAGCGGGAGATCTCGTGGGAGCGACGGGAGGCGGTCGAGAGGGCCGAAGAGGCGAAGTGTTTTTGCGGGTTTGGCATTGGAGGCGAGGTGGAAGAAAGCGAGGAGGAGGTTGAAATGGGCTATGGCGGTGGATTTGGTGTGCCTTATCCTGTGGGGTGCACAGTTTGTGGTGATTCTAGCGGGACAGAGGTGTCCACCAGGGGGATTTAACGGCTGGTAGGTCCATCTCCCCCTCTTGCTTTGAATTCCTGGTTGAATCATCTGACAGGTGTAATGGGTACAATCTCGCTACGGCTTTCACGTGTCTGACATGCCTTCTGTTCGGGTTCTCGGTGTTTTTTGACATCAAGGACTTGCACGGGAGTCAAGTCTCCCCACGGACGCGTACATAGCACACATCCCCGTCCTCCCCTGCTCCTTTCACATCTCCTTTTCTCTGCACCCGCTTCCGCCCAGCATTCTCATTTCACCTTTAACATAACCTTATTGCGTCTGCTGCATTTATACGTCGTTGGTCAGGACATTTCTCATTGTAATTCCACCTAAACTTCACCCCCTCATTCTTTCAAACTAGCCTATCCTTTCTTGTGTTTGTGCCTTTTCTCTCTCGCCTTATCATCCACGCATTTTACGACCCGTTACGATTTCCACCTCCCCACGATCGCCTTATGACTGTACTGATGTACTTCGGGTTTTGTTGTCTGTAATACTGATCCTTTGGTGCTCTTCTGTAGGTCACCTGCGCCACTGCACTTGACTGAATCTTTGAAAGAGCTGGAGGTTCGACAAGAGGGACACCTCCCCCAGCCGAGGTTGCATGCGAATGAACGCAGACAGCCGGTGTTGACTCCACCTCAGAAATGCATACGGCTATGTTCACAGAAGAGCCGTCTGGACGGGTGGTGGCGACGAAGAACTTCAAGATGAATGGTTCGACTCGCCGTTCCTTTCAACATCAATAAATCCGGCATGGGTTCGGATATATGGGTATGGGAGCGGATCGTGTGGTTATCACACAGGTAATACGTACATCCATCTAAACGGCAGCCACAATAATCCACTAATACCCGCCCAACCAAAGCAACCTCTTCACCCCATACTCCATCTTCGCGTACATAGTGGTGTTCCGATTCGCCTCTGTCAGACTGTTCCGATTGGTCAATTACAACACAAAAATAGCAGAGACGGAGAAACAGGAGAACGGTAGTTACCTGACAACGGCTTCTTCAATAACGAAGTTTGACTGGCGTCCACCACCGACATCTCGACAAGCCTTGACAATAGATTCCACCATCATGTCGACCGCTTCCTTACAGTTCTTCGCACCGCTGAGCTCATCCGCGGGTTCTATGATGCTCCCAGTCGCCCGCCGTGACCGAGCAGGGTCGATAGGCAAGACTTTGAAAGCGGCAAAGACCTTGTCGCTAGCTTGGGCAGGTTCTGCGGCCATGGAAAGCCGTCTCGATAATTGCACTCCGGTGCCCCTCCTTTGAAGACTCGTGCCGATGAATGCAGAGAAGGTTGTACGTTGTGTGGGGGTTGAAGGTGGGGACCGGGTCATGTCCATACTATTTCGCATTGAATAAGTCGTCATTCGAGTGGTCTGGTTCGTCGAGCTCCACGAGAGAGTAAACCCTGCATTCTGGAAGGGGTCTTTGCTTGCCTCTTCGAGAGGGGACAGAATATATGCGCCTATATCACACTCAGCGCGCGCTGCGAGACACACGGGAACGAACATACCTTTCGTAATCTGGATGATACCGCGCAGCGGGACACGGGTATATAACTGAACCTTCCCTAGGGTATAATCATAGCTCTGCACAGAGTCGGAATCTATCTGACTTGTGGAGAAATGCAGGTGCTTACAACGATGTATATTGCTGTACGGGTCTGTAGGAGGATTCAGCGCCATTTGCTGGACCGGAAAGCGGAAAGCTGACCAATAACAAAACCTTCTCCTCGAACTTGTCAGAGAACTTGAGGTTCAGTTCCGATGGGGAGAATAGAGTCCATCCACATAACAGTTGTTCTCCCTCGGTCAAAACGCGAGACACGGAAGTGGCGATGGCTTCCGCGCGTATACGAGACAAGCGAATTAGGTCTCGGGGGTCGCTGGACTGGAGTTTGAGCAAGAATTCGGAGAACACGGACAGGTTTCGGTTCCCAAGAATATAGTCGATGACCGCTTGGGAAAACCAATCGCTGAATGTGGATGTATACATCCTATTTGCAACTGCGTCAGAATCGCTGCTGGTAGTCGGACAATCCACAGACTACCTCGCTAAGGAGTTAACTCCATCGTTCAACATTCCAGTAAGATCTCGTCGGCCGGTACTACGGGAGATTGCACGTAAACTTGAGTCCGAATTGGATTAAATGTCAGCTGACCGAGTGAAATCCCCCTACATGACAGACGGTCAAATCTAATTCATACCATGTAAAAAGAAGTACCAACCTTGAGCGCCGAAGTTCCAGCACTGAGACTGATCAGTCGACGTGGAAGTCGGTGTCAGAGTGAGTACGTACTATGCACGACTAATAGCATCGCCATTGTTTGCCCATACTGTTTCGCGGGATCAGCGGTTGAGCGCCCAGCGAGAAACCGATCCTTACCATCATTGAATACCATATCACACTCGTGGTGGGCTTCCTCTGGATTGTACAAGGCCAAGGCGCCAAGCTGTCTGTTCAAAACATACCGAGCAAATGCCGACTGCATGTCTACTGTTCAGACCGCGGGGACCACCTTACCCGGTATGGCACACACCTGAACAACATTCGTCCTGTCTAAACAGTCGATGCAGTTCACCCGAAAAACGCCCCTTTGTTCTGACATTAGATTGTTGTTCGAAATCCACAGGTACCTACACGGAGTGTCAATGTTTTCGGGCTCGAAATTCCGATGAACTCACGCTTGTCGCTCAAACGTTTGTTCCTGTTTCGAAACCAGTTTACCGATGTTCTCGTACCTAAGAGGCGACTGTATAAGCGCCAAGTAAAACAATGGCTGCAAGAGCCGCTCACTTCATCCCCGTTGTTTCCGCATGAAAATCGTAATCACAATAGCTGCCGTAAAAGTTAGACAAGCGGGAGTCCAGACGGAAAAACTGTTGTGCAGTACCTTACACCCGGCGAGCCCCACTCTGTAACGTGCCGGTTGTAGGCCTGCGATAACACTCCTTCTCTCCCGCCAAGCTCAGCAAGATTCACGATAGACTTTGCAATACGGTATGAGAGGGACGGAAACAATGGCGGCGAGGGGAACTTCACCTGGGGCCCGTACTTCGGTAAAATCTTGTCGAAGTGCCGGCGTAGGGCCTCAGAGTGTTGCGCAGGGGTCCGTTCTGCCGAGAGTTGCGGCGGAGGCTTCAGCCCGTACCCTGACTGATTCCAATAGAGTGGTACTGAGATCCAGATAAGTCAGTGTTGAAAGCAAGCACAACATCATAACATACTTGAGCCCCGAAGCTGGACATAACTGAAAACGTTCGTCAGGCCATCCCGCTGCACAAAATAGTTAGCCGGGCATGCAGAACTGAAAGAGAAGCATTGGCGAACCCGCGCTCTCACGACACTCTCAGTCTGAACAAAATTCGCGACATTTCCCTCCTCCCCAACCCCCCTTCTCTGGTACCTGAAGCCAGCTCGGTCCCTAGAACGCCTGGAAACGACTATGTAGTCGACCAATGTCAGCTCGTCGAGCTCGCCATTCATCGGTGGGACATTGAAAGAAGCAATTTGGAAGTATCCTTGCATGACAGGGAGGATGTAGCCATGTAACTGAACATACGAAATGGTCAGTTAATCAATACATCTAAGGAAAGCAGAGACCGTACCCCGGCATCTATGAATAATTTCGAAAGCCATTCGTTCCACCAGAACTGCTTATCAACCCTTCTCCACAATGGAAGCATGGGCGATGGTTCTGCGAGAGGATCAACTCCACCCTTCGAATCCTCAGGCGGCGGGCCGCCCTCCGAGATTTTCAGGTCCGCGAGAAGGGCGTCGTGTCTGTTGGCCTTGCTGACTTGGTCCCGCTTATGTTGCAAACATCGGGTGATATCTGCCCTCCAGAAAAGAATCAATGGGCTGACTGGATGTGGGACGCCAAACCACTGACCGAAGTTATAGGCAAAGTACATCCCACCCTTCGAAAATTCTCTTATTGTCTCTCTAACTATCTTGTCTTCGAGCTGGTTATGGGTCTCCTCCTGAGTAGTAGGAGCAGGGGACGTGGCAGCAATAATATCTCCAAGCACATCCGCAGGCTCTTGGTGGTCACTTGCCATTATCGTGTCCAGCGACGAGTCCGGATCGTCCACGGGGTATGAATCACTAAAATCACCAGGTTTAGTCCTCTTGCTGAACCTATTCCAGAATGCCAGACGACTGGCAACGGTTCGTTCGACTGGTCCTGTCTGTGATAGCTCAGAGCTAGGAGAAGAGCGACCCGATGATGACGAGGGCGAATGAATATTCTGAAGATCCGCAAAGCTGTCCTCTTGTGTTGCCGAGGGTGACATCACCTTGACCTCGTCATCACTGGCGAATTTAACTGCGCGGGCGGAGGCTTGAGATTGAGTCGGGGAGTCCTGGGTGTCAACATCGTCACTGGGCGAAGGGAGAAGCGAGGTTCGAGGGTCGCGGCTGTTACGTGATAACAGAGCATTTACTGCCACTATGGCACGCTCTTCACTGAGGGGTATGGCATGGACGGACTTGATGGCGTAAACGGGCTGGTTTTCTTTGAGGACTGAAGTCCGAGGGGACACGGTCAGCACAATTTACTTGCATTTTACACCGGAAACCTACAGTTTCCCAACTCCGTTCTCGAAGTAATAACCAGCAGGTACGAAGCTAAACTCTCACACTTAGATGCAAAACACACATAACTCGGTAGCGTGACCAACGACCGATGGATGTCACATACCGGTGAACAAATCAAGCGAGCCCAAGACTCCATATACTACGGCGGCTTTCGACCAGTCTAATTCTGGATCTTTCGCAGAGGTATCTTCCACGAGCTCAACCTTTCCCGCTAAGCCCCAGCTTATCCTAACGTACGATTCGGTGTGATTGGATCCAGGGATGTGTGGTCTCAGCAACAGCCCCCTGTTCGACACCAATATATCGAGGTGACGATGAGGATTCGGGTGAGGCACAAGCGGCACTGTGTACTTCGGGTCGAGGCCAGTCGCATTGGGGAGGGGTCCTGGGTGAACCGGAACGATAGGTGGCGGTGGTGGCTTGGACTTTGGAGGCGCCTGCTTGGGGCCGGGAATGCCTGCGAGGTTTAAAAATCGCTTCATAACAAAACACAGGTAGTTGTCGATTAGATGGGTAGGATGTATCCCTCAGGGAGTCATTAGGTGGTGCAAAGTGGAAGAGAAAGAGGGAGGCAAGACAGGATGATCGTGAGAGGTATCCAGAAACGATCCCTCGGATGCAATAGTGCCGGGCGATTGCCACAGAAATTTCGTCATAGGATTTACGCGACAATGCTACTTTTACAAACAAAAAAAGTGCGACGGGGAATCATGAGGAGGATGGGGGATCAGCAGATGATTTTCCAGCAGTTCGAACACCGTAGCCGTAACCATGGCCAGGAGCTCCAGGGATATCCCCAGGGCCGTCGTAGTGCATCACGGAGACATCGTAGTTTCCTGTGGTCGTAAGCCAACGTTAGCGGATTTAAATACCGGCACCCGAGGGGAATCATACCGATGAACTTCCAGCCGTCCTCCTTGATGTGGTAAAGGTTAATCGTGTTACCAGAGAAGGCATCACGATGACCAGCAGCATAGATACTCCTTCTTCCCAGTTCCTGGGCATCTTCGTCTGACAGATCCCAGTTATACCCTTGGTCCAAGACACCATACGCAAAGGTGCTACCCGACCCAACGGAGAAGATGTCTCCTTTCAGCCTCGTCCCATCGGAATCGACGTAGTATACTTGTGGACCCTATGTATATCCGTGTGTCAGCAGCAGCCCATGTGGCACCGCAAGGCACCACCCACAGTTTTATCCCAACCACAGATCATCGTTCCCTACAATATTTTGAGACCATTTCCTATGCGCGAGGGATGATTACGCACCATACTCAGACCCATTCCCTTATAACCATACACCAGGTTGCTGAGATACTTGCTGGCAGCAGCAACAGAGATCCGCTCCTTATTCCTCAGCTCATGAAGTCGGCACTGAATCCCAAGATACGTCTCCCAGTACTGACAATCCGCTATTTAAAGTAACGCGATGTCGAATCGGCACTCGAAACGTTCAGGACAAATAACGAAAAGGGCTCACCGGCGCCACCGGCCATCGTACCGAGTAGGTAAGGGTTAATCTCGATGACTTTCTTCACGGTGCCGGAAGCTAGAGCAACGTCAGAAACCGAAATAGCTCGAATTATTTGTCTGCGTACCGATATAGCTCCCAGCAGTCGCTCGCGAGTCAACAGCGACGATTACTCCACCCTTGAACCGGAACGCGAGTGTCGTCGTACCGTGTTGAATCTTGATTCTGCACGACGGGTCGGCGTGATCGTCGGTGTGTAATCGTAAGAACCCGCTAGGCTACACAACACGAAACATCAGCCACTCAGCAGACATGCACGCTCTCCAGAATACGGGTCAGTGAACTTACATCTGGGACAGCAGGAATATTGAACTTCGGGATTCCACTGGCGAGATTTCCGAAGCCTCCGCAGGATCCCCACATCAAATCCGACACATTATCGCCATCTTCTTCGATAATAGCCTTGGCCCGCTTGATTTCTGAGAGGGCACTTTTTGTATCGAACCGCTGGACCAAAGCATCCATTGTCGTGGTTGTAGGGACTGAAGAAAGAAGGAAAAGTGTTAGATCAGGGGGGGGCGCGGGAGCACAACCCGCGACACGCAATCCGTCCTGGATTTGTAAGCGGTCACGATCTCGTGCAGCCGTTACCGGTCATCCTCTCTGCCCCTTACCACGACGCGTCCAACCCCCCTAACTGTTATCTACCACTTACGACGCGACTTCCCAAAGCAATTCATTTTCATACCCCTCAGAAGCAGGGGAGGAGCTCGTACGTGAAATTCTCCGAGAGCTCTGGCCCCACACGCCGCGAGGCCATCAGATCGAGGCCGTGGTAAAGTTACTGGATGGTATCGACGTCCTGGCAATCCTCCCCACCGGCGCAGGCAAGACCGCGATCCTGACAGTGTTCATGCTTATTCTGAATCACATGAAATCCAACCCGGACCTTTTCCCATCACATTGTGGGCGGTTTCCAGAGGAGCCGATCATAGTTATCGTGTACCCGACAAACTGCCTTGAGGAAGAGCAAGTGTGTTTGCACAGCTGTGGTCATCAACGCCCAAATACCCGAACGCTCCGACATGTGGACCAGAGCAGGCGAGGCTGGGTCACGGATCCCTCTCCTGTCACCCGAGCTCCTCGCTTCCCACTGCTTTGCGTATGTTTAGACGTTGTCGAACGTCAAGTCCAGACCTCGTTCAGGGTCTCTACTGATCTTTTTCACTTTCCGTGCGTCGTCTTCGCTCAAATCCCCGAGGATATCAAAGATGTTGTTGTAACTGGGGGTGAGGCACAACCGGCTTGCGTAGTCAAGGACGGTTTGCGTCGTGCCGTTGACCAAGAGTAGGATTCCGTTAAATAAAAGCTTGTAATCGTTTCGCATTTCGATTGCGCTCATAGTTGATCTGGGAAAGCACCTGTGTCGCAACCTGCGATGTGTTGGGGGTGAAATATTAAATATTAAATTCCACATACAAAACTGGGGGGTCTATAACAATATTCCGTTCCTAGGTCGTAATGTTCAGGATTGGCAAGATGTTGAATAAGATGGAACGTCCGCGTCGGGGGCTGGTGTTTCGTCAATATAGCTTGGACACCTTCAAAGGTAGTTGCGCCGTAGGTATCCCAGCTCAAATGTAGTTTGATGGGCTCTGTTTTCTTGCGGGGGGCGAAGGCGTGAAGCCCGCTATCTGGGTCTACGGCCGCATATTGTTCAGCTGACAACCGATCGCGAAATTTCTGAGCGGCATAGGATGTGAGGGCTGCGTGGCTGGATTTAAGTGACTTGTAGGGGGTAGTTATCATGTACAAATATTCTCGAGGGGTTTCAACCTGCCCTGCGACCACGTCGAGTCGTTCAAGTACTTCTCCGACACCGTACATTGTATTTCCCCGGAGGAATGCGCCCAACATCTTCCCATGACGTTCCGACCTCCCAGCCACGCGGAATAGATCTACCAGGAAGTCGCCAATGGCGTAGTGATCCGCAGCCGCGAGGACTTGAAGGATCCGGTCAAACGGTTCAGGATAGGGCGTCAGTGGGGTTGGTTCTCGGGCTCGGGGTGACGGGGGAAGGAGGGGAAAGTGAGAGTAAATAGGGGCAAAAATTGCATTGATCCTCTCATAGCTATATTTCGACAGCACGAAAGGGACTGAAGCATTGCAGCGAGTCCCAACCTCCTGAGGACTGACAGAAAGTCCGGGCCGGGCATGGGAGCTGCTTACAAATCTGGGACGTTACAAAATTGACGCGTCGAGCAGCAGACCACTAAGTATGAAACTACATCCCTCATCGGTGATCGTCAGAAAAACGCAGGGGGTTAGGGCCACAGAGCAGTTGGTACACCCCCCCGGGGAAGCTTTTGCGTATTTGGTTGCAGTAATGGCTACTAAAGTGGGTCTTGGTAGAATTGCAAAATACAGGTCGCCTAAAACGAATGGGTGGTCTTGGGTGGGTCCTTCGCCGACATTTCTGGTAAGAGGCACGTGGTAAGAAGCCCCCGCCATCCCCATCCGCCGTTCTGCCGGTTTTGACGCTTCTCCTCTGGCTTTGTCGTCGGTTATTCGTTGTTGTGGTCATGCATTTGGTTCCTGCTACCATACGGAAGGCATTTGGCAGGGGTGGGTGGGGGAGTATCCGGGGTCTTACCTGGGTTTTGAGGGTTGCATGTCCCTGGGTGCGCCCCCGCGCACCCCCTGGGTTAGATAACCGGGTGCCTAAAGGGCGTGACGCGTCCCTCCTTCCAATTCTCACACTTGCTACGCCTCTCAAATCACTCCCGCTATTGTGAACAACCTGAATCGCAAAACGGTTTGTAATGAGCGTGGGTATCATGTTACATATTTGTGCGTTCTAATGCCAGAAGAGGAATGTGGAGGAGAGCTCCAGGTGCAAAACAACGACAAATGAGAGCGACGAAAAACACTCAAATAAGCCAGGATTTGAAGTAGTCCGTTCGAAAACCTACCAACCATTCCAAGCCCCAATTAAAACGAAACAAACAGTCCGGAGGGGATAGGCAGTCCGATTAGTAAAACCATGCCCAAGCAGTTGGACAAGAGGTGTGAATGGACAACGAGTCAGAGGTGGAGACCAACGGGCAAACGATGAATAAGGATGTGTAGGTGATGGAAGATGGGGCGAGAGGTGGGGTTTCGCGAAGAGATACAAACGAAAATCGAAAGGGGCGCAATTGGTGAGAAGGGTATAATACACATGCCAAAAAATCCATGAAGCAGGAAATCAACAAATCAAAACGAAAGGGGAAAGAATTATCGTACTCCCAACCCAGCGATGTCGATGAATCTCGTTCTCCTTTTCATCGCCCTCGTGGTCACTTTGGGAGTTTCCGGCCCAAGGATATCACCGTCTTCGTCATCGTCGCGGCCACCGCGCCCATGGAGAGCCGCCTGTTCAGCGATCCCTGTGTGTTGTTCGCAGAACATCTTTCTATCGGCCTCATAGTATTCATCGAGGCGAGTCGTGCAACGGGGGTACTCGCAGAGGAAGTGTTCTGGGTGGTATTTGGCACCCGAGTGTGCTACCGCACATGGTCCTTCGATAGGTTGTCCGCACGACGAGGCAGCACATAAGGAACCGTTCGCTTCGTGATAGTGGTAGTCACAGTAAGGTCGTCCCTCGTAGACGTAGAATTCCTTGTCCGGGAATGGTTTCTGTGGACAACCATCGTCAGTGACAAAAGAGGGTGTGAAGGTAAATTAAGCTTACGTGACAGATATGGCAGTTGAAACAGTCGCGATGATATTTTCCTTTCAGTTGACCATCAGATGAAGACACTGCTTGTTTTTCTATCGGCAAATTGCAACGGCGGCACTGATAAACGAAATTGATCAGAGAAAGCCATTAAGTCGTTCGCGGGGCAATCCATACCTTAGGTAAGTACATGTTCTTCCAGCACCTATCACAGAGCACCCTTCCACCGTCCATGGGGATCCACCGACCATCGTCGACGGCCTTGTTGCAACTCGCGCACTGTTTCACCTTGCGTGATCTGCCCGAAGAAGTGGACAAATTACTCGTAACACTCTTTGACGGTTTCAAGGCGTCTAACTCCCTGGGTTTAGACAAGGTAGGACTTGTGTACGAGCGTGTGGGGAGTTTGGGCGGCTTGCCTGAGCTGTCCCTAACCGGGTTGTGGTTCTCCACACCTGCAGGGAAAATGTGCTTGGTGGAGGAAAGAGGGGAGAAGCTCGCGTTGGTTGTTGTTGGCGATAGAGGGGTGTCTTCGAACAGGGTTTCCATTGCCCGGTCAAGAGCACCAACTGATCTTGCGGTGCTCCTGGCGCCATTCCCAGAGTACGAAGATGAAGTGGCTGAGAGACTTCGTGTCGGGAACCGAGTAGAGTACGCAGATTCGGACGAGTTCGAGGAACGGGGTGACGAAGTAGGGAACTGTATCCCATCGGTCTTCGGTACGTCGTTGCCATCGTCGTAATCCGAGTCCGAGTCAGCGTAAGCAAGACCACCAAAGTCAGAACCATCAGAAGATCTGGGCCCTTTCGTCCTTGGCTTGTCCTCTAGCCTGACAACGGTCGCAATGGCGTCGGACCCGCGTGCAAATGGCAGCCTGATTTCGTCGGCGGGTGTCTGCGGAAGTGGATACTCTGTAGCGGATAGCCTGTCTAATATCGGGGGGGACTGAGAGGGAACAGGCGTAACAGGTGGAGGTGTACGTGACGCGATCGAAGGATTGCTCCGTGGGGTTAATGAGCGCTCCAATTCCAAATTGATGTCGACAGGAGAGTGGGCTGAAAACGGAGAGTTCGGCGAGTTACACGAGGGAGATAAGGGGGGAGTGTGCGTTCCTTCAACGAGTTAGATTCTCGAAAGATAGGCAGGATATCAGAAGATGACGTACCGACTGCTCGTTGGATATCGAGGAACCCGGGGGAAGGCCTTCCCACCAGGTTCACCGGTGGTACCGTAAACATGGCAGCACGAGCAGCTGCATGGAAGCCCCTCCTACCAACACCTGCCATGCCTGCCTCGCCGCCGATCTTGGTATCAAGTTCTAGAACCGGCTGAAACCTCGCTTGTCCCATCGTCACTGGTAGTGGCACGTTCTGGGGCGGCGGTGCAAGCCCATTAGTTCTAGGTCGGACGTCATTTTGAGGGGTAGGGATGCGGTATGGGTCGGATCCTGTAGGCGGGAGATTCGGGTTATATACGGAAGGCGGAATAGAGGGTGGGATAGAGGATGGTTGACTATACGGGGTGTTGGATCTGGAATTATCAGACGGTGTCCTTGTCCGTGGTATATCATAGGATGGTCTACCAGCACTGAGGCTGCTGGATGTGGCGGTGGAGGATTTACGAGAGCGATTAGAATCAAACGAGGGTCGGAGTTGGGATGCGTTGGACAGTCCTCGATCCCGGGAGGTCATCGACGGATGAGAGGACGCGCTGCGATTGCTGGCGACTGAGGGTGCGCGAATCTGAGAAGGGCCAACTGGAAGATTCGGGATGTTTGAAGGAGAGGATGGAAAAGGAATGTGGTGGTGTGGAGCCAGATCCGCGCTTCGCGAAGTTTCTGGGACGGGAACCCTTGGGGTTGGCAGAGGCTCCGTCGGAATTGGTTTCATCGGTGGGATTGAGGTGGGCATGGGTCCAGGACTGGGCGAATTCCGTTTCCGGGAGCTGACCGACAGCCCACGAGACCTCCTTGCAGATATGTCGGTTTGCCGTGAGGCAAACGAGGGAGCTGGAGATGGCGTTTTTGGAGGTGGCGTGTTTGAAAGTTCAGGGCGAACTGAGGAAACCATCTCTTGGACGCGCTGGGCAAGGAGGTTCGACAATGATGGACCACCAATTGAAGGCGAAGGGGGCGGAGCACAGATATGTTCCTCGAGTTGGTGGATTGGGACCGGCTTGTTGCAGTCGGAGCATTTGACGGTGGGCAAGAGCTGGGATATCCTTCCCTCTGTAGGGTTGGATGGTGGGAGGAGGGAAGCCATTGACGACGGCACTTGAGCACGCGTAGGCCGACTTGGAGACGGATTTGTGGGCGGAGGCGAACAAGCGAGCGGGAACGGTGGGAGACGGACTGGGGATTAGGAAGAGCTCATGTGGGTTGCGCGCTGAGATTCCTGCTCAGGGTGTACTTGCCGTCGTGGTCTTAGCTGATGCCCTACCGGAGGGAAGGGAAGCAAGACAACCACATCTGGTGGCAGAAGAATGATTGTCGACGCGAGAAGTAAGCGCTTACTCCCCCCTCCCGCAGAGCCGGTTCCCGACCCCATTTATTTGAATCCGACTATGCATTCTCGGCGCGGCGTGGTAGCCGGTCGCGTCAACCCGCTAGACTCTTTCTGCATTTTTCTGCCATTCTTTTGTGCACGAAAGGCAGCCTGGGAGAGGGCCGTTTTCTTGGTGACACGGGAAGGTAAGCCGCATGATCAACATTTGATCGTGCTTTGGGGTCAGCGTCCAATCAACGTGCTCCTCACACGACTTCCAAGTTCCCCATATATGCATTGAGCCGTTACATCGATCTTTTGATGGCGCGAGAGATATGCGCTCGAGGACCCCGCATCCTCACTCCACCTGACACCAGCGATGCAGTTTGAGCTGGCCCGACGGGCCTGGAGGACAAGAGGTCGCCGAATCACACATCTCCATTCTCCTTCTCATTGTTGCATTTCAGAAGCCGAATTCCGACGCCATTCATCGGGAGCGCCGACTCTATTCGGGAAAACCGCTCGCTCGCGTCCACGGCCCATCACCTTGCAGTTCATCGGTTTTATCATGCACGCTCGGATCTTTCGTCACACTCCCGTAGCGCAGTGATATGAAAGATGTCATGGAAGGCACTAGGCTGGCCATCATTGAGATCGTAGTGATCTGTCCTCTAACCAGTGATATAATTGATGCTTAGCTGCGAAGGAGCCTAGTGCTGGCCCTGAAGGTCTGACGAGTGGGTAATCTCCGCCGTCTCGCGTCCGAACGGTCCCTACAAAATGAAATGTGCCTGGGCCCGCTCCGTGCCAATTGTCGCCAACTAACCGACTTACGGCACATCCACCTTTACAAATCGCCGACCGGGGTCATACGGTAGCGGGCTTGTCTTGGGCTGTGGATACAACCGGAAACTGGCCGGAAACTTCTGCTGGACAAATTCCCAAACACGAGTACTCGGCCGAGCTCATTAGGCGAACACGTCGCGTTCGCGTCCGCGGGGAAACGCTTCTGGCGGTATCTGTTGGGACGTGTCAGGCTGTCGGCCTTTGTGCACGGGTCGAACCAACAGGGCTGTGTTGTGAGGAACGTCTGAGGAACGCTATGATAATGATCATTCCGTGTGGCTGGATATAAGCTTACGCATTGAGCTGGATGAGTTCGGCAGAGTCTGGGCATCCTCATGTAAGTTAAGACCCACTGGAAAAGGTACAAGTCAGGTCGTCTGTGTCATGTAAATCTACCACGTATGAATGGACTCACCCTGGTTCTCGCGTCAACGGCGGGCATTGATTCCGAAGCCCGATACACCTTCCCCCCGCAGCTTTTTCACGGCTAGGGCGCTCCGCCTGAGTTGGAGATAGAAGTATACACTGCAGACAGGCATTTTATGTTGACTAGGGAGCCACCTTGCCTCTCCCCGGCATATACTGGGAGAAACTCTGGGGGCTGGCCTGGAAACAGGGTCAGTCACGTCACATCCCCAAGTTCGATGTCACAGTGGCCCCTACACAACACCGCTACAGCACGATCAGGTGAAGTGGTGTCTCCAACACCACCCCCAAGGACGACACCGACTCCGTACCCTCTTTTTTGTGTGGCCTTTGCGACCTCTCGACACCCCTGACGCTGAGTGGGTTCCACCATAAATTATCAACAGTCGAGTCTCGCAACACAACCACGATTACCACCAAAACATCGCCACCCAAGATACCATCCGCCTCTCCTCAAG
>Ga0307517_10008222_pt1 | contig 14996 bp, 11 predicted proteins | sample 23_EM_MG_FD_194515 | JGI IMG/M metagenome (GOLD analysis project Ga0307517, IMG submission 194515) | Populus trichocarpa ectomycorrhiza microbial communities from riparian zone in the Pacific Northwest, United States - 23_EM | ecosystem: Host-associated > Plants > Roots > Unclassified | place...
TCCTCAACACGCTCTAGCGGTGGTGGGGCGCTCTTCTCTCCCATGTTCTCATCCAACCACTTGTCCATCTCATCGGCCCTGTTGGCGAATGGTCGTTTTCCCAATAAACTGACCATGTCCTCCCTACAGGTAGCTCGGGTCAACGAAGCAGATTCGACCGAGATGAGAAGTGGCTTACCGAGAGATGACCTCTTTGTTGAGAAGTAGTTGGGCAACCTTCTCCACGTCATCCCTGTGCTTCGTCAGGAGGTCTTTCGTCCTCAAATGAGCGGTGAAGATCATTTTCCGGACTTCAGCGTCGAGCATCTCTCCCGTCTTCTCACTGAACGGCTTCGTCCAACTCTCTCTCGCACCCTCACGACCTCCGTAGCTGACCGGGCCGATGATGTCGTTCATTCCATAGTTCGCACATGCTTCGAACGCCATCTTTGTGATCTTCTGGAGGTCATCTTGAGCACCCGTCGTGATGTTCTCAGTCCCAAAGAAGATTTCCTCAGACACACGACCCCCGAGGGTCATGCATATCCGGTCCATCATCTGTGGTGTTGAGAGAAGGTAACGATCTGGGGGCAGGTACTGCAGACGGGGTATCAACAGATCGGTTCAATGAGGGGATGAGGGTCGTGTGGGTTACCTGAGCGTATCCGAGAGCTCCAATGCCTCGTGGGATGATGCTAACCTTGAGCAGCGGGTCTGCATGCTCAAGGTACCAACCACAAACGGCGTGCCCAGCTTCGTGATAAGCTACCGTCTTCTTCTCTTCAGGACTGAGCACCCTGCTCTTCCTCTCTAAGCCGGCAATGACACGTTCGATCGCTGACTCGAAATCCCTCTCCTCGACGTAGTCTGACGACCGACGTGCAGCGTGCAAGGCAGCCTCGTTGCATACGTTAGCGATGTCGGCACCGGAAAAACCTGGGGTGAGAACGGCGAGTTTGTGGGAGAAAGCTTCGAACTCTGGGAGTTTGTCGGAGAGGCGGAGGGGCCGGAGATGGACCTGGAAGATACCCTTACGGCCAGAAACGTCTGGCCGGTCGATACCGATGTGCCTATCGAATCGGCCAGGGCGCAAGAGAGCGGGGTCCAAGACATCGGGTCGATTAGTACCTGCGAGGACAACGACATACTCAGTTGTACTAAAACCATCCATCTCAACCAGGAGCTGGTTCAGCGTAGACTCTCTCTCATCGTTCCCCCCCATACTGTTGCCTTTTCCTCGCGACTTTCCAATGGCGTCGATTTCGTCGATGAAGATGATACAAGGTGCGTTCTTCTTCGCCGACGCGAAGAGATCCCGGACACGGGAAGAACCGACACCGACGAACATCTCGACGAACTCTGAACCGGAGACAGACAGGAACGGTACGGAGGCCTCGCCAGCTGTGGCCTTCGCAAGGAGGGTCTTACCAGTTCCCGGAGGACCTGACAAGATGGCACCACGAGGAATCTTTGCACCAAGTCTCTCGTATTTGGCAGGGTTCTTGAGGAAAGAAACGAATTCCATGATCTCCTCTTTGGCCTCGTCCATCCCGGCAACGTCTTTGAACTTGACTTTGACGTCGGTGTCCTTGTTGAACATCTTGGCACGGCTCTTCCCAATGTTGAAAATACCACCACCAGCACCTCCGCCCGAACCAGCTCTGCGACTCATCCAGAGCAACAACCCAGCGAAAAGGATTGTAGGAGCAAAGTTGAGGAGAGCACCAACAGCGGAAATTTCATCGTGATAGGCGACGGGTATTCGTTCGTGACTTGGGATGCCGAGTTCCGCCTGTGCCTCGTCCAACTTCCGCTCGAAGGCTTCCACGCTTCCAATTGAGAAGTAATAGTCGCCACCACTGAGGGCAGCAGCAGGATACATCGTTCCGGTGGCGTTGGTGTGTAGCTTGATCCGCACCTTCTGTCTGTTCGCCACAATAAGTTTGTCGACGAGGCCCTTATCGAGGAAGGCCGTCCTGAATTCTTGCCATGTGATTTCGCGTGATGAAGGGGAAGAAGAGCTAGAAAGAGCCCAAACGATCGCGGCGGAAGTGGCGAGGATTGCGAGTTGGTTTGCGTTGAACCCGTTTTGAGGATTGCCTCCGGGTGGTGGGGGTTGCTTCTGCCGTTGAGAATCGTTTGATTCGGACTTGTCCTCGTTAGCTGCCTTTTGTTGGTGGTACCGTCGGAAGAAACCTTCGAGGCCCTTGAGTTCTTGTGACGGACCCGAATCTGTTTGGTTCTCTACACCCTTTCCCTTCTCACCCTCCTGCGCAGGCTTATTTGAGTCCGACTCGGGGGTATGTTTGTTATCCGAAGGGGTGGCGAACGACCGTGTCCATCGTGGAATAGCTGGAGTTATCCGGGGAGGGACGACAACGCGTCGGGACTGTAACCGTACTCCTGCTCGTAGCGACCTCGGAATCATTGGGACTGCAAAATCCTTAGTAAAAATGAGAGACAAGCCGAAGCAAACCTCACCTCTAAGCGCGGAAATGAGAGAGGAGGAGTGGGAGGAGATTAGAGAGGATGGTAGTTTACAGTAAGCCTAGGTAAGCCTGACGAATGCGCTCGGGTGCCCCGTCGGTCGCGGCATCCTCGATCACGTGTCATCGGAGCCAACCCCAGTCCGCTCAGCCCCGGGCGCTTCGATGACTGGAAGATCATTGCGTGGATTCAAGTCTTCAGGGTACTGGCCTCATATATTGTTACGAAACCTCACGAGGGAGAGAAATTGATTACACCGCTTGACTGCTAATAGTATAAACATTCACTATCAACCTAGAGCCAACGCTTGTTGCCGTATTGCGAAATAAACCCTCCAGATTCCTCTGGTGTAGCCCTATCGATGACGCCGAGCACAAGATCCGCAGACTGCCTCGGAAGCAAGGGGACACCATCCCAGTCTGGGTCGCTAGCCTTAAACATGTTGATCATGGCATCCCATCCAGCTTCCTCATCAGCGGTGCCTATCCAGAGTAACGCGTTAACCAGCTACGCCTGTACAACTCGGAGGAAGCAGCAGCTTACGAGAACCAGTACGAGTCTCAACGAGACCTGGGCTAATCGCAAGGAATGTATAACCCTTTCCGCGGAACTCGACGGCGTACTTCGTGTTCATGATGTTCAAGGCGGCCTTGGAGATCGCATAGGGCACCGCAGCGGCGAACCCGCACCTCTCGATGAACTCGGAATCGCCGGCAGCGCTCGAGATGTTGATGACCTTCTTCTGGGTTCCCTTTTCAAGTAGCGGAAGGAAAGCGTTGTTGGCGACGACCGCTCCAACGACGTTGGTCTTGTACTATCCCACAGGTCAGACGCGACTACTCCAGGTAGAATTAATCATCTTACGAAGGAGTCCAAATCCCCGATCAACTGATCGTCCTTTCCAATGCTACAGGACCAGCGTCAGATCACGTCAACGAAGCTCGGCAGATGAGACACCCACTAGTTCGTCAAAGTATACTCTCTCCTATCCGAGGGGATGATTGCGGCGTTATTGATGAAGACATCTAACGATCCACCGGTAATCTCAGCAACCTCGGCAGCGGCGGACTAAAACCCTGTTAAGTGTACATTCTACTGGAAGATGGGGTGCAATCCTCACACGAAGAGTCTCCGGCTGATCCAGGTCACCCGTAATGATGTGAACATTGGGACCAGCGAGCTTCTTCAGCTCGGCAGATGAGTCCGGATTACGGACAATAGCGAAGACATGGTCTTGTGGGTTGCGCTCCTGTGAACGATGCGTTCAATATCAGTCTGCGCCGATTAATAAGAGGGGTGCGTGGTGCAACGGACATGTATGGCTTGAACAAACGCAAGACCGATGCCACGACTGGCTCCAGTGACAACGTAAGAGACCATGATACCAGTGAGTACTAATAGAGATGTCTAGGAGAAAGCAGGCGGTGGGTGTGTTGAGGTGGGGGAGGGTGGGGGGTTTCCACGGACTCGAGATGTATTTATACGCCCTGCACTCCCCCGCCCCCCCTTGGTCATCAGGCTAGCAGTGGCGCAAGAATCGGCCTTATTAATCACCGTTAAGGGAGGGAGACCCAGGATAACAAATCCACTCGGGTAGGAAGAAGTGAGTAAGCGTGAATTGACCCACTCCCCTGGCCCTACCCACTTCAGAACCTCTGAGTGAAATTAGTCGACAACCCAGGCTTACGCGCGAGATACATCATACATGAATCGTTCTGCGGCCCCAGTAGTTGTGGGGTTGACCCACATCACAATTAGTCAACGGTCCTTCGCCCCTCCCTCGTGATCGCGTCTTCTTTCAATTGGAACGATCAGCTGGTTTGGATTTATTTAAGCTCCCTGGCGGATATCGAGTGCCGTCTGGGTCACCCGACAGGGCTGCAGACTCGGGGGGATTCATCTACACACCTCTCTCTCCCCTCTTGGTACACGCCGGTCCGACACAAGCCCACGAAATCTTCGCACTTCTCTATTACACTCTCACTTTTGTCACCCTTGGCTTGTTATCTTCTGCATCAAAGATACCCCTCGACGTCTGTTGGGTGCCCCCATGCCAACCAACGAATGGCGCATCACGGTATGCCTTTGCGACAATGTGCTGTATTATCGTGAGGCAACCCTTATGGTGGTTTGTAGTAAAGTTGGCGTGCAAACCGCAATAAAACCTGACCACACCCTGCGCGACACCCGGTGAGATACCACCCGACAAAATCTACAGAATCTGCCTCCACATCTTTTGTACCCCTGTGTGGGTTACTCGTTTAAGATTCTCTTACGACCGATACCTCCGCACCGTTCCTCGTGACGTCGTGCCAGGGTTTCCCGCGAAGGATCTCCTATATGAAGTAAAATTTTTCTTTGTTACTGGTGCTAGCGATCGTACACATGGTGAAAATAGACCCGTCCCTCTCTGCCCATTCCGCTTCCCTGATCTCTTCAAGCTGCTCCAAACAGTGCTATATAAACCCAGATCGTCCGTTGAAATGGCAGTTGAAGACCGGTACCGAAACAGTACGGGGATCGGAATCCAAGGTCGACGAAGGCGTCCTCCGAGTGCACCCGTCTTAGGCTCTGCCACTAGCGGACCTTGGACCATTTTGTGGCCTTCATTGATCACCCGGCGTGTCAGAGTCCATAACCTCGAACGCGCAACAAAATGTATCCCTGCCCAATAAAGCCATACCCTTGCCATCTGGAGACCAGCGCATTACCCTGCATTCAAATTGTACTGTCATCGAGGATTAGTGAACCATCTCCAAACCATTGCTGGGGACGGTTGAGACCCACTGGCTGGAATTCCAACACATTCAGCCATTTCTTCTTCGCCGTCTTCCCCGATCCATTCATCACTCCATGTGTAGAGGCTGGAGCTGCCAGTACAAATCGAAAGAACCCCTTTTCGTACAGGGTTCCAGGAAGCCTGGACTACCGGCTGTTGCTGGATCAATAAGCTTCGCAACCGGGGGACATCCGTCAGGTTCAGGTTTATCTCTTTTGATAACGTGTAAGGGAACTCGTATATGTGGATGACTGTTGGCGCATTCTCTATGGGTTTTACGGTGAGAACGTTCCGTACAAACGGGCGGGACCCACTGACCATATCTGGCAAGGAGCAAAGACCCTGTTTTATTCCATTCCAATTGGACGGTGCCGATCTTTGGCTTCGGTTTGGTCAGGTCTGGTTTCTTCGTAGGGAGCCATGTCACTTTTGGACGTTCATCTGGCAGTCGATTAGGTAAGTGATGGGAGTCACGAACCGACACGTACAGGAAAGGAATCCTCGACCGTGAGTTGCTTCCAACCAACCAGTAGGTTCTCTCCACACATTCTGCGGGTAAAGTCAAGGTTGGAGCAAGTTCCGTCTGCGGGTTCACTCACGACGTTGGGCGGAACTCGAGCCTGAAACTCGAATACTGTAACGGGTTTCCAAGTAAGGTTGTCCAGGATATAGATCTGACCACGTCCTCGTCAAGTAACCCCCTACCACGCGGATCCTCACCCACCTTGTCATCCCACCCGCCTACAGCTAGATAAGCACCAGTTGGGTGCCAAGCAACACAACGGATCCCGAATCCAGGGTCCTCCGTCGGGCTGAACGAACCTTGCAGCGTGCCTGCCAATGTGTAGATGAAGAGTTTGTACTGTTAGGGCGAGTTAGGACATGCGCCAGGATGGACAGATACATGACGTTCACCTCCAGTGAACCCTCCCAAACGGCGAGGTAGTTTCCGGTTGGAGCGAGTGATATCGATGCTAGACAAGACGTCGGTACGGGAAAGTGCTGTGGAGGTTTGTGCCGGTGCCACGCGGCAGAAGTAGCCTGGCACTCACCTTCACCACCCGATACGATCCTACTGTCTCATAAACGCCGATCGTGTCCTTGGATTTGTGGCGCTCGGCCAGGATGAAGTACCTCCCATCGGCACGATAACAATAGCCTTGTAACTTATCAAGCTAGTGAAACTTGGTAGGGGGGTTGGCTCACCCTTATCTGGGTGAATTGGAAACTGGATATAGGTTGCAGAACCGGTTGTCAACGACCATATTGTAACCCTAAGCTGTGAACTTTGAACATCGTACGGACGCGTAAGTAGGGTGCATTGACCTACGCCCCACTCAGAAAAACAAATGATAGATCGACCGTCTGGTGCCCATTCCACCCTTGCTAGTCCCTCCGCGCCGGCTACTATCCGTGCATCCCATGTTTCATCGGTAATCTTGAAAACGTTGACGACGCCCTGCTTCGAAGTTGCCCCAAACACGTATTCAGAGTCCCAAGACCATCCAATATGAGTGATCGGTGCGGAATCGACCACCCAAGTCCGTTCAATGAGGAAGGAGTCGGCGCGTCGGACGATGAGTCTGTCGTCCACTGCCGTCAAAATCCATTGAGCGCCCTTGCTGAACTCCACGAGGAAATTAGATTGTTTGTACGCTTGGGTGAAATCCATCGTCGATGCAGATGTGGCAGGTCAAAGAGCGTATGCGAAGGTCAATGAGACGCGCCAGTGGTGCGTGTGGTGACAGCTTCGGAACAAGCGTGAGCGAGTGATCGGTTTGCCACGGCAATCAAACCCGGTGGCCCAGGCCTGATGACCCCCGGCAAATCCGACGACCTCCAAGATGAAAAATTATGTCCACCATGAAAAGCATCGACTGGGAGAAGATCGTCCGGCCGTACACCCCTTTCCAGCAATATGCTAGTAGGAGGTCTGTGGTCTACGGCACGAAAGGTTAATCCAGATCGTCCGCGGCGGTACCTCACTCTTACCTCTCGCCCACACTAGGAATGGTTGCCTGTTCTCAACCATTAGCCGCTGAGGCGGGATTGGAGATTCTTCGCAAGGGAGGTAACGCAGGTAAGCCCTGATTGGGCCTGTATATCACAGACGAATTAATAAACTGTGACTTTACTTCACAAGCTGACGCTGCTGTTGCGGTCTCCGCCGCGTTGAACGTGACCGAGCCCAGTTCCTGTGGGCTTGGGGGGTAGGTCTTGTGTCATTTGTATGAGATCTACGAGGAAACATGAGATCTTACTTCCCATCGTCACCAGTGACGGATTCTGCCTGTTCTACGACGCGGCGAAAAAACAAGTGAAGGCATTAAACGGTTCCGGCCGTTCGCCTGAGAAGCTTAGCATCGATTACGTTCGGCAGCGGGGCGTTACAGGTCCTCGCATCCCCTCTCACGATTTGAATTCGGTTACGGTGCCAGGTATGTTCACATCCGGGGTGGGTAAGGAAATGCCGACCATCGACATCAGGATGTGCCGCCTTGTGGGTGGATACTGTTGAGGCTTTTGGAATCCTCAAAATTGCGGATGTTTTGGGACCTGCGATTGAATTGGCAGAGGGAGGGTTCGCTGTTCGCTCTCCATACCCCCACTACAACCTCACTTTAAATTGTTTCCAGGGTCCCGGTCTCGGAGATACATAGCAGTATGGTAAGTGCATGTGATGGTGTCACAATTAGCGGTTTGACACGAGAGCACTAGTGGCAGCGTTCAGAAAAGGCCATCAAGGAGGCATCACCGGATGGAAACGAAATGCTTCTCAATGGACGCGCTCCACTCCCTGGAGAGCTCGTGAAGTTCCCCACTCTTGCACGATCCTTCCATGAAATCGCCACACATGGAAAGGACGGATTCTACAAGGGGCGGATCGCCGAAGAGATTGTCAAGCTCGTGAAGAGCAAGGGCGGTGTTATGGAACTTGAAGACCTGGCTAAGCACAAAACAGATTTCGTAGAGCCGATCAAGTATACGTATAAGAATGAAATGACCGTGCATGAGGCGAGTGGTATGATTCTCTAAGACACGTTAGCCGACTGAGTTGACCAGTGTCCTCCAAACGGGCAAGGTACATTCCTTCAGACATCCACAATCCAGAACATGGTATACATTCGTTATGCGATTTCTAGGAATTACCGCTCTGATAGCGTTGGGTATCCTTGAACAACTCGAAGCCCAAGGGTTGGTGAGACCATTGCATGCGATGGCTCACAACTCTGCAGAATACCTCCACACCTTAATCGAAGTCTTGCGGTTCGTGGCCACGTTTTGCTTTTTTTCTGTCTCCCGTTCTGACTAAATTTGGCATTATCGCAGCCTCGCATTCGCAGGTGCAGTCTGACCGTTTGAACAGTTATTTACTTCTAACATGGAGTAGATTCTTTGTGGTATGTTTCGGACCCGGATAAGGAGAAACTACCCGTTAAGGAACTCCTTGGAAAGGTGCGAGCTCTTTCAAGGCCTGCACCCCAGCTTCTCCGACAGCAATCATTAGGAGTATCTCGCACAACGCGCGAGGCTTTTCGACCCATCGAAGGCCACTCGGTTTGACCATGTATGAAACACCCGCAACCAAACCCTCCGTGAATTCTGATGCACAGCTTTCTAGGGCAACCCTGTGGCATCCTCGGATACAGTCTACTTCACGGGTGAGATTCTTCTCCGCAGATGGGTTGCCAAATACGTTGACACGGCTACAAAGTTACCGACAAGTGGGGTAACGCTTGTAGCTTTATCCAAAGTAACTATTCTGGTTCGTATAAAAAATTTAGCCGGATTTGAATTCATCACTCACTGGTTCTGACGATTCATGCAGGTTTTGGCACAGGAGGTGCGTGCCTTTTTACTTGATTAAGGATGACCGGCTCGAAGCGAATTCATGCAGCCGTTCCTCATGGGTGTGGATTTACCCTTCAAAACCGTGGTTCCTGCTTCGTGTTGGAGGAAGGACACCCGAATGCCCTCGAGGTACCTTCGTCTTCTAACTTATAGAGTTGAACCTGACAGGCCACAAGGGTGGGAAACGGCCGTACCATACTATTATCCCCGCATTAGTCACACGCCATGACGAGCTCTTCATGACTTATGGTGTAATGGGGGGCTACGTGCAACCGCAGGGACATGTTCAAGTCTTATTGAACATCTTGCGCGGTTTCAACGTGCAGGCTGCGTTGGACGCCCCTAGGTTTTGTATTGACGCAGAGAAAATTGGTTACGAAGGTTCTGTGACCAAAGTGTTCATTGAAGAGGGAATTCCTCCGGACGTAGTTGACGAATTGAGGAGTGAGTCTCCTTGATATACGGTTAATCCGCAAGCGGTCATTAACTTCGACAGGACTCGGACACCACATCGAATATTTGACAGGAAGTTCAAGGGGACAGTTCGGCCGTGGACAAATCATCCAGAAGAGACCTGACCCCAACGGACGCCTAATTTGGGCCGCTGGATCTGACCCTCGCGGGGATGGCCACGCAGTACCCCAGATCTAACGCCGCGTCATAGAAGTATATGGAGAATCTAGTTTAGGATCTACTTACAAAAGCAGTGGGAAACAGTTCGAAGTGAAGAGGTACAAGTTAGAGAGCACACAGGAAACAGGATAAAAACTAAAAACAACATGGTGCACAATACAAGCGGTGATGGAGGGGTGGGATTGTGTACGAGGGAATAAATTCAGGCCGTCTTCGATACTCGTACCCTAGTGGTTCTGGAACTGCCGCGGGCGGGTACACCAGTCTTCCGGGCATATTGGCCTGTGGAAAACGGCCTACTGGGAATAGAAGTCGGTGAATCCGCCACGGAGTGTGCTTGCAGCTGATCCTGATCCTGTTGTTGTGGTTGTTCTGCTGGTTCCTTTGGCTTTGGATGTAGCTTCGCCATCTTCTTAGCAAATGCTTCGTAGCCGATCGACTTTTCCAAGGGCCACTTGGTTGAGGGGATGCGGCCATGGGGATCGAAAGGCATAGAGAGAAATTCAGCCTCTGTGACGGTCAACTTCTTTTGGAACTCGATATGACAATCTTCTATACCGAGCGTAAGTTGTAACATCTCTTCATCTGCTTCGGATTCGGAGGTCTCGTCTTCTTCGGGTAGCTGAATGTGCTGTTTATGAGGATGAAGGGGTAAAGCGCGGGTGGCAAAAACTGGTATGGATTCGGAGGACAACGGGGCTAGAGGGGTGACTTCCGGTTTGTAGGGGTGAATCGAATGGAGTTCGCCCTGGAGTTGCGAGAAGGGTTGATCTAGGAAATCGCCATGTTCAGACCTAAAATGATGTCCAAGTCGAGTTTCTCGGAGGACATCGGTACAACCTCAAATTGAAAACAGTGAGTTAGAAGGATATGGGTAGAAGTAATGATCAGCACCTTTAATCGGACACGGCAGTTTGAGGTTATTCAAGTGACCAGTGAGGATGTGTTCGCGAAGTTCGGCCGTATCTTGCGTGATCTTATTAAGTAGATTACATCCGGATAATTTGCATTCCTGGACTGAAGTCAGGGGGCCGAAGATAAGGTTGAGAGGCTGAGACTCACAGTTTCGTCCCAGCGACAATGAGCCGTCAACATATGCTGCATATCGTACAACACCACGTCTTAGTTGAAACAGAGCGGCCCCTGGGACACGTGGATACGAGCCACTGACCTGTCGTAGGCTGTGCCAGCTGTTGAGAGTAATTTTACAGGGACCGCCAGGAGTTCGACCAGATCGTTTGAGCGTCCAGCCGCATTGGAAAGCCCACAGCCTTTCCTTTGCTAGTTGGATTACGAGAGGAAGCGTGACCGGTGCTTCATTATCCACGTCCATCTTGGTTCATGCAGAGGTTGTTGGAAGAAAGCCGCGACGAGCCGCTCGTGTGTCCTGGGCGACTTGCGCCAGTAAGGCGATCAGAGCCAACCAGAATTCATCCGTTCGCGGCATCACACTTCCACGTGGTCCAGCCTTCGTTCCGTCTCCGAGCTTTCCCACGTTCCCACCTTCTCCGAACGCAAACGTCATGGCAAACCCGTGGTCCACGCTAGCCGACGAAAACCTCACCCCGGAATCCGTCCACGCCCACCTGGACTCTGTCACCAATGACCACTGGGTCGCCGCTGCTTGTTTTGACCGACTCGTGTCCGACATTGCCACACAACGCACGCTCATCGACATCGGACTACAACGGACTGCGTTCGCACTGACACAGGCCTACAACATATATTCCAATACCGCATCGACCTCTCAGTCGCAGGGGGCTACGAGCTTCCTGTTCGATCACTTTCAGAGGGAGCCACTTGACGCCCAAGTGTGCCACATCAGAGCCTGCCTACGGGAGCGGCTGGATAGGCTGAACACCTACGTCGAGTTGCAAAAGGAGTTAGTAGTGAGGGGCTCCGAAGACGAGGTTGATGATGAGTGGGAGGATGACCCGTGGATAGACGAGGAGGACTTGCAACAACAGAAGGGGAGCCCGGAGGATAAATCGGCTATTCTCCCTCTCCCGCGATTCTTGACGGATGATCTGCTCGCCACCGCGTTATCCCTCGCCGCACAGGAACAGTTCCCTGCTCTTGGCCTCCTGGTAGGGCGTTATGGCGCCGTCTTATTTCCCCACCGGTTCACCATTCTTGAATCCATTCCCGAACACACATCCCCTTCCGATTACCGTCAACTCCTACCGACATACGACCTTTCCAAAGACTCCGAACAACAATGGACATCCAATCTGTTCCAGCCGGACACAGATTGGACAGACAACCCTGATGTACGGTCAGCTCTGGAGCAAGCCGGAGTCAGACCCCCCCCTTCTCAGGAGCATATCCCAGGCGCAGTCGAGGCACCACTCTCTTCCTCTGCCCTCCTTCAATGGTACCATAACCAGATCGACAGAATAATCTCACAAACTGGAATAATCGACACCGCACTTGTGCTCACACAGCATGGTGCTTCCTCCGGTCTCTCTGGGCTTGACGAAATCGGGGAGGATCTCAGTCTGTTGTCCCGTTTGGTCTATGATGCCCCTCGGCCCCCAACGGTAGATGACGATCACACATTGAGCGACTGGTCCAAGATGAACCCTTCGGAAGTTATTCGATCGTACCTCTCCCACTCCACCCCTGCGACCATCGTAAAAAATATCCAACGGCTAATCATCCCTTACCTCTTCGTCCTTGAATCCCGTGCGGAACGTTCTGGCGACCCGGATCCTTCCTTGCGAAACAGGCTTCTCTGCGAGTACATCGTAAATGCTCCGCTCGATATTGCTGCTCCTATCTTCGAAGCATCAAAACCAATCCTCCCTGTGGTAGAACGCCTCATCAAAGACGACGAAGATCTCGCCCGGGTAGCCCTTGCGCTCTTGTATGGAAGTAGCAGCCTAGACGAATGGGCCACTATGAGCCGCATCTTCGAGTGCATGCCTGCGTGGGACCCTGGTTATGTAGCTGACGCAGGTGAAGAGGACGAGGCAGATACAACAATCGCGTCCCTCGGCGCTTTCGTTACACCCTCAACCACGCAACCCCATGTCACAGCTTCCGACCTCCTGCTGTTCTTCCAGCCCCTTCACGCCTCGTCTCTCTCACGTACCCTCGACCTTCTCGATGTGCATCTTGAGTCGGGAGAGATCCTTTCGAGGTGGGGCGTTCCGGCAAGGTTATGGTGGTTCCTGCAGAGCGCTAATGACGGAGGCGAACAACGGTCATGGGCGAGAAGGATGGCTCGTCGCGCTGGAGGATCTTCGGACGAACCTGATTCTCCAGAAGAATACGAGTGGTTGTTGGAGGATATGATCAAACTCTCGAATACGGGTGAAAGCGGATTGCGGAGTGCCTTTGGTCTCATACCTAAGGATGAAGTTATTTCCATTTTCCTCAGCGGATTGCTGAATTCCGGAAGTGAGTGCTCTCATTCCAGTAACAATTACATAGAGCTCAGCCCTGGCTACCCCCTACAGAATTCCAAATTGCTAAAACGCTTCTTCATACACCGCACAGTAAAGTTACACTGAACCCAACCGCCATCGAGGACATATGTCTGTCGTGTTCCCGTGAGTTCTACGACAATGCCGCAGACGGCAACTACAAAGTTGGCGACATGAGTCTCGCATATAACTGGTAGGTGCCATATCGTGTCGCACCAAACCAGAGCATGTATACCAATTATGCCATCACAGTTTGACCGTGCCCAAACCTTCGGATCGAATTGTCAAAGAACAGGAGTTTATCGAAGCCACTTCTCGCATCTGTTCATTCAACGTCGCGTCACGGCCAGGAATCCCCATCTCCCCTATCGAGATCCGCCTAACAAAGGACCGCCTCTCCCTGGTCTCGCGAGTTCTTTCAAGTAACAGCGAAGCCTACAAACACACCGAAGTCATTCTCGATCTCGTCCGCAAACTCGGCTTCAAAGGCGACTCGACGGCAGAGGTCAAGACACTTGGGATGATTTCCGACGTTGCTCTGCAAAATGAGGATTTTGACAGGGCCTACAAGATCGACAAGCAGATCATTGATTTTATCACTGGTTTAAGGGACGGCGGTCAGGATGTGGGCATGGAGGTGAAGGAGGTTTGTTGGGTGGCGTGTTACCAACTCGGAAGGCAACCCGAGTTTGAAGACGTGTCGAAGAAGTTGTATCTCCTCGGACACGCACTTGAGCTTTGCCCTCCAGAACGGATCGTCGATATCCTCGCAGCGTGGCGCCGGGTTGACCAAGAAGATCTCGAGGTTCGCACCGAGGAGTTGAGCAGCAACAAACCCTTCCCTTCAAGGACAAACGGGCGTAGCCAAACGAGACGGATCGAGCCGGGGATCGCACTCAGGTCGATCGCGGATCGCCTACAAAAGCACATCCCACCTTCACCTCTGGTTCACACCCCTGACGCGGCGCTATTGGCGAGCAAAACCTTCAGTCACATCACAGCCAGCTTTCCGTTTGCAGTTCGGAGTAGCAGTCGGGCGAGTCAACGATCTGCCAGTCCCGCCAGTCCAATGCCCAATCGAGTGAGTTTGGACCAGGACGATGACAGACCGTCGACTCAGGCGAGCAGGGTATTCCAGAAAGGTATCGGATGGCTCATTGGGGCGGATGGAGAGTAGATTCGGACTTTCGTCATGTTCTGTTTTAACTAATATATATTATATCCTCGTTCTTTCTGAACGGGGCTCGGGATCATTCCGTTTTCCACCATACTAGAGTGATCTCGCCGTGTCTTACCTTTTCGTTGTGCAACCTTGTTGCCTGCTGTTAATTAATAATTAGTCAATAGTCATGGGTACTCCTGTCTATCCAGGATACTGCTTAGCACGCAGGATGCCAAACCCCGACATGGGGCCCGATTGTTGACGTTCTCCGACTACCTTCAAAAAGACCGGTAATGCCAAGTTGTCGTGTACACTCCTCTGTTCTCTCTTGTTCCGTGCAAACCTCGAACCCTCCATTGTGCCGGTGTTATCGATTGCGTGTAGGGGACGGCCTGGGGACGACACCCTGTTCGTCTACGTTGAGCCCTTAGCGCCCCAAACGCACGTCGTGCAGGTTAGCCAGAACTGCCGTCGATAACCTTAGTCGTTACATTAACAAGCCAAACGTTCGAAAATTAACGGTCGATCTATGACCCAGAAAAAGGGAAACAAATGTGACATGGGTGAACCAGGCAACACAGAATAACGGACCAATGAGCAGTGCAACAAGACAGAACGCAAACAGTACGATATAGGGTGTCCAGGGGGGGGGGAAGAGAGGGGAATGGGACATAGT
>Ga0307517_10008223_pt1 | contig 14996 bp, 18 predicted proteins | sample 23_EM_MG_FD_194515 | JGI IMG/M metagenome (GOLD analysis project Ga0307517, IMG submission 194515) | Populus trichocarpa ectomycorrhiza microbial communities from riparian zone in the Pacific Northwest, United States - 23_EM | ecosystem: Host-associated > Plants > Roots > Unclassified | place...
ATCGTAGATATAAAAATTTTTATTTTAGGGTTTTTCGATTTTTTTGGGTTTTTTTTTTTTTTTTAATTTTCGTCATCTGATGAGAATTTGATTCTTTCTTTTATTTATTTTTAAACACATGATGTTTGTTCAAGGGCTGAAGGCGGTGCTGTTGTAGGGATAAACAAAAAGCAAAGTAAAGACCCAAATAAGCCTGGATAGTGATAGCCCAAACTATATTACAAATGCAGGCCCATAAATTGTAATCTAGCCTAGAGCTTTGGCCCAAAGGAGAGGATTGATTTTTTTTTTTTTTTAGCACATATTTGCTTATTTTTTCACAAATATCAGATAATTTATATGTTTAGTGATTATGGAATATTTTTTAAAAAATATCTTTTAATTTCTTGGGCAGGTGTGTGCCATGTGATGGTGCTGACAAATAGGTTAGAGAACTTATTGGATATTTTTTTAAAAAAAGAAATCAATTATTGATATTTTTAATCGAAAAGGAATTTTAAAAGAAATTTTTTTCTATGATACAGCACCAATCTTCCAAAAATCATCAGTTGTATTAGTATTACTAAACTAAAAAAAAATAAAAAAATTATGAGTGATGTTGAATGACATGCATCTCACGGTGCTATTTATTTTTACATTTGTTTTCATTTTCTATAAAAGAAAATATTTCTGATAATGGAAATAGCCATGAAGTTATGGGGCTTGGGCAATGCTTTCTAGTTTGTTCTAGATCGAGAAATGTTCTCTCATAAGCTGAGGAAAATGGTAACAGCAATAGGGCTAGCAGAGTATTGCCTTTTTTTAATTTACTTTCCATATTAAAATATTTTAAAATACATTGAATATTCAGAACACTTTTTTTCCGATACCATTTGATTGATTGGCAACGAGTTCCAATAATGAGCAAAATCGTAGAAGATCCAAACTGGATCTAATGACTCGAGAACCTGAATAAAGGGTTCTTGGACCATGTCAGGGGCTTTTCTTGGTGGCCTCAGCATCTAGAGAGAGACCATCTACTTGGGGCAACGGCAGCTTCACAAAGTGCAGACTGCGGAGCTGACATGTTAGCTGCCTGACATGGTTTTTGATAAAAAAAAATCCGGCGGTATTGCTACCAGGGTACTCTCTTTCTATACAAAATACAAGCATGACAGGCCTAAATTGCCAAAAAAAGAGGGCGGCAACAATAGACGGTGGCTGCTACCCGTTCAGAGTTCACCTTTTCCCAGCACAGATATGAACAATCTTGCATGCAATATAATCACAAGGTTATAGAAGACAGACCTCTATGCTTTCATCTTAATCATCATCTTCATCCTCGAGATCAACTACCATCCTCAACTTCCTTTTAAGTCTGGCACTTGTCACTACTGTATCAGAAGCTGCAGCATCCTCCAAATCTTCCAATGCATCATCCATTTGTTGATCTGGTATATCATCTACATAATTGACTGGTGAAACCCCTGTTGATTTTCCACTTCTGCTGTTAGTTGCTTCAGCTTCTGAAGCACCTTCCTTGCTGCCATGGTCAAGAACAGTATCCTCATCAACCCCTACAACATCCTGCCCAGTGGACTCGCTGCCTCTGTCCCTGAATTAAAATAACAGGCAACTCATACTTCATATACAATCCACTGACCACTAACAGTTGATCTCTCATGTCTCAGCAACAGATGCTTAGTTCAAGCAATACAATTCTCACACAGTTATTTCAACAGTTCATTGCTCATTAGAAAAGACAGGTTTTAAACCTAATTCAAGTAAATATATACCTTCGTTCTAGATCGTTAAGAGCTTCATTCCCGGCATCTTCATCAGGCATTTCACTCTCAGATGAAGAAGTTCTGAGCTCTTTACCTTTTGCCTTCGAAAGGAGCTTCTTGGTTTTACTGAATCAAAAAAGATAAAGCTAGTAATATAGAAAACCAGAAAACACATAATAAGAGACGAAAGCATGCCACTTAAGGTGTTTTTCAACAGAGCTAGACAGCAACATTTTAGAAAAAAACGAAGGCAACGTTACTAAAAATAAGAACTTCATCTAAACACTAAGTAGCAGCACCCTGATTGTCCTTTCATGGAGAAAGATAGAGACTCACTTCATTTTAGAGCTCAAGATTTCTTTATCAGAATTGTCAGAAATCTCTCCTTCGTTATTCTGTTTCCCAGCAACCAATCTATCACCAGCATTGTTTTTAGGCCTAAGAAAGAATATGTAGTTTATGAGTAAACTGAGTGAGCAGTTTATGAATTAATACAAATCAATTCTGATGGAACTTCATGGAAATAGAAAATTTAGCAATGCTAAGAAAGAAAGTTCAAATGCAAATTTTTTTAACGAGCTTTGCAGCAGAGAATCTTGCATGTGTTTTTTGAAATTTCAATTCAAATGGTTTTTTTAATAAAATTGTTCCTTTTTTCTAATGACTTTCACTGAAGAGATTACATTAATTAAAGAGTACTCTAATAGCATCTCTTACTAAAAGCAAAGAACTGTTTAGCAGAAGGATGTTTTATCAGGCAGCTGAAAATACATCAGCAAACGGAAAGTCATATTAGAACTGGACCAATTGATAGTGCCAGACAAAAATAACAAATAAACTAAAGAGTAAATAAATCGCAAGTTAAAACACTGGATAACAAAGTTAAATCATAAGCAATATGTCAAGTTCAAGGATACAACTCATCCTGCATTTTTCTGTTCACAGGAAGAGAGAGAGAGTTACTTGAGAATAGAGCATAGGAGTTCATCATCAGAATCACTAGATTCTCCTTCAATGTTCTGGCTTGGCAACTCATCACCAAATAATCCACCATCATCCTTGTTTTTACTCCTACAAGTTAAAAATAAATAAATTTTAAGCGCTAATAGCTTTGAGCTACAAGTAAATCTACCAACAGTTGGCAAGAAACTTTACAACCAGCTTAGAAAAACTTTTCTAGTTGTAGCTGCTTATCTTAAAGGTTTCTTTTTTATCTGTTCTCACATTGCAAAAGAAACGTGCTCACAAATAACATACCAAGTCAACGTTGCCTAAAGAGGCTATCAGTGCATAAAAGGATAAAATCAGAAACTAGTCCCATGCAATACCAAGGAATTAATCGCAGCAGGAAATTAAACATGAACTTGGATGAATTGGTGATATCTGAAGTAATCAGAGAACATTATTTCTCTGATTAACATGGTCGTATAATTAAGCAAAAGATATGCTTGAATCAATGGGGAAAAGGAAAGAACCATGTGGCCTTTAACACAGTTTACATAGCCTTAATGCTAATCTTGGTGGGGAAAACTCAGATCAGTTTGGTGAAAAAGAAAGACATCAGACCATATAATAAGTTTTGAGTTTGGCATTTAACTAAAATTTCAAACTAGCAACATTTCTCAAGATTCCAAACTTTAGCAATCCACAGCCAAATGCTAGAGTAGAACAAATGCCAAGTATGGAGCATGGTTTGCACAAGTCACAAAAACAATATTAAAAGGAATTCCCACAGCCAAGGGCACAAAAGCAGTACCTATTTTTTAACGATAACAATGTTTCATCATCAGAATCTTGTCCTCCAACAGAAAAGCTATTCAGTTCCTCGTCTCTGAGATGCATATCTGTCTCAGACTGCTTCTGCCGAGGAGCACGTAAACCAAGTTGCTTGAGTTTTCTGGACACTTGGGCAGCTGTGAATGAATTATCAGATCCCATTGCATTTGCAATCATATAGCTGCATCTTCGATGGTCTTTGAACCTGTAGAAAGTATATAAAAAAATGTCCTCAAGTTAAATATATCATTCCACAAACAAAGATCCCACTACTTCAATCAAGGCTTTTATAAGTTGGAACATGAAGAAAATAAATGCTAAAGCATAGAGCAGTAATCATTTCCTAGTGCTACTACTGCATCTAATAGGTGGATGAAGATAATGTAAGAATGAACCATGAACACAGGTTAATGGATCGGATTAAATCTTAGGCTACAACATCAAACACCACTCACTGCTCAAATAACGCTTTAATCATTTCCTCCTGATCTTTGTTGAAGGCCCTCACTCTTTTCCTAGTGCTCCTGTTGAAAGGCAACGCCTCAGACAACTTGGATAGAAAAAGGAAATTATTTTGCAAGCATTTCATATTTTAAATCATGCACTAGGATATGCTTTAGATAAGAATCGAGTCTTGAGAGCTCAGAGCTTCAGCTTTGAATACAATACTGAACATTGCACTAAAAGACCCTTGAAAACAATTGCATTCAAAAGCATTTCATAAATACTTACAGCCTTGGCAAACTTCCTTCTAAATCAATTGAATTGTGAAGATTGCTTTCCTTTTCAATTATCTCTCCATTCTCACCAAGTTGATCAGGATTAGTAGAAAATGGTCTACCAACAGAGCGCTTCCTTTTCTTCGATGCAACTTTCAATCCTAGCTGCTTGAGCTTGTTGATAACTTGTGCTCGTGAAACTTGACCATCAGGATCTAAGGATTCCGCAATCAAATGACTGCAATTCTCATCATCTTTGAATCTACAAGAACAATCTTTGTCATAACAGATGCAGCGAAAACAATTTAAGAAACTCCAATGCAAGAATGAGTTAGTCAAATATGCTATCATTCAATTTTCATGGAGAAGACAAAAATGCACACAATCAGTTCCTGATAACAAAGATTAGAAGCAAAAGACAATGAAACTTCATCAATGCATTCAGCCAAGACTATCATTTAATCTAATGAGGAAATGCTTGCAGTCCTAAAATGGCTGGGTCAAGGCACTTACTTCTCATACAGATCTTTTATTTTCATCTCCATCTCGTCTGTCAGAACAAATCTTCTCTTCCTCCTAGGAACACTTACACTTTCATGTTCTGCAGCATCTCCTCCACTGCAACAGCCAAATACATTAAATAAGGTCGGGGAAAACCAAGAATCTTACATGCTAAAAATCATTACTTGGAGATTTTCCTCAATACTTTATATCCTATCAATATGGTTGCTTGAAATAGATGTGATAAATTTCTGCACTCCAGTCTTCACCGATTCTTCTTTTTCTTTTAACCTTTCATTCTCAACAACAAATGGTGATATAAACCATTCTCATGAAAATAAGACGTCATTGGATCCCTTGCAGACCAAGAAAATATTTTAATTAAATGGGAAAAAAATGTCATTTTCCAACAAAGCCAGACTACTCCCAGATAACAAAAGAATATTAAATTATGTTGCTAAAGCACCCATGTAAAAATTTCCAAATTCCCTTTTATATAAAAGTACAAGATACACAACAGTGAGTTTAATCAAGGTCAACAGGCATGTCTTACTTCTGATATCCCAGTTCATGAGGGATCACAACATCTGCTTCATCCTCACCCAGTGCATCTGCTATGCTTCTAGGAGCCCATCTCTTCCCCTGTGATGACCCAATATCTTTGTTTGCTGAAGCATTTCCCCAGCCTGCACTTTCTTTCTTCAAATGACCAAGCTCGTGCAACATATATTCAGCATTAATGTAATGGCATTCTTTCCGGGATTTCCAAAAGAGAACTTCTACAAAAAGAAGGGGCTGATTCTTCATTTTTCTTAGCATTCTTCTAACCAAACTCGTAAGGAAATCAACAATATTTGCATATTCCTTGCATGGACATGACTTTTGCTCTTCCAGAATCTCATAGAATATCGTGAGCAGCGATAACTGCACATTGTTTTTTCCAAAAAATAGAACAAAAATAAGAGATGATGATTACACTTGTGCCCAATATTCTCAAGGATAGGATTTTGAGTTTTGAACCTGATATAGCATTGGAGAGAGATCTAAATCATCAGTGATTCTCTGCAACATGCATACTATGTAGTGATTTGTGCTGACAGAATTGTTCTTATAGAACCTAAGTAACCAGCACAAATTCTGAATAATGCTGTGGTTTGCCAAAGATGATATAAAAGTAGAGACTTTAAAATCAACTTCATAATTTTCAGCAGGTTGCTCATCGCCTGAAGAATCATCAGAACTGCAAGAAAGATCATCAATATCAATCTTTTTATTCTCCATCTGCAAAGTGCTGCCAAGATTCTCCATCTCTGGTACAAATATTTCAGGCTTTTCAAGAACATCAACATTCATGTTTGCTTGGTCACCAGAAGTTGCAATTTCTGGGCTTTTCTTTTGCAAAACAGTTGATTGTTCACTATTAGACAGAGCAGTGGGATCCTCAATAGTGGCTTCAACATTACACTGTTCATTTCCATTTTCCTTCTTGTCACTCAATGGTTTCTTCTTTCTACTTCTCCTCGACTTCTTAGAAACCTTGATCATGAAACGACAGTTTTAATTTTGATCTTCACAAAAGAAAAACTTTCTAATACAAAAGACTAAGACATTTGGGATTTATAACAACAAAAGTATGAAACTATGGATGCAAAAAAAAAAATTCAAAGAAGCAGAAATTCTATAACTGAGGAAATGTAAATGAACCGCAATTTCTTTTACTTTTCCTTTCTTCTCTCAGCAAGTAAATGGGCCTTGGTCTTGAGTTTTTATGTTTGGCAAACAGATTCACATTTGGCTCAATGTTGGTTGTGGAAAAAACTAGTAGAAATAAGACTTTAAGTATGACGACGCATTGAAAGTGAACTAACATCATTTCCTTTATAGCAAAATCAATGAATTGCACTCTCCAAAACTCCCATTGTTGCTTGGATCCTATTGGTGTTGTATCATACTTTGGAGTTGGCTGCAGTTTAGAGAGCGAAGAGAGATTGAGAGAGAGCAGTAAAGGGAAAAGAAAGAAAGTGGAGGGAGAAGATAGGAAAAAATCTGAAATTACAAATTTAAGAACCTATAGTTTAGTCAGCGAAAGGGGAAATTTAAGGACAGTTTTGCACTTAACCTGCTTGCAGAGGGCACATATAGCAGCTCAGATATATCTACATTTGTCGACATATGTAATGGAAAGCTACTAATTATTTGTTATTATATAACTTTTTTTTCCAGTGATAAAGAACCAAAGACAGTGAAATGATTCTATACTATCGAGACAACTATTCAAGCAAGATGCATTACAAGTTCATGAAAAGGAAAAACTAGAAAGAAGACAAATGCTGAAATTGCTACAGCTAGATCCAAAATCTTTATTTTCTGTAGGTCAGCATTACCTGATATTGCACCAAAGATACAAGACCACAAAGCTGATCTCATTAAAGGCTCACAAAAGAATCGTTAAGAGGGTTTTGAGGAAAGCAATTTCAAAAGGTTGGACTTAGGTGATGGCATTGGTTGAAATTGTAGAAAGTCTTACAGAAACATGACAATTATTATATGATTAGCAGAATGTGGCAAATATTCAAGTTAAACTATACCTACATTGAATTTACCTTTTTTTATTTTCAAAAAATAGATAATTAAATCACCGACTTCTTTTCAGCATGGTATGATGACTGATTTAGTCAAGTTCATATGTTACAGAACTATCTTACAAACAAAGCACCATTTCAATCTGCTTAATGCATTGATAAATTCAAAAGGAATAGAAAAACAAAATACAAATACAAAACAAAAAAAACTACAGAACTGCCCTGTAAAGAAAAGCATAACTTACTCTCAAGGTACCACGTGTTTGAAGATTCTCCATCAGCCTTACAAGTACATGAATCATTTCTACCAGATCTGAAAGATCACTGACCAGAAAAATAAAAACATAGCATCAGCAACAACATCTTGAAGCATGTTCAAACAACCACATATTTCTGCACGGGCATAGCCTTAGTAAATGCTTGTTCACAAAAACAAATAAACACATAAAATAGGCATACAGTTAAGGAGAATGTTTGTTGTCCTTTTGAAATAATCAGATATCACTAACAGAAACTAGGGAACACAAATTGAGGGCATTGAGTTTAAAATTAATAATATGCTTGATTTAAAGGAAACTAAAAATAAGCTTGATTTGAATGAAGAGATGCAAAAATAATACAAAAAATGACAATATTGAAAAACCTTTCTCACTGTTTCAGTGAAGAAAAAAAAGATTCAAAGAGCACTGATTCTCACAAAAAGAAGATGACAACTCATGAAACTAATCACATAACAATGATTGCCAGATGATTAATCATTAAAAGCTGCACCCAAATCCTAGTATAACCAGAAACACATGAATAGCAAGTGAGGCTCTCAAATCATTCAGAATTTTATGTTTGTAGAACTAAAGTTCCACAATCAGGACATAAATACGTTAAAAGATCCAAAAGATAAACCACAAGTTTATTTTAGGTCTTAGCATAAGAAGAAAACCTTTTGGTTTGCTTGTGTGTGTCAAATGATTTGATCAGGCTCAGGAGGAACTGAGTCATTCCTTGATCAGTCTGATCATAGAACAACTTGTAAAGCAGGATGCGAGCTGTTAAAGGCTCCAACTTGTAAAGCAGGATGCGAGCTGTTAAAGGCTCCTTAGAATCTCCTGGCAGTAACTTAAGCACCAAATCTAACATGCGAATCTGTGGAAAAACAGAAGCTCTAACTCAAGCACCTCTTAACATGCAAATCTGTATATTTAAGGGGAAAGAATAAGGAGGGGAAGGGGGAGACATCATTAGGTTAAGTATAATTTACCATAATTCTCATAAGAGCACCAGCTGCAGACAGAAACTTATAATCATGTGTCACCTTCAAGCCTTCAAAAGCATTTTTCCATCTTGAAATGACTAGTAGAAACATTGATTCGTTCATTGATGCTGCAATGGGTCCACATATACCTCCTTTGAATGATGTGTTATCAGCATACTCATCAGAGAAGGCTTGAGAATTGTCTTTTTCCATATTTGGCTGGTAAAATAACAAACATCCACCAACAATTGAATAGCATGATGTACCAGAAGAAAATATTGCAACAATTTGAAATATAACTTGAACAAAAAATATGAGAAAGTAGTGACAGAAAATAAACAGGACTCAGAAAACCCATGACAGTGGATTCAGTCATATATTTGAGCACCAAAATTGTAGCATCAGTCAAAAAGTTTCACCATTATCAACTTGCTCACACAGCCACAAGTCACTCCTATAATATCATTTTCAACAACTTGGAAGTAAGGAATATTTCTTTGAATATTATTCTTCACAAATGAACCATCATGTCAATGTCTCCTTCAAAATTCAATAGCAGACCATCAACTTACTGAAAATATTTATAATCGACCTTGCAAAACCAGATTGGAAGAGGCAGTTGGATTTGCATGCTATTATTGTAATGTTTCCTAACCATAACATTAGTATTTAAGCTTTGGAGGAAAAAAAAAGATGCAGATGTTTATCCAATTCTTTTTCTTATTCATTTATAAAAGAATCCATCCACTGTAGCTTACTTTCTTACTCTTGAATTGCAACAATCAAGAGCTATTTTACTGTCACTGAATGTTATGCAGAAAAACATTGATAAGTCAAAATTATTAGCAATGACAAGATCAAGTACTGCAGAATACAAAGCATTTACTAATCATTGGCCAACCATGTTGATACATAAGCTACTGGAATTAAACACATAGTACAAAGGAGAGGGCAGAGCATGACAATTCTAATTCCACGAGTTCTACTCACTCTATCACAAGTAATCTGCTTACCATGTACAAGCTCAAACATATCATTAAATGAACCTAAAATTTCCCGTGGTACTCTAACAAACAATTGGTTGATCTGTTTAGACTAACTTAGAGATTCAGTTATGACTGTTTTGGAATTCCAAAAGTTCATTATATGACAAAAGAAAAGGAAAAACAGCAAAAGACAAGAATGATAACTTCAAATATCAAGCCACATGACAGACACTAACTACAAAGATAAACTTCTATTGAAATTGAAGCCATCAGAGAATATAGAATGTCTATCAAAGACACAATTATAGATACAAGTACCTCATATCTCACCTTGGAAGTAATATACTTGTGATATTGAAAAGAAGTAACAAACTGAGCAACCTGAAAGAAAACAACAATGTCACTGTTTTGAATTGCATGATGCTCCTTCTCGATATCTTCACGGATCGACTCCATCAAATCTGACATGAATTCAGTTCATGATAAATGTTAGCAGTATAATCAGTAGAAAGCAGAAGCAAGCAAATGTTTTATGTGAGATGATTTTAATTTCAGAACATATACCATTGTAACCCCCTGATAGAAACTGGTTCAGAAAATCATGCAGTAACTCCAAAATATTATCCTTCATTGAAGGTAATCTCCCATGGTCCCACAAAATCTTTTTACTGGGACCCTTTTGAGCTTTATAAGGTTTAAGTAGAATCTGAGAAGCAGAACTAGGGTTTCCTAAGCATACTGCTTTAGAACCATCCTGGAAAAAAGAAGGGGAAAAAAACCACTTACATTACAAAAGTTTTATACAAAACCCCTCAAAAACATCATTTATAGTGAAACTTCATACCATGGTAAGCCAGGTAAAGGTTCCACTAAATTGTGAATGACGGACCACGTTTCGTTGTCTAGAAAGCTTCATTTTTTTTTGTTCTTCTTCTTTCATAATGGACTTGAGGATGTCAAGAGAAGTGCTGCTTCCACAAACCTACCAAATTAAACTTATTAAATCAATTTCTACATGCACATCATGTAACAACTGGATGTCTAAAACAAGGATAAAACCAGCATAATGATACTCTGCTTATCAACAACAAAAGCCAAAAGACAATAAACAATAAAAGTGCTTGATGATTCAATCTGCAGGGAATAACATTAATGGGAAGAAAGAAAAAAGGGATGGGACCCAAAGGCTTTTTTGCTTTTCAGAAGTTCAGCAATTCAAGATCAAAATTACAAGATATAGGAGGCATTGCTCAACCTTATTTCAGCTTTACTTGTTTACAAAACAAAGGATTTTCTAGTTGCCACGAAAAATTTACCATTGAAGGAGAAGAAAAGAATGCTCGCTAACCTTGAAATCCTTTAGACCGGCATTAACAATCAACCCTGGCTCTTGACCCATGAAAATGTAATGGAAAATTTCTAATAAAAGCAAGTTATCATGAAGAAAATAACTGCATGAACCCTTTATATTCTGAGTTATAACTAGAATGATGTCCATTACATTCTCATGGAACAAAAGCTCCAAAAACCTATCCCTTAGAGACAAAAACTGACTTGCTGATTCCCCAACTTTCTGCAACATTGAAAAATCATGAACTGCTAGAACGTTTCTAAACAATGTCAGCACCAACTGAACCAATTTCCAGTCATCCTCAGTAAACGCCTCACTGCACCACGCCCAATCAATATTAATAGCAAAACCAATAAATTTCTCCAAATGAGCAGTTAAAGTAAAACATTATTTACCGGTCCAAATTCTCCAATGGGCCTTCAAGAAGCGAAACAACCACTGGAATCGTACCACTAAGCGTAATTGCAGCCTTCAAACCCCATAAATACTCTACTTGTAGCCATATATCACTCGAAGACGGCTCAATTGGCATAGTAAGAAAAACTAGAACCTTAACTAAGATATTTTCAAAAAACAGAAAAAAAAAATAACAAAAACACAAATCAATACCGAACCTTTATCCATATATAATTAAAAATAAATAAAAATTAGCATTAACCTGCATTTAAGACCAAATTACGATCATCTTGACAATACTGAATAATCGGCATTAAATCTTTCCCCACAGTATTCCATTTACACACTTGCTTAAATACTCCTCGCGTTTGTGGATCATCGCGCCTTAAGAATCTCAACAAATCTTTTAAATTATCTACAATTACAAAAGGAAAAAGGAAAAAGAAAACTCCAATTAAAAACATCGAGCTAAAATTGTTATCATTTCAAAGTAAAATATATTTATATATTTGTGTTACCTAAGCAGTTAGCGCCTTTAGTGTAACCAATTCGATTTCCGTTGTCGTCTTCTTCAGGGGTGCCTAGACCGACGCAGATACCAGCTAAACCTTGCATTTCCATTTTTTAGGGTTTCTGTGTGAGAGATTGATTTTGGGTTTCTTGTGAGAACTTGAAGAATTTAAGATTATTTGAGATTAGATCTGATGTTAAGTTGCGACGGTAAGAAAAATGGTGGAGAGAAATTGGGGGTGTGGGGTGTCGATTAGGGTTTTGTTGTTGGCGGGAATTTGGATGCGAATTTTCCCGCGCTTTTTGGCGTGATACTTTTTATATTTTTGGAGGAGGAGAGAGCATTTGGTGTTACTATATATAAGGAATGTCTCATGACATATTATGTGGCAAGATCTGATTAGTTATACATTCTGATCGAGAGCTTGGCCCTCGTACGGAATCTAAAACAAGTTTTATTTAATTTGGGCTGTAAAAGGCCCAGGTTTTTAACGTGACATAACATAATATCATGATTATATTATCTATGCCATAATCTGATCATAATTAGTTCATATTATAAATTTGTTTTTAAAATATTTTAAAATTAATTTTTTATATTTTAAAACAAGAAGTAAAGGAAAAAATGTATATATTGTCTTTGTTTTTTTTATCTCAAAACACTAACAAAAAAAAAATTTCATAAATTTTTTTTTATTTAACTCGAAACATCAATTCAAGAAAAAATATTAATTGAGAGCTTTGAAGTCTTAAATGTTCTCTGGCACTAAGCTTTTTGTTAATTTTTCTCAAAATGCTCTAACGTGATTATTGAATGTGATCATATAGTATTAAAATATAATTTTATTATTCTTAAAAATAGATAAATGACATTAATTGTGGCTACAAAGCATGTCACTTTTATAAAAATCTAATGACATCGAACTTTAGACTTCGAATCAAGAGAGAATCTTTGTACCTGGGATAATTATTTGTATTATAGTTATAATTCAAACATAAGCAAGGATATAAACACACAATTACAGTATAATATTGACATTAATATATTAATTCTTGAAAGATTAGAATACAAATCAGATTGATTTATTTTCTTTTTCAGGGGCTCATTTGAAATGATTTTTGTGAAGTTACCACCTGAACCAATTTCCAGTCATCCTCGGTAAAAGCCTCACTTTTTGCAATATCCCCTAGGGGCGGGGACGCCACTAGCCCAATTGGCAGCCTTCTGAACCTCTCGGGTTCGCTCCTCGAACTCGTCACTGATTTCCTTTTCTTTTTCCTCTGCTTGGGTGTTGATTTTGAAAGTGGACATGGCTGCTTACGTGGTTCTTGTTGCAGACAAGGATTGGGATGGTATAAGATTCTGAGTGGAGAACAAAGTTGATTTTCATGCTGTTTCCCTCGTTAAAGATGCACAAGTAGTTCATGAATTGAAGAATTATCTACAAAGTAATATATCTATTAATATGTTCACCCAAAAAAGGAAATTTGAGTTGCATAACAATCCAGCTTACTTAACTCAAACAAAAAAAAATTCCCATTTGGCAGGCTGTGGTGCAGATATACATGTGATTGTAAGAATTGAAAGTGCAGATTCTAATACCAAATTTACATTCAATAATCACAGCATCTGATGGGCCGGGAAGTCATCGGAATCCTTAGAGGTCCATTGAGTTGCTGAGGATTTAGGTACTATTCAGATGTAGTTGATCGGATCCAGTTATCATGACTGGTCTTGGATTTTTTCTATGTGGAGCATATTTTTTATTACTGTTCTTGAAAATGGAAAATGTTTTTTGTTTCTGCTATTGCCACCGGCCACTTGGTTTCCAAGGTGAGTACTGGCTGCTTTTTTTCCCTTCCTTTTGTGCTACAAAATGCTGGAGCTTCGATTTTTTTTTTCTAGTTCAGATGAATCTGACATTCTCTAACCATAGTTGATTTCAGAGGGAATTTTTTTTGGATGGCAGTGATGACCAATAGGAAATGACATCATCATTGGTGGCAACTTTATACAGTTTGGACTTGAAGTTGAGTAGTTTTTATTTTGATATTGTAGGAAGAGATAATGAAGTTGTTCATACGTGGCAGATAAGAAATGTGATTGAGGCCAGAATGGCTTTACCCATTAGTACCAGAAATAGTTGACAAAGAAAGTCAACGTTGAATAAACATTACAATTCAGGAAGTGCCCGCAGAGTGATTAATGGGGACATGAGTTTTATTATCTTAGATTATCTTAAGTAGGACTAATTCAATGTTTCATACACTGCTGATAATGGAGGGACTGTACCCATTCTGATCATCCCAGTACTTTGACCAAAGCATGACACCTCCATACTTGGGTGACTTCTTTATCACCGGAAGAATTTGAGAAGTCAACACATCTGGTGGAATGTACCCGCTTCCGGCTGCCGAAGGAGCTGCCGGCAAGCCTAGAAATATCTTTCCTGCGTCTATTGATGTAGTCCAACGATTCCATGAATTTAAGAGGTTAGTTGTGTTACCTGAACTATACTGGCAAGGACGGTTGTTGTAGAATTGGACCCAGACATAGTCAAAAAGACCAGTATTAAGGGCAGTCCCTAAATTACTGTCTGGGAATGGACACTGAGGAGCTGCTGCTAAATACACTTTTCTTCCATATTTAGATAAGAAACGAGCAAGATCCTCCCAATATAGAGTTGACCCTTGCTCGATGTCAAAATCAATGCCATCCAGAACAGCATCACCTAAAGGACGAGAAGATGATTGTCCACCTAAGAAATTGTTCCACAAGTAATCTGCTACGTTTTTGGCATCACCTTTAGAGGCTAGAGTATAGTTTCCAATGCCACCACCGAGAGAAAGCAGCACCTTAATCCCTTGCTGCTGACAACTTTTGATGCCACCGCTGACAATTGTACAGCCACCGTTTGCTGGGTTGCAATGTCCAGCAAGGTTCATTTCTGGGGTTTGACCATTGCCAAACTTGTTGAGAAAAGCTATGTTAACATAAGCATATCTTCCCGTGGCACATGTTTGTGCTAGAGTTCCTTCATTGCCATTTTGACCCCAGTAGATTGAAATCCCACCAGCAGCATGAGAGGATTTAATTAGCAAAAGGACCAGGAGAGGAAGGAGAAGCAGGGTGGCTTGAGAATATTTGGCCATATCTGCC
>Ga0307517_10008224_pt1 | contig 14996 bp, 15 predicted proteins | sample 23_EM_MG_FD_194515 | JGI IMG/M metagenome (GOLD analysis project Ga0307517, IMG submission 194515) | Populus trichocarpa ectomycorrhiza microbial communities from riparian zone in the Pacific Northwest, United States - 23_EM | ecosystem: Host-associated > Plants > Roots > Unclassified | place...
GGGCAGCATTGAAGTTGAGGAGGCATTGTGTGTGAGCAATGGGGCACTAGTGGAAAAAGTCGAGGTGGAGGAGGATAATATAGAAGATGGAGGGTAGTATGTTGTGACTTTTGCGGAAAGCGGTATGTCGTCGTCGTCGGCTGCTACTTCAAAGTAAGCATGGAGAGGAGGAGGCGCGGGAGCTGATGGCCGCGTTGAGGTGTTGGTATCGTTTGACTCGGACGTTGATCATGTTCAACATGAAGTAAGGGCACAGTAGTCGATGCAAGGCCACAGTCTTGAAAGCAAAATGGTTACCTTACAGAGGCAAGAAAAAGTTAAAATACTATGTTCCTAATAACTTAAAGAAGCCATACATAATGCCTTTTTTCTCCCGAGTCGCATGGCCTTAACGCCGACTCCGGCGTGTCCCACCCCTCTCAACAAGACGTTGCTGGTCCCTGCCCTGGGGATACCGCCAATCCACAGGATGAAAGTTCGGGTGTGCAGCAGCCTGACCAGGAGCCCTTCCACCAGCCTGAGCAGTAGCAGGAAGCAAGATGATCGTAGGTTGTGCTTGCATTCGCGTGTGTGCTTGTGCTTGAGTTTGGGGTTGAGCGATAGCAGCTGGGAAGAAAGATTGAGACGCACCTGCTCGAGAGGAGTTGTCACGAACCACAGGTGTCCTCTGTTGTTGTTGTTGTTGATAGGGCTGAAGAAGCGCAGGTACAGCCGTCCATCGATGTGGTTGTGGGCCAACAGGCGTCATGGGCACTTGAGTGCCACTGGAGGATTGTGGCATGTCCATCCGGATCGTCGACTGTGGTCGTGTTCGCGAACTTGGCGTTCTCCGAACTTCCTCAGCCCTCCTGTCCCTGTCCCTCTCTCTGTTCCCTCTCCCTTTCTTCCTCATCCCTCTGATCTGTCGCCTCAAGTCTTCCACTGTTTGAAACACACCTCGGAACTCTTCCCGCCGATTTCTGACATCCCTCTCTAACCATTCATTGACACCCTTCATATACCTCATCAACTCTCTTTGTTGATCGACTGTCGCCAGTTGGGCAAGACGTTGATCCTGTGTCACCCAGAAGTGAGCTATGAGGGGTCAATAAATGGAAATCGTCAACGCACCCTTAGGGTATTCATTGAAGGAACAAGTGCAGGCATCGCGACCTCGATCTGTAATACTAATCTTTTAGTTCCCCACTCACACAAAAAGTGCAGAAATACAGACAGGGGCATTAGCCATAGGCAGGTACCGAAGCCTCGTTGGGTCTACGACTGCCGTACTCATCGGGCGCTGCCAAAAAAAAAGTCAACCAATGGAGACAAATGGGTAATAAAAAAACCTACATTCGCTCCTTGTTCGTCACGAGGCCTATACCAACTTTTTGCTCGAGACGGCAACGAATTCTGTGGCTGCATCTGAGAATCACTATGTGTCCGCTCAGCAGGGATTGCTCTTGTTCTGTTTGTATCGGGCATTGGACCTTGAGGTTGAAAGCCCTAACAAAAATAATGTAACCACCACTTCCAAAATCAAAAGGAAATAATTTACCGATACTTGAGGTACAGGATTGGATGGCTTCAAAGCAGATCGCAAGGCGACTTGACGAGGCGGCTGTTGGACCCGTTGTCGTGGTTGCTGTTGTTGATACTGTTGCTGCTGCTGAATCTGTTGTTGCTGTAAATCTTGAATCTGCGGCCTCTTCATAACACCAATATCACGCTTGGCCCTCTTCACACTCAGCAACCGCTCAACGTCACGAGTAGTAGGACGCAAAAGACGCCTTTCTTGTTCACCTTCACCTTCTTCTCTCGCTCTCCTCCTCCTTCTTTTGGGCCCAGGCACAGAAACGGGGACTGGAATTGGAAGAACCACTGACGCCACATGCCGCAAGGGAGGCAACCTATCGACCGAGATCGGACTCGTACTCCGCGGACGTTCCCCTCGACCGATGACTGAATCACCATAGAAAAAATTAAAAGGTTCAATGAACGGTATTTCAGATTGAGGCAAGGAAGTGGGAGGGGAAATGTTGATGTCCAGGGGTTGTAGAATGTCGTCAGAGCGTTGTTGTCGAGGTAAAGGTCTAGCTGTTGTTGGTGGTAATGATAACGGTGGCATGGACATACGATCCCGGTGCGAAGAACGATCATAGTCGTTATCGATGTGATGAGTCAAATCACCCAAGAATCTCCTCAACCTGTCCATTGAATCAACGGAATCTGTCGATGAGACTGATCTCCTCTGTATGGGTGGAGGGGGTAGAACAGGGTCCTGTTGGACCGGACTTGGAGTCTTCATTTGTTGTTGTTGTTGATGTCCCAGCTCGAGGTAAGTCCTCAATAACTCTTCGATATGTCCCAGACGATCCAAAAGCTCTGAAGTTTGACGATCTTCGTCCTCGGGATTTCGATCTCTTTGTAATGACTCTAGAAGATCGATATTCGCATTCTGACTACCGTTCAATGTGTGAATTTGGTTTTGTATACCCTCAAGTGCTCGTCCGATGCTTTCTGGAATTTGATGAATTTCTTGCGAATCGAAGGTAGGAGGCTGAATAGGAGCCGCACCAGCCTCCAGCCATCTCTCGCTCAGCTCACTGGAGGAAGCGTAAGGACTGGAAGATAAACTTGACGAATCGGAAGAAACTTGTAGACTCCTGTCCTTGGCATGCCAGATAGGTGAGTGAATAGGTGGCATGAGTAGTTCCTCTTCGATGTGGAGGACATCGTCGTCCGAGTGATAGGATGATAGATATGAGTGAGCACTCCTTACGTCGCTCGTTGAGCCGCTTGGAGATAAAGTTCGAGGAGGAACCCTCACGAGTTGGCCTGAGGGGACAGAAGAAGATATAGGAGAGCTCCCTCCAACTTCACGATCTACAGCGTCCAATGTCACACCGCGTCGTGGTTGCTCTGTTTGAGAAGCGACAGCAGGAGGCCTAGGCGATCCCGCTCTATGCGCCAAAGGCCCAATTCTCACCAAACCTGCCAACCCTCTGACTTCATTCTTCAATGTCTTGACGTCGTTAACCAACCCTTCGTGTTCCAAACCCCTAGTGAGATTGTATGTTTGTATCTCGTCGACTATTCTGTCGAAGTCGTGTGCCAGGTTTCTTTCATCGGGGAGAGCGCTAAGTTCTGAATTTACAGTTCCAAGACTGGGATTTCCCGTAGATCCACTACCTTGGGGAGTGGTGACGCTGACTATTATGGATCCTGAGGGAGTGGATTGAGATGGTGGGTTTCCGTTGGATGCGGGAGTGGCAGTGGCAGCACGACGAGGCTGGACAGATATAAGATACGGGTTGTCATAAATGATCACAAGAGTACTTACAGAAAGTGGTTCAGTGACGGTGATACGTTGCAATGATGGCTGGCTTGAGGGAGTAGAGATTTGCCTACGGTGTGCGACGGGAGAATTTTCCGCTGGTAAATGGGGCTCGGAACCAAGTAGCGATACTGAAATCAAAGACTCTGTAGCGAGTGAGATGGGCACGCGTGGTAGTGGTCGTCTGGCACGCGGACTTGACTGTGCTAAACTTTGGGTTGAGGGAGTGCTGATGCCCATTCGAGATGAAACGGAAGGCGATGATATGGAAATACTGCTAGGAGGAATTGGACCTGGAGGACGTAGTGGAGGAGGAGACATAGCGGAAAGACGAAGAGAGGACGAAGCAACTGAGGAAGGCCTGAGAAACGATGTTTCGAAAGACTCCAGAACCTCGTCCTCGTCATCTCGAAATGTCACAGACGGGATGGACGGGGATGGGTGCAGGACAGACGAGTTGTAGGAAAGGTCCGTGGTAGAAGCCCATGCTTGGACTTCTGTTGCTGGGGGCAGAAACGGGGATGAGGTCTGGGTGAAGCTGGTGGTGGATACAGAGAGTGTTTCATCGGAGTCGTAGTCGTCATCGCCGACGGACACTAAGGGGAGGGCGAGAGACGAAGGAGTACCGACAGAGGGTGCATCAAGTGTCACTGAGCGCGGCAGTGGCGAGATCAGGCTCAGAGAGTCCGAGTCCGCGATGTGGAACGACGAGGGAGTGGCGACTTCATCTGTGTGTTCCGTTGATGGCATCAGCGGCGACACCGAGCACACTGGCAACGACGGCGAGAGCGACAAACTCGACGATGGCAGAGAGACTCGAATTGGCAGGAACTCTTCAGAGCCACCCAACGAGCTGATCGACGGTATAACTGAAGGCACCTGCGACAACGCTGGACTCACTGGCCGTCTCATCGACGAACCCAGCGTCGCCAACGACCTCGCTGGCGAATTCAGCTGCGATTCGGAGGGGATTTCTGGCAGCTCGCCAGCACTACTGGAACTCCAGTGCGGTGTCCCAACCACACTCGCTGCAGCAGAATCATAGAATATATCGCTACGGGGCTCCAACGTAGCAGACGACTCTGTGCTCCGTTCAGAAACTGCCCGGTATGTCGATCCTCGCGGCGTTACCGATCGTGTACTACCCGACGTCGGTACAGTCACCGTTGGCGTACTCCAATATCCGGATGACGGGGTGTCGACACTAGCAGCAGAACTGGCAGGCTTGCTCGTGGTATGGAACGACTTGAAGGAACCCGTTACAGACGTCCTCGACTCCGATGCTGGTACCCTGATCGACACACTTGACCGTTCGCTAAGCAAAGAAGTATTGGCCGTCCCATACATCTCCTCTACCTCCGATGATCTCAACGAGAGACCAGCAGCAGAGGCCACAGAGAGAGGCCTCTCACCTCCCCTCACAGGACTGAGAACAGGGACAGCCGGCGTCGAAGGCAACACCGTCTCTACAGTCCGAGTTGGCGTCCGATCACTGCTAGCGCTTAAATCTGTCAACGAATCAGAGGAAAAGCAAACTTCATATCCCGTCTCTGATCCACCTGTCCGCTCAGTAAGTGCGGGTGTCGCACTTGTAGTCGTATCGGCCCCAGTATGACTCGTTCCTCCACTTAAACTTGAAAGCCGTTGACCATCCTCCTCCAGGCGTTGCGCAGAGGCACTCTCATCCACAGATGCAGTATCCCTCGAATTAGAAGTCCCGGAACTAAACCTGCTCCCTCTCCTTCCACCCCCACCCCCACTCGAGCTCGAAGAGTTCCCAATACTTGCGGTTCTTTTTTGTTCAAACGAACAATCAAATGCCAAAGTCAAAAGGCGAAGGTCTGTCCGGAATTACAATTGGAGCTCCTTACGTATCTGAAAGGGTCCAAAAGTGTGGGGGGAGTATGCAAAACGTCACTAAAAGACCCACCCTTTAAATATCACAGCAATCACAGGAACTTTGACGGCCTATCCTATCTCCCAGAGGTGACCTGACAGTAATGATGTATGACTCGGGATATATTATGGTGCCCCACTGTGATTTTGTTCCGCCCTCGTCTTGTCTCGATGAGCAAATTCTCTAAGCTTGACTTTGAGCTGGAGTAACCACGAACTCCGTTTAATCCCGTGCTTGAACTTGTTGAACCTTTTCCGATGTTCCGCTTGACTTCCGACAACCCCGCAAGAGGCGTGTATCACTCATGGCCGCTGATGGTGCAAATGAATTACCACCCTTAGTAAAACCGTCACAATGCTGCAGCCTCGCTGTAGGAACTACGGACTCCTATTTCCTCGGTGCTGCACAGCGGCACAATATAATGTAGGCCGCGCTGCTCTTTTCATACTGACTCGATGTTCTCATATTTATAAAACAGGAGATCTACACAAAACACTGTTGGGAAAACATATATTTCTTCCTAAACATCATCATGCTGAGATATATTAGGCAAATCATAAGCCAAATTTAGACAAGTCGTCTGATTGGTACAATGTTGGACAGCTGTTCTGAACTTGTTCCCAACTCTGTCGCACATAACCAAACCCAAGGATTGGCCAGTTATTACTAGTAGTATTAAATCCCCTAGTCCTTATTTATACCCGAATTGGCTACCTTAAACTACAAATTACTTAAAATTTTAGACCAAGTACTCTTCGTCCTTTTCAGCCTCGGTTCAGGACCCAACATAATCCCAGTTCTATCCTCCAAATCACCTCGCATCTGTCGCACCACCACCTCTCCTGCACTCCTATCATACCGTCGACTCCCACCTCGACTTTTAAATGTCGTCTTCCTGCGAATAGACACAGTATCGGTGATGTGACCAGGAACAACAGGATAATTAGATCCACGACCTGCTGGTCTTCGAAGGAGTGTATTAGCGGATATAGATGCTGGACTAGACTCTGTAGAAGAACGGCGTCGATACCAGCCCCGTTGGGAATGAGTACGAGATTTCTGATCCCATAGATCAGTAGAAGAAGGGTGATAGATTCTTCGAGGACTTTGAGACTGTCTCGAAGTCGGAGTAACGGTCATCGGCATATGTGGACTCCTAGAACGTCCTCTGTGAGAAGGAGTAACGCAAACTGGAGGACTATCATCGTTGTCATCGTCACTAGAGTAGGATCTCGTAGTCGGGCTAGCCCTCGATCCATAGCTAATCATATCCCTCCCCGAAAAAGATGCTCGACGCGACATCGGCGGGCGGAAGGCCGTCGTTTCTTCAGCTTCCGAATCAATGGGTACAACCGCAGTGCGAGGCACAGAAGGATCCGAACGAGATTCTGTGATAACACCTGACCCACCATTAGTTACTGGTATCTGGCTCCAGTGCGCATCTAATGGGGTCCACAAAGGTATTGGAGATGTATCTGTGCTACGACTCTGATCACGACGATGACGACGAGCGGGCATCACCACAATTTGAGGCTCAAAGGAAGCCTGAGAGGACGGGGTAACAGGTACAGGTACAGCCCTAGGTGGTTGTGGTGCACGACGAAAGGATGATCGTGATGGCGATGACCTGATAACGACAGGGTGTTCTACCCCTGGCGTGGAAGATCGAAAACTGCTGTTGCTCGATATTGGACGTGGGGGTGGTTGGCCTGTCGTCCGAACTTGACTGACCGTTTCAGGATAAGTAATCGTCGTCACTGCGCGTGTTTGTGGGACCTCGATAGGATGAGGTTGGTGATGGGTTTGCCGGCTACGCATTGATTCAGTTCGAGCAGGCATTACAACGATTTCAGGTTGCGGGTCCTCCGCTGTAGGTTGAGGTCTACGGCGTTTGGTTAAACGAGAGGGTTGGGCAGCCTGGGTAGGCGTAGTGGTAGAGGGTTGTGCTCTACGGGGGTTGGGTGAACGTGACGGAGATTTCCTGATAACTGCAGGCCGTTCTGCGACTCGCTTGAAGGGTCGAGGACTGCTGCTGCTTGATGTCGGGCTAGGTAACGGGGTGATAAAAGGTGTTGCAGGTCGAGTTGTCCGACCACGACCAACTGTTTCAGGATAAGTCATCGCCGTCACTGGACGTGTTAGTGCGACAGATGTATCAATGGGATGAAGTCGACGACGGTTTTGCCGACTACGTTCAGATTCAGGCATCAGAACGACTTTAGACTGCCGCGGCGGAGGTGGTATACGACGGTCTGCCACTGTAGGCTGAGGTCTATGACGTCTAGTTAGACGAGACGGTTGAGCAGCCTCAATTGGTATATAAGGTACACGGCGGCTGGATGGAGATCTCCTAATAAAGATAGGCCGTTCTGCACCTTGCAAGGCAGCTCGAAAGTCGGCATGGCTCGATTCTGGACTAGGTTGTGGGACGACGAATGCGGGTTGAGTTGTCGTCCGAACACGACTGACCGTTTCGGGATAAGTGATAGCCGTCACTGCAGCAGGCAATGCAACAGAAGTATCAATTGGACGAAGTTGTCGACGGTTACGCATTGATTCAGTCCGAGCGGGCATTACAATGGGTCCAGGCAGCGGATGTTGTTGCGCTCTACCGATTGGACGGGATGGCAGTATGACAGTTACGGGGTCCACCCTTGTGTGCTGAGGCCTATGGTGTCGAGTTGATTCAGTCCGAGCGGGCATCAGTATGACTTCAGGTCTATGGCGTCTAGATAAACGAGTTGGGGATGTCCTCGTATAGGAGTGTTGAGTCGCTTCGATTGGAGTTTGAGCTCGCCTGAGCCTGGACACTGGGCTATGTTGCCGGATACTTGGTAGAGGATGAGGATGTGGGGTCATTTGAGGACCCCTAGCTCTTGGCATGAGGACTGGACTTGCAGAACTTGCAATTGGGACGGGAACAGGACCAAAGCTCGTGTCTGCCATCGGGCCTGGTGTACGATGTAATATTGGAAACCCGGCACGGTAGTGTTGATCGGATCCAGAAGTAGACGTCACCGCAGCTGGAAAAGGTGATGGAAGACGTTGGACAGGCTGCGCCTGAGGTGATTGCTGCATTACGATAGGTTGTGGTGCTGCTAGGCGAACCACAGATGAAAGCCGAGGCGTTGACACCACAGGGCCTGTCAGAACTGGACTCGGAGGATTCACTACGAATGGAGTTTGAGATCGTTGCGGTCTGCCGGATGGTGTCCGCCGCAGGATACCACTTCCTGTTAGAGAAGTAACACTCGGGTGTTGTGCAAGTCGACTCATGCCCCTGGCAGGAGTGCTACTTGGCGTGCTGGCCGAACTTAGAGGAACGACAATTACATCTGAGCCCATGCTCTGTCTTGGTAAGGGTTGGTTAACACGAGGGCATCCCCCCATGGTTTGGTCTTCAGGGGTGTGGCCCCTACCTGACGAGCTTTCCGTAATGACGATCACATTTTGGCCCGTATTATTCGATCGAGGGGGCGCGGGTGTAGACGGGTGGGATGGCCACGCACCAGACTCTGAAGGATGAGGAGGAACGGTAGATGGTTCACGAGAAACACGGGTCGCAGGCTGCTGAGGTGAGGGCAGCAGCTGTTCATCCCGCCTTGGCACAGAGGGAATGGGTTTGGGGGCATGCATAGTCGGAATCATGACAACAATCGGTTGAGGTTGTGGGTCAACGGGAAGGCGTTGCCGTTGATTGGGAATTACTGGGGGTTGTCGCACAGTTTTATTCGCAGGTAATTTACGGTCCTGCTGTGGGGAGGACCCTGCCGCTTCTGGGTTGTCATCCGAAGTCGATTCTTGTAAAGATCCCGTTAAGAAACCCGTTAAATCTTGAAATCAACATTGGGCCTACCGTTCTGCAAATCGCGAACATCTCGACCTAGTTGTTCAAAAGCCGCACGGAGACGTCTCAAGTCGTCATGCCTTTCCCCAAATTCATGTCCCATCCATCCGTTCAGCCCTCTCACATATTGCATAAGTTCGCGCTGCTGGTCAACCGTCGCCGTTTGAGCGAGGCGATTCTCCTGCGATGTGAGGTTAATCGATGCCATCGAATCACCGAATCATCATGGGATGGATACATACCAAGAGTATGTCAGTGAAATGGGGAGGGAAATTGATACTCGTCTGCAAAATTGGGCTGAGTGGGGTAGAGGTTGTCAGTTGATAAAATTGGAATTACAGGACCAGCAGGCATCGGTAGGTAGCGTATCTGCTCCGGCCTCGAGTGAACTAAATCAGCAGACTGCTGAAGAATTTAGTAATTTGAGTGAGGACACCAGAGAGCAATCTCTTACCCTGATTTCTTCGCCATGTCCAGAGTGTAAAGCCTGTTGTCCTTGCTGATTGTCCATGGCGAAGAGGCTGGAGTTGCCCTATGGAGAAGGATGAGACAAAAAGCGATAAACACGCACCTCTTACATACCCCATGACGAATCGCACGCAGCCTTTTCGTTTATCACGATTCACAGGAAGATTGATCTTCAGGCTAAACCACGTTCCTCCGATTTAGAGTTAAAAAATAAAAGGATGTCCAATAACGTTCAAAGTGAAGACAGCACATACTGGTTGTACTTAGACTCGTTCGATGACTCGATGGGTTTGCACAAGTCTTAATCTGCCAGGGTCACGGATATACTGGAAATGAGTATCCCGAGATTTGTCTTCCGTCCTCGCTCGTCTTTTAAATAAGCTGAACATTACCGAAGCTGAACATTTCCCATGATGCAGAAGCAAAACACTGACTTGTGGTGATGACTGTGACTTCGTGTCGGATTATGAAAATTTGAGTTATAAATAGTAACTTGGTTGCAGTCCGCACTCATCATCCCAGCCAGTATGAATAACATGTCTATCTATGATAATATAAACGAAACTCTGTCAATTAATCCCATATGGTCCGACAAACAGGAACAAGTGAGCATTGTAACCTCTCAGCTCACACCAATAATCACCATCATCACCCCAGGCAATTCTTGAACCATTTACATATATAACCTCCTCTCCAAGCAAGGAGATACGCACGAAACTCATCGAAGCCTTCAATCTCTGGCTCAATGTTCCTACAGACAGGCTCCAGCTTATCTCAAAAGTCGTCAACATGTTGCATAATGCAAGTTTAATGTAAGGATGAAAGTATCCAGCAACTTCGCTCTTTGTTTGACCAAGGATTTATGCAGGGTCGATGATATTGAAGACGATTCTCAACTTAGAAGGGGAAATCCTGGTGAGTAAATAGTCGTTCTTTTGTCACGATTATCATTGACAAATGTCATCTCAAGTTACACACAAGATCTATGGCACCGCACAAACAATTAATACAGCCAACTACGTCTACTTTTTGGCATACCAAGAATTATTTGCACTCCGTGACTCTCCCTCAAGCGATCCGCCCCGCCAAGCCCTTGACTCCATAGTGACTCGTCAGTTGTTCCACTCATCGTGTATGTCTATCCAAAATTGAAATCTGCACCCTCAGAGGAATTGCTTTCACTCCATCGCGGTCAGGGCCTGGAAATTCTATGGCGTGATTCATTGCAATGTCCCTCTGAAGAAGACTATATAAAGATGGTCAATAACAGTACGTTCACTCAACTTGAATTCCTCGACCCCGTCATTTCTCTTGTCTAGAAACCGGTGGACTCTTGCGGATCGGTATCAAGTTAATGATGGCTTGCAGTAAGACCAACATTGACGTGTCCGTGTGTTTTCTGGTTTTGCTCTCAACCGTACTGACCTTTCCATTATTCTGCAAGTGATTATGTTCCCCTCGTCAACCTGATCGGCATATACTTCCAAATTCGAGATGATCTCATGAACCTTCAAAGCCCCTTGGTGTGTAATGACTTTTCACATTTGCCAAGGACAATAATTAACAGTAATCAAGTATGCATCCAACAAAGGTTTTGCCGAAGACCTCACCGAAGGAAAGTTCTCCTTTCCAGTAGTTCACGGAATCCACGCCGATCAATCCAGCCGTCAAATACTTAGTAAGTTTCGCTTCTGTGAAATAGCCCACCAGACTCAGTGCTGATGTTGATCCAAGACGTACTGCAGAAGAGGCCGACGACCCCAACACTCAAAAACCACACTATAAATTACCTTAGAAATCACACGAAATCATTCGCGTACACCCTCTCCGTTTTAGAGAACCTAGAGAAGCAAACGAGGAGGGAGATTGCTAGATTAGGTGGCAATAAAGGGCTGGAGGCATTAATGGACGTGCTGCATGTTGATGAGACGAAGGTTACATAGTACAGTCCAGCAATAATCAATTTTATGTAGCAATCCAAGATATAGATTTACTTTTTACTTTATACCATTGACCTGAGGTCAAATTCGATCGTTCTAATTATACACTTAGCAACGCTGGTCGTTCAAGAGAGATATAGATATTTCTACAGGATCTCAGCATGGAATTTGGTGGTTCCGCTAGTTTTTTGTCAAGCCGATGACAGACCTCAACCTACAACATAAACATAGTTTGTGATTCCGCTTTCCTAGTTTTCCCGATTTTGGTTTTGATTTTGAATAAAGCTCTTATATAACAACACACACTCTCATCTGCTCTCGGCTTCACCCACCATGTCTCCTAGTTGCCGTCAAACCGCGTGCTGTTCAAGTCCAACCTTGAATCAAGAGGGAGTTACTGCCACATCAATTGAATCCAAAACACTGGTCGAAGCTGTCGGCGCTGCCTACAGCACCAAGGCCCGTGAGGGTGTTGATCCTACATGTAAGAGTCCCGATATCTCATATTATTCGTTATGTGGCTTAACAATTTACTGTGTTAGATGCCAATAAAGTCGCAGCAGCCTTTGGATATACTTCTGAGCAGCTTAATGCTGTCCCTGATGGCGCCCACATGGGATTGAGCTGTGGAAATCCAGTCGCCACCGCTACTATAAAAGAGGTAAGGTCCGCTGTCTTTGCCTCCTGACATCAGTACCTCAACTACGATCACTTCCAGGGAGAAACCGTCGTCGATCTCGGTTCAGGCGGAGGAATCGATGTCTTTCTTGCTGCTGAAAAAGTTGGACCAACCGGACAGGTCATCGGTCTCGACATATCCTCAGTACGTTCTCCAACTTCTCCCCAATTCGGGGCATCCTTATAGGTCTCTCCAGGATATGATTGCTCTCGCCCGAAAAAACGCCGGCAAGGAAGGCCTCAAGCCACCTCAGGTCTCGTTTGTCCAGGCGTCGCTCGTCGAGCCCCTCCCTATCGAATCAGAATCGGTGGACTGCATTTTGTCCAACTGCGTCATCAACTTACTTCCCTCGGAAGAGAAAGGGAAACTTTTTAAGGAAATGCATAGGATCTTGAAGAAAGGTGGTCGAGTTGTTCTTGACGATGTGAGCATCTTCATACTCTGTTCCCGTCTGCATCTTCAATGAATTTATGTTACAATTTTTAGATCATCGCTAAAAAACCTTTGCCGAATTACATCAAGGAAAATCTCATTGCCTATGTAAGTTGCATCGCAGGAGCGGTCACAGAAGATGAGTATAAAACATTACTTGCTGAAGCCCTCTTTCACGGTGAGTGTCTTTGCTTTTGATCTGGAATAGGATTGAAATCGCCCCTTCCATAGACGTACACATCGTCGATAATAAACATGATCTCAACATCTACCTACAAGTTGATGACAAAAACGCAGCTTGTAGTACTGCCTGCTACACCCTCACCCCGGCTGGTATGAATGTGCTTCCCCCTGATTTTAATGCAAATGAGTGGACGGGTATGTCGTCTACTTTTTCTTTCAAAAGTATCTTATGAACGCTTCTCAAAGCCTCGTGCAAGATATATGCTGTTAAAGACAATGGCTCCGTAATGGTCGATCCAACTGTGCCAGTTCTATCGAAGCCTGCTCTCCTCCGTTGGTGGGACGCGTATCCTACTGCAAAGACTACGTCTTTCCCACAACTTACGGCTGGAGAAGTTGCGAAGCTCATACAGGACTCGGATGGTAAGGGGGAAAACTTTGCAGTTATCGATGTTAGAAGGGCGGACCACGCAGTAGGTTTCCTTTCTTTCCTTTCCGTTGGTTATTTCTAAACTCACTGCTGTCTTTAGGGCGGGCATGTCAGTGGATCGATCAATTGTCATGCCCAAACATTTTACGATGACCTTCCTTCCTTCTATGAGACGTTCAAGGGTACAGAAAAGGTCATCTTTTACTGCCAGAGTTCCAATGGTAGGGGTCCGAGGTGTGCAGGATGGTGCGTCATTCTGTAAAAGTGGAAGAGTTTAACGCTGAACGGCCTCTAGGTTCCAGGACTATCTTGACGAGCGGGCTGGTAGTGGAAGTCACAGTTCGAAGGCGTATATCCTACAAGGGGGCATTAAGCAGTTCATGAAGGAGTTTGGTGGGAATGAAGTGTTAGTTGACAAGGATTGAAGCTTGAAGTGTTATAACAAAGGTTCACCTTCACTAAAATGTATCTTACGTGTTGTCGTTTTGAATATTAAAGTCATGGTTGCCCTCGCTTCTTTGAGCGATTAAGCAAGGGCTTCTCCGCTTGTATAGGGACTCACTCTCAGACCGCCTTATTGTCCTATGATACGTATGCTCAAATCGGACATTCACATATGGAACTAGATAAAGATTCAGAACGACGAACAAATACCGAGTATGAGGAAATAGGTGAAAAATCAAATTTTGCACAGGTCGACACTTTGCACTGCCAGTGTCTGAATACAAATAATATCTGTAGAGTGATCGTCTTCTTAAAGAACAATATTTGCTTATCATTTTATCACGAACAGGATGCTTTCGTCGCCCATCATGATTTCCGACATACACAATTATTTAAGACTTCTTTATATTTCAAGGGGTTCTAATCTTCATGTGGACAGACTTAGGTCGTGTCAGTTGATCATAACCTGGGAAATGTAAAATGTGAACGAAGACTGAACTGCGGCATCACTTCGCTCACCGAATTTGCTGAGACTGACGCCCCGACCACTGTCCTTGACGCCAACCCAAGCTAACGCCGGATCGACGAAGTCACAACTATGGGAAACGAACACTTAAAGGGAGAGCCAAAAAATAATTAAAGGACAAAACAAACCGATTCAGGAAGACTGGTCACTGTTCCAGTGTCTAATTCGCTGACAAACTTCAAGAATACCTCGTGCGAGTCTGCGTTGTCGACGTTCGTCCACATAGATGCCGTAAGGCCATAGGGCGAATCGTTCATCAAGTTCAATGCTTCATCATCCGATGATACCTATCAGGGGGGTTCAGTTCATTAACGAGAACCGCATGGTTAAATTTCAAATCACGAATATCAATTTTCGGGCCGCCATGAGTCACCATTCAAATTGTTGTTTTAATATTATCCAGCTTCGTCTGCTAGCAATCACAGCTACACTCTGTGAGGTTGGGCTGGGGCTGAGCGTTAGCTCAGCTCGGTATGCAGAGTAAATTGAGCCGCTGGGTGGGTGGGATCAATTTGCTCGGCAATTTGTGTGTTGTAGCTGTGAGTTATTCCCGGAAAATGATATTACAGCGGTTTTCATATACTGTTCCGGGTCAGGAAGTGGGCCACCCTGCCTAGTGGGCCACTCTGTAATTTATGAGCTTTACAAAGTACCAAAGTCTGCTGTAATGAAATGAGTGACAAGAATGATATTGGGCGCTGCCTCAAACAGCTGCTTGAACAGCCCCACAGACAAGGTGTCGAGAAATTGGACAATTGTTGTTCCCGATCACGGGATTTTCCCAATTTGGTAAGATCAATGACGCGACCAAATACGACTTGCCTGTCTCGAGAA